>JACLAB010008888.1_pt1 | contig 13058 bp, 7 predicted proteins | sample 8027921 | NCBI WGS metagenome assembly JACLAB01 (sample SAMN15725117, study PRJNA655200) | protist metagenome | isolation source: fluorescence activated cell sorting (FACS) single amplified genomes of... | place: USA: West Boothbay Harbor, Gulf of Maine | collected 2000-07-19
TGGAAGAAGGCAATAACAAGGGTAACTTGTTGCTCGTAAAGTCTACAAAGGATGGGGCGTTGGTGGGCGGCCCGAAGTTCTTGAAGGCTGTTGGCGATGATTTAATCGACAGTGTGTTGACGAGCAACTATGGTGTGAACCTTGAGCAAGAAAAGTACAACGAGGCGCTCGTGTCTTCGGTGAAGCGCGTCGCGGCTGTCTTGGAAGGCAAGGCTGACCCGGGCCCTCCGGAGAAGTTTGAAGCCGCGAAGGGGAGCAACTTTAAGACGCGCAGCGAAACGAACGAAAAGCGTGATGTGTTCGCTAACGTTGTTATTGGCTTGCTCGTTATTTCGTTCGTCGTGCCGATGTTGCAATACGCCGGCTACGTCGTCGGCGACCCGGATTTCGATGAATAAACATTCAGAGTTTCAGAGCCACTGTGTACAAAACGTTTTACATTCTATCGACGCCCTAGCATGGTTGGGGCGGTAAGACTAATTAAGAACGATGCTATCTCTCTATCGCTACCCGTAGAGGTTTTTTATAAAACACTCAATCGTTGAACTTTTTTCAACAACTCGCGCCCGCACCCTTGACAAAAATGTACGTCGCGCACTCGCACTCAATGTCATCCGCACGCGGCTCGATCTCGTCTTCTTCATCCTCGGTCGCGGTATGACAATACTCATATCCAGGAAAATCGCTCGCTTCGAACTCCACCACAGTCTTCAGCACCACCCCGCACTTCGCGCCGACGCCTTCGATGTTCCACCCCGCGTACGGCGGCCCGGTTTGCAACGCCACGTGCATTTCCCCGCTCCCCTTCAACAACCCCGGCGCATTCTCAAAAAAACTCGCCAACAACTCGCGTTGCGCTTGCACGCTCAGCGGTCCGACTTTACCCACGCCAGCATCGGGGAAATTAAACACAATTCTATCAAACGCGCCCGCCGAGCCGCTCGCCGTCTCTTGCAGCGTCTTCGCGCGCGCTCGCAACGTTTCGCATTCCACACCAAAATGTACCGTGGCTCCGCACGCCTCCAACGCCTCAACCGTCGCATCACACGCATCACCATATATTTTCCTCGCCACACCCAGCGTCTCTCGCGTGGTGACGACGAGATTCGTCCCCTCGTTGCCGCATACCGTCGCCAACGCCAACGCGAAACTCATGTTCCCATCCCCGACGCACAGCACCTTCATACCGCCGTGATAGCCGTGCGGCGCGTCCGACGTCCCACGCGCCTCAACACGAATCTTTGCCTTGTCTTTCTTCTTGCGCCATCGCGAGACGCCCGTGCCGTCGTCAGCGCCGCCGCTGGAGCTCGCGCCGCCTGCGGTGATTCCATTCTTCTTTTTATTCGACGCCGCGCGGCGCTTCAGCGCTTCGCTCATGGTGTCGCCGCGGATTTTAGTAATCGTCCGCATAATGCGCGCTTCTCTGCCTTTCTTCGCCATGGTGCGAGCGCGAACGCGACGTGGCGTCGGCGAATGGAGGCGTCGACACTTCGACGACACCACACGCGAAGCCGCATACCGCGCCGCAACTGATCGCGTCGCGCGCGATGAGCCTGAAATACGACGCACCCGCGTACGATCAAGGGTTGTTTACGGGTAAACACGCGCACGTGGCGACTGCGAAGGCGTGTCCGGCGTGGACGGCGTTCGAGGAGGTTGATTATGCTGACGGTGGTGATGGTGTTACGACCGAGAACGCGCGAGGAGATGTGGACGATGGCGCGCCGAACGTCAAATTTGACGTAAGGAAGGATTTAAATGCACTCGTGCGGGTGTATGAATGCGTCGATCCGTGGTTACTCGAGGTGGATGTGATTACGTGCTCGGCGAATGAGCAGACGCGAAGGCAACGCGGGAAAGAAAGCGCGATGACGCGGGCGCTCCACGAGCACGCAGGGGGTGATTTGGAGGAAGAAATGAGGGGACTCGATCGTGTGCGGACGGGGGATTGTGCGATGACGTCTGCGTATAGGTTGCCTGCGAGAAGGATCGCGCACTGCGTCGGACCTCGATACGCAGATAAGTACGCGACAGCCGCGGAGAACGCGCTGTGCCATTGCTATCGAAGCGCACTGAATAAGATGGTGGATGAATTAAAGTATCGCACGATTGCGTTCACAACCGTGTGCGATGAGTCGAAAAAGTATCCTCGCGATGAGGCGGCGATGGTGGCAGCGAGGACGGTGAGGAGATTTTTAGAACGCTGGAGCAGCAAGTTAGACGCCGTCGTATTTTGCGTAAACACCGCCGATAAACCGCACTTTGTAGAAGCGATGAAGGTGTTTTTTCCTCGCAACGCGACTGAATTGGCGCACGCAGAAACGGTGCTACAAGGTAAGGAGTACAATGAATATGGTGAACTGGTGTTGAGCGAACGCCGCATGCGCATCGACGCTTTTCCAGGACGCACATCGCCCTCATCGAATATCTCGAGTGGAGGTTTCAACACCACACTTGGGGTGAAGATGGATGACGAGTGTGATGCCTCTGTCGTCCCTGCCGTGTCTAGCGTCTTCATGTCGATGAATATTGATCCAGAGTCTAGACGGCAGCGCAAGCAATTGTTTGACGCAGAAAACGACGGTGAAAACTGGTGGAATCCAGGTGCATTAGATACTCTTGGAGTGCCGGGAGCGAATCTCGACAGTGGTTTGACAGTGGACGATAAGAGAAACGTCGAAGTCGAGCACTCGCAACGTATTAGTCTGCTAAAGCGTGCACAGAGTATGGACGTGAGCGACGTAAACGACGCCCGCGCTATTTATCTCGAAACGTCTAGAGATTACATAGGACGACGAATCGTCGTTGTCGTTGCCGCGTTTCTCGAGCGCATGATAAAAGCTGGTGAAGAACAACGTTTGCTGGCGCACGTTGCAAAAGAACTCCGCGGAGTCACAGATAACCCTCGCGGGTACGTCATCGTGTATCATCATGCTGGCGGCGCGTACGGCGCGCCACCAAGTTTAGATTTTATCCGCCAGCTTCACATCGCACTCGGTCCACAGCACAAAGACACGTTGAAAGCGGTCTTTGTCGTGCATCCAACGGCAGTACTCAAAGCGGCCATTTGGGCGATGGATCTACTTCGTATGGAATCACGTCTGTGTAGCAAAGTTGATTATGTCGACACGGTGTGCGACTTGCACGAATACGTCCGTCTTGAGAACAAGGGCGAAAAGTTAGATATACCAGACCATGTAGATCAGTATGATCGCGAAAGAGCGCTCGTGGGTCAAACACTCTGGTAGTTGTAGATTTATTAGGCGTGTAAAATATGTCGCGTTGCTTGTCGCTGCGTTCAATAACAAATGGTGGCTAAATTTTTCATTCGTCATCTGCGCACTAAGTGGAGGCAAGAACCTGGCGGAGTTCAATGTACTGTGACGAAAGCTCGCGCACGCGTTCTTTGATCTTCGCCGCGGCCGAAGGTTTGAGCAATTTGCCGTACTTTGCCTCAAATTTGTCGGGATGCCAACTGAGTGTGGCCTTTGTGACTTTTTTCTTCCTGTCACTTGGCCCATCAGCCTGAGAGAAGAATGCAATGTTGTGCTCAGGAGGCCACGGGATGTCCGCCTCACCCAAAGAACCCTCGGGACTTGTTTTCATTCTCTCAAGTGCCGAGAGGTGTGAGTCCCACATTGCTTTGGTTGCCGTTGGCACCGTCGTCGCTCGAGTCTTCTTCTGCATCCGCGCCGCTTGCTCCGATTGTCTTCTAGCGTGATCGCGGAACTCCGCCTCTTGCTGAGCTCTACGTTCCCGAGCTGCTTTTGCTTCCATCGCCGCTTTCTTGGTTTGATTTTTCTGCTGTTCAGCTGCGTGTTGCTTTCGAGCGAGCTCGTCTCGTGCAAGTTTCTCCCGCAACTGTCGCTCCATCTCAGCCTTCCTAAGCATTTCGACTCTATTCAACGTTTGGCGCTTCAAATCTTCTACGGATGGGTTTGTGTTCTCCTTGTTATCGGTGTTCGCATTGTCGTCGTCAGACTCGTCGTCATCCAAGACAATTTTTGCCTTTTTCTTTCCGTAAAACGAACTTGGCGAGGCTTCTTTAAAACCGTTCTTAGCGGCACCTTCCCGGGCCTCCTCGCGCATTCTGGCACGGCGTGCTGCCTCTTCGCGAACACTGCGCGCCATCGCATCTTCACTTGTTCCTTCTCGTGCTCTTTCTCTTTCAAACTGCGCCTTGGATTGGGCAAACTCTTCGCGCTTGGATTCAAATTCAGTCTTTTCATCGGCAAACTTCTTAGCCTCTTCTTCGAGATTCGCTCGCTTGGACTCGAGCTCTGACTTTTGACTAGCAAGCCGCGCTTGTTCTTCTTCATTCTTGAGCTTTGCAGTTTTCAACGTTTGAAGTTGCTGTTCCATACTATCGCGCTCTTCTTGCACGAGTCCCTTCTCGCGCTCTAACAACCGCTTCTCATCCTCGAGCTCGCGTCTAGATTGCGTCAAGCTCTCCTTCTCTTGCAGCAAAGATGCGCGTTCGCCTACGATATCAATCTTCAATTTCGCAATTTCTGCCTTCATTCGCTCGATTTGATCTTTCTTCGCTTCAAGCGAACGAAGCTCCTCAGACACCTTGGCGGCGTCCTTGCTGGCGCGCTTCTCAACCTCCTCCGCCTCGCGCTTCCTCTTCTTCTCAGCGCTCATCTCATGCGCAGCGATTTGTGCCTCAACAATCTTACGCTGCTTCTCTTCCGCCTTTTGCATATTCACCTGGCATTTTTCCTTACACCGCGTACAAGGTTCTAATCCTTTCAAATACGCGTCCCTCGCGTTCGCCGGTTGCGACTTCAACGTCGTCAACGTCTTCATCAACCGAGCGCACTCCGTCGGTGGTCCTTTAATCAACATCTTCACCCCATCTCTACTCTCAATCGTCAATTTTCCCTCCTTGACAAACTTGCCAAATATCGCCTTAACCTCTCGCACCGTCACTTCGTGCGACGTCTTCCCTCCGTCGCCGAATTTAAACTTAAACTCCCCCGACGTCGCGCCCGGGGACATCTTATGATTCCCAAATCCACCACCTTGCGACGACGCATCGCCGCACAGTGCCGCGTGTTTCAGCGTAAACGAACTCACGATCGATGCGCGTTCGATCTTGGCGTCCACGTCAAAGCACCACGGCGTCATCGTGTCGCGAACGTCGAGTGCGCGTGCGAATTTTAAAAAATTTTAAAACAACCACCCGAGGCTGACGATGCGGTGGACGTGCGCGCGTGTGCGACACGCGTGTGCGTTGACGTGAATGCGTCGGTGGATGCGACGCGCGTGCGGTCGTGCCGTGGTGTGGGCGGCGGCGGCGGCGGCGAGTGACGGCAGACGCGCGCAATGGTTGGGCGTTTGAAACTGGAAGTGAATTTTTCCACATGTCCGAAATGGAACACTCGGGCGAACGCGTTCGCGCGGGAGCGCCGCGCGTGAGAACGATGACGGATTGTGAATGTGTGTTATTATATTGAACGCGAAATGAAACGTTATGTGTGTTATTATATTTTTGTGTTTTATGGTGTATGTACGCGAGAATGCGGGATGGGACACGCGTTGTGAAAGGGCGATGACGCGCGCGCGTTTCGAGCGCGAGCGATGTCGTCTGGAGCGAAGTTTTCGCTAAAACTAGTATGTTGCATTTCTCTTAGGTTGTTTGGCTAATCATTGAGGCGTGACGCCTTTTTCATGTAGGTAGCCACACTTGTCGCCCCAATTACATCCTCTTGGCGTATTGAAGTACGCACAGACGCCGCGGAACTGCTTGCCATTGGCGACAATGGGCGCTTGGACGGGCACCGGAGTGCCTCCAGAGAGCGCGGTGGTTGTCGCTCTCGGCGGTGCTTGCGGTTGATACGCGCTTTGTAGATGCATGGGTGGACCTGGATACTGCACAGGTTGACTGGCATACTGCTGTGCGTACGGTTGTTGCTGCTGCTGCTGCTGCTGGAAACCTGCGGCGCTACTTTGCACTTGAGCGAGTAACTGCCCCAGCGCGTTGAAATCGATGGCTGGTACCGCTGCTTGATCGTGCATTGGTTGCGCGTACTGTTGCGTGATATCGTACATGTTATCCTGAATTGGAGGCGACATTTCTTCTTCTTGGAACTCCATCGTAAACGTCGGCGTATTCTGTAAATCGAGTTGGTCGTCCTCGTTTGGCGCTTCACCTGGAGTGTCTGGAATGTCTTCGGGACGCTTATACTTGACACTTGGCTGCTCTGCTTCACGGCGAAGCATTCTGTCGCGTTCTTCAGAATCGATACCATAGGAAAGCTCGAGAACCTCGCCAGGCCTGCCTTCTGGAGGCGGTTTTGGAATGGATACGTACGCCGGCGCGCGCCAACTCGTTGTAGCTCGCATTTCATCAAGTCGTCTTCGATGCGCTTTCTCTGCCGCACGCCGTTCGGCGGCAACCTCACGATCGCGACTCTCAAGTGCCTTGCGCCCACTAGCATCAGTCGCTTCGCTGGAGGGATCCGGGAATACATCTTTTTGCTTGATATCCTTTTCAAACACTCTGACTTGCTCGAGTACGTCATCCGCCGCCCAAGTGACACTCTTGCGCTTGCGCTTCTTCGATCCGCCCGAATCGCCATCCTCGACCGCATCGGCCGTTGTTGGTTTGGCTGGTGGCGGCGGGAGATGCACCTTTGGTACAGGTTTTGCATTGGTCAACAAGTCAGTCACGCTTTGACTCGGCTTGCTCGTCGACGCCGCAAGCTTGGCGTCAGACTTTCGCTCAATCACCTTGGTTGTCACCTTTACCGGCACCTTTGCGACTACTTTTGCACTTTTCGATGCGTTGCCAAACAAATCATCGTCCCCTAACTCCTTCACCGCGACGACGGGCGCCGCCACCGGCGCGGGTTTCTCAATCTTCTTTGGCGCAACTTTTGCCTCCACCGGCTCGGGCTCAGTAACGTGCGCTTCAGTAATCTGCGCCTTCCACTGAGCCTTTACAGACTTGGATAATCTCAGTACTTTATCGTTCATCTCCTTGTTGTCAAACTCAGGTTGACCGGCAGGAACCTGGTACGTCTTCAGCTTGCTGATAGCCGTGCCAATCGAAGTTCGTGAAAGCGCGTCGAAGTTTACAGGAATCATCTTTAGCGTTCGAAGTATAGAAACTAAGAGTGTGGACTCAAATTTCTCTCTAGCGTCTCCCAACCATGTTTGCAAAGTATCCAAACCTTTCCCCGCGGCTAACTCGCGCAAGCGTCGCTTCTGCATGGTGCCGCGAATGACTTGTAACAATAAGCTTCGCTCTGCAGAGCGTGAACATTTCCGCATTAAGTGCACAAAATCTGCCACGCTTTCACCTATCCCTCCCTCATCGTCTAAAACGTCTTCTAATTCTATCTCAAACGCAGACTTCTTCTTTGCCTCTGGTTTCTTCGTCGCCAGTATTGCCGACGATGCAGTCTTCTTGACGTCTGCCTTGCCTCCGCCGATGACGGTGCCCGCCGCGTGGTAATTCTTTTTCAACATCCAATCCCCAACATTCGATCCCTTCGAACCGTTTTCTCTGACGACGTAGCACGTAGACTTCCATCTCTTTGATGCCCCTTTTCCGGCGTCAGCCTCGAATTTGCTCGGCGTAATCAAAGATCCCTTGTATAACACGCGCTCTTGTTGACGCTTGAATCCAGCCTTCAACACCAACGTCCCTCGGATGTCTCCGCACACAATCTCCACGCGCACATCTTCGGGGATTCCAGGAAATACCGTTTCATCGCCGTCGTCGTCACCAGACGTTGACGGCAAGCCGACGTCTCGCGACGCGTGCTCGAAATTGTGACTCGAGATGACTCGCGCCTCCGCTTCGCGCGCTCCATTGTTTAAGCTTTGGATTTCCGAAGACGACGGTACGCGTGGAATGGCGGCGAACACGGCATTGAGGACGTCGGCGCCGAGTTGAGTCTTTTTTGACCACTCGTCAACGACGGCGGCTGGCGCTGGATTCGACGAAGCCTTTGCGACGGCGACGAGCTGCGCGCGAAGCGCGAGCGGCATTTGCGCCAATATCGCCGCCGTATCGGTATTCCCCGTTCCAGCACCAGACGACGCGTCGTTAGAACGCATAACGTCATCATCGCTCGAGCTTACCGCCACAATGCCTTCGGAGGACGAACTCGACGACGCCATTCGTGCTCAAATTATAATCTTCAAAAGCGTCGAACAACGTCTCGAGGAATCAATCCTCCTCGTCAACAATTAGCACGGCAATTCCAAACTCCACGTATTACTTACTTAGCAGGACGTGTTAGTGTCGCCGATTGGATGAAAAATACCAGTCCAACCAGACGAACAGCAAAGTGTCGATGTTTAGTAAACAAACAAATCAAACAAAATCTTTCGAGCTTCAAAGCGACGAAAATGTTTACGAGACGCGCCGTCAACGTCTCCTCTACGGCGGTTGTTCGGCAAACTAAATCAGACGGCTACGCTTGATCGTGCACAGCTCGCACGCCAGGTACAGAGATCTACTCCTCAAAAGCTAAAAACCCGAGGCAGTTGGTTTGTATAGGGGTAGAAAAGGGGGGTGGGACGATCAGACAATCCAAATCAAATCTCCCTCGAATGCGTTTAGGGTTGGTTGTCACGCGCGAGAGAATTCTCCACCTCGAACGCCACGCGACGCGTACGCCCACACCCACACCGCACGCAACGCACACACGTGTTCCTCACCACACGTCACGCGCGTCAAACACACCGTCAAACACCCGCGCACGCGCGAAATCACCCACGCGAAATCAAATCCACCTCGAACGCGCCAGCCGCGATCGATTCGAGACGACGACCACGCGGCTCGCGATCCACGCGCGCTCGTCGTCCTCGTCCTCGTCCCCGCGCTCGCGCGCACACGTCAAGGTATATATGCGCGCGCGCGTATGTATTACGTCGTCGCGACGCGTTCGATCTCCGCCCCGCGCGCGGCGCCGCCCTCTGCGGTCGCGCGCGCGCGACGTCGAACAGTCGACACCGACGCACGCCGTCCTCGATCGGGTCGCCGATCGACCGAACGCCCGATCGATCGATCGACCGATCGACCGACCGATCGCGACCAGGCAAAGGGGTGGGTCCCTTGGCCAGATCGACGATCGCACACGCATATCTCATATCTCAACGTATATACCGGGTGATGTGACCTGTGTCAGTCACGCGGCAAGGGTAATATTTTTTACTCCAGTACTCTGGAGATGTTTAGCCGATATGTACGCGCGCGCATAGGACGACGCGCTCTCCGGAAACCCGGAACGCGCGATCGGATGGTGTTGGCGATCGGATCGGATCGGATCGGATCGCCATTCCCGCGCGCGCACTCACGCACGCACACATCTACACACACACACACATCTACGTGTAACTACTACACATCATGGCTGGCTTGGTAACCTCGGCTCCGGTGCCGATGACGCAAACGACGTTCGGATGCTTTGAAGACATGGGCGACTGCGTCTACGGCGCGTGCTGCGGGACGTGCCATTTGGGCTCGGTTGCGTCAAAGTCGCAGAGCGGTGATTGCTGCACGACGTGCCTCGTCGGGACGTGCTTGAGTTTTCCGTTGATTTACAACATGTACGCGAAGAGCGTGCTGCAAAGCGCGTTGCAACGCGTCGGGGTGACGCAGGAGATTGGATTGTTTGAATGCTTGTGCTGCATCGGATGCGTGCAATGCCAAGTGTCGCGCGAAGTTGCGAACCGACAATCGCAAATGGCGGTTGGTGGTGGTGCGGCTGCGCCGCAAGTGGTTGTGGTGCACGCACCGGCGACGCAAAAGATGTAAGAGTCGTATGATACTCGTACGAGACGTACGCGAGGGGGCCAACTGACGCTATCCCAATAATAACGGTCACAATAATAACACCATCAACGCCGCGCTGATGACGCGCACATGAGGCGTGCGTGAACGAGTTTGTGTGTGTGTGTGTGTGTGTGTTCTAACATTCACCACGCACGATCTCGCGTAATATAAACGACGGAGCGCTTTACTTTTAATATGAGTTGAACTCTACGCCGCACTTTACGTTCACAATCCAATCGTCGGTCGTAATGCACCGCACTGCGCGACGCGCATTCGTGTCGTCGCGCGGACGCGGCTCGCGCGGGTGATCGCCATAGGTGCGGTGCGTCCATCGCCGTCGACGTCGGCGGCGGTGTCCTCAGCCATGGGTGCGCTCGAACGACGACGACCGAGACCGTTGACGATTGCGCGCACGCCCACGACGGCGACGCTCGCGAACACGCGCGCCGCGGACGACGACGATGGTGCGGCGACGGTCGGCGGTCGATGCGGCGGCGGTGGTGGGAAGAGCGCGGCGAGGATAGCCGTCGAACGCGCGCTCGGTGGTGCGTTTGACTATAAAAGCGTCGCGCGAGACGCGGTAGACGGCGCGCGAGACGTGCGAGTGTCGTCGTCAGCGCGAGGAGATGATGATGGTGATGACGACAGTGGTGGCTGGCGTTCGTTCGCGAGCGACGACGCGCGGGCGTTCGCGGCGGAGACGAGACGAGAGGTGGAACGGAGAATACGCGCGATTGACGGCGAGATTGAACGCGCCGCGCGCGCTCGGCGGCGGGACAACCACATGTTTGATGGCAATCGTGATGATGGCGACGATGACAAGAGTGCACGGAAAGTAGTACAATCGAGATATTTAGAGGCGGTCAACGCGAGGCGCGAGGAATTTTCCAAGCTTCATCGAGCGAAGACGTCCGTGGCGTTTGGGTCAACCATTCGCGCGTAGACACTATAGTAGGCACGCATACATTGAATTCATTGTTTGTATTGGTATATTTTTACTACACGAAAACTATCGTTACTTTTTGCCCTTCTTTGCGTATTTGCGTCCGCCGTCGTCGCGAGCGCGCGCGGCTTCCGCCTTGCCACGTTCGCGATGTCGCTTCTTCGCCGCATCCTTCTTGAGCGCGTTGCGCCATTCGTCCTCCTTACCTTGCGCCTTGGCGCGCGCAGCGCGACGCACAGCTTGTTGTGCTTCACGTTTCGCGACTTTTTCGTTACGAATAGTGTTGAGCTGCTGCACCATCGTCGCGAGTTTCTTCTCATCTTTGTCGCGTACGACGGCGCGACGCTGCTCGAGTGTTTGCCGCGTTCGCGCCTGCTCCAATTTAGGCTTGGACTTGAACGGCAACGCTTGTTGAAGCGCCTTGGGCACATGTAACTTGTTGAACACGCGCGCCTTGCGTTCGATTGGCTTATAAATGGAATCAACGTTGACTGGGATCGGGATAGATTTTTCATACCGAAGTTGACCTACGGTTTTCATGCCGCGCCAATCCTTGGTGTCCTTCATCATGCTCGTCGTGAGCGGATTGTAGAACTTTGGAACATCCACCTTTGTCCACGTGCGTAAGAATACGATATCAGACAAGAGTAATTTGTCCTCAAAAGAAGCGCGGAAACTACCTTCTCTCATGCCACCATCCTTGGCACCGTGCGCGGCTTCGCCCGGTTTTATAGCCTTTTTAATCGTCCCTCGAATGCCCGAAACCGTGCGCAACGCCGCGCCTTCAAATCTCCCCACCTCCAACGACGAGTTGAACATCCCAGAAATAAAAGCCGTGTTCTTAAACACCTTCGAAGGCGTTCCGACGAGTTTGAGCTTTTTCACGATCTTAATAGAGTGATCAAACTCGAGAATGGTCGCCGAAGCGGCGATGCGAAAACTCGCCTGCTGCGACGCCATGCTTTGGAAGCAAATCACACCCGTGTTCTGCGGCGCCAGTGGGCCGTAAAATGTCGCATAACAGTGCATGTGATCGGGCGTGTATTTAATCATACGATGCCTTGAGTTAGCGTCGAGCATGCTGTACACTGGGATGCTTTGGAAACGTCGCCAGCCGATGGAGAAGATGAGCGGGTCTTGATTCTTCAACGTCTTGCGATGCCAGCGGTGCTTTTTAAGACGCACTTGTTGCACACCCATGATTTCTTCACCAGGGAGAATGCCACCGATGACGATCGGACGCGTGGGGTCGAAATTTTCAACCCATTCGCACGGCACTTTGGCGAGAACGATGCGCAAATATGCACCTGGACGGAAACCTTCCATGGCTTGACGCGTGTTGTCGGGCAGCGTGTCGAGAATGGCGCGCGAACGCGCGGTTTCCTCCTTCATTTGGTTCTTTACGAGCTCAAAATATGATGATGGACCATCGTCGTCGACAAAATTTGGACTCTTCTTTTTCATAGTTTGATCGCCGTCGGCGACAAACTCTTCGTGCTTTGAGCGTTTGGCTTCGAGACGGCGTTGCTCCGCGGCTTCCTCGTCTTCGTCTTCGTCTTCGTCTCCATCATCGTCGGCGCCTCCCATACCAGGACCAAACTTTTCTCCAGTTTCTAAATCTTCAAAGTCGCCAAACACCTCATCATCGTCATCATCACCAGCTTCCGCGCTCGGCTGTGCCTCACTTCGCGATTTTGCGGCATCCCAATCTCCAGTGACGAAACGGTTGCGCAACGACGGGTCGTCGAGATCCAACCCAGAACGAACTTCACTCGTAAACTTACTGCGATCGAAAGAATCGAGGGCATCAACCTTGGAGTCAGATTCTTCTTGTTTTTTGAACAAATCGTCGGACTCTGAATCGGATCCTGAATTGTCGCTATCGTCACCCACACCATCATTCGTCGTGTCGTCGTAGATGATCTCCATGAGCGTCTTTTCGCGCTTGGCGCCGCGCATGTATTCCTTCCATTTTGACGCACCGCGACCGAGACCTTCGTCGTCATCATCATCTTCGTCGTCGCCCTCGCTGTCAACATCTTCATAACCACGCTCGGGTTCTTCGCTGAACACAGCCGCGCGACGCACGCGAGTATCTCCGGGCTTGGCTTTGCGCCGGGATGGAAAATCGTCGTCGTCGCCGCTGTCGCTGTCGCTGTCGGAATCATCACTACTCGACCCACTACCGTCGTCGTCATCGTCATCGTCACTATCGTCCACGTCGAAAGCGCTCGGTTTACCGACGTCTTCGCCCTTCAATGTCCTACCACCCCTGAAGAGAGAGATTTCACTGTTCCGAAGCTTTTCGTCGACGGTGATGCG
>JACLAB010004569.1_pt1 | contig 13047 bp, 9 predicted proteins | sample 8027921 | NCBI WGS metagenome assembly JACLAB01 (sample SAMN15725117, study PRJNA655200) | protist metagenome | isolation source: fluorescence activated cell sorting (FACS) single amplified genomes of... | place: USA: West Boothbay Harbor, Gulf of Maine | collected 2000-07-19
GGAAGGCGCGTCATGAGATTGGAAAATTTATCCCCGCCAAAGTATACGGCGCTTCGCTCGCCGATGAAGTGGATGCTCTCGCCAGTGAAGTAGAAGACATCGACATCGCGGACGAGGTCGAAACGTTCGAAGAGCCGGAAGCTGAACCGGAAGTTGAGGAAGAACCTGAACCGGAAGCTGAAGTTGAGGAAGAACCCGAACCAGAAGCTGAAGTTGAGGAAGAATCCGAGCCTGAAGAAGCACAAGCCATCGAGGAGGAAGCGTTTGAAGAGGCGCAAGAGGAAGAAGCTGCCCCTGAACCGGAAGCCGAAGAGGAGGTTGCCCCTGAACCGGAAGCCGAAGAAGATTGGGGTCTCGAGGAGGATGAAGTAGAAGCGGAGGAACCAAAAAAGGCTGATTAAAACTCATTAAGAAGACTCTAGCACAAACATGTAAAAAACATAAGCTTTGGAAACAAACGTCGCAGATGCTCATCGTGCTACCCTCACAACTCGCCACGATGCGGGCGTCGCTCGGCCACGCCCGGGCGTTCATCATAACATGCGGGTCTAAGAAGAAATCAAAGCCGACGACGTCCGCGCAGACGCCCAAAACGTCGTTGAAGTACAGAGTGGAGCGTGGCGGCTTGACACTCGAACACATTCCTGCATCCCTGGCGAACCGCACTCCATCAGTGGCGCTAGCGTATACGTACCTCGGTGACGCCGTGTGGGAGCTTTATGCACGTCAGCATATGATCCTAAAGCGATTAAAGGATGATGATGCCAAGCAAAAGCCGGGGGTGGCCATTCGACCTCAAGACGGCGTCTCCAAGGGTTGGTGCAGCGCTTCAGCTATGCACGCGCACTTGAGCCGACTGCTGGAAAGGAATGTATTAAAGGATGAAGAATTAGCAGTTTTAAAATGGGGGCGTGACTTTGGGCACGAGTCTAGACCTGGGCACAAAGGTGAAGAGCATAGAGATGCTAGCGCGCTCGAAGCTCTCGTGGCGTACTTGTACCTGTTTGATAGTGAACGCTTGCATGAAGTTTTGAGCGAATGCGGGATGACTTTTTGCTCAAAGCCGCTCAATGGTTTAGGGGGGATTGAAACAGCTGTGATGGAGGCGATGGATTCTTTGTAGTTGCGTAGTGCGCGATAGTTATTGTAGTCAACATAGGAAATGTATATAGCAAGCATCGAGTTATTCCGCTTTTCCTGCAGCATAGTCTTCATTGATTTCGATCGCAGCCATTTTTTCAATAGTCGCGCTCACCGCTTCGCTGTCCGGTGCTTCAGCCTTGCCTGATTTTGTAAGAGATCGAAGCCAGTCGTCCATTGCCTTGACGGCTTTGGGCATGAAACCGTCAACCGTTGTCACCGTGTCCTTTGCTCCGGCGGGCTTACCTTCTGGCACTAAGAAATCTGGGATGTCTTCATCATTCAATAACTTCTGGATACCCGCGTATTGTTCTTCAGGTTGGCTGAAAATTTTAATCTTGTGCTGCGTGTGCACGGCGAGAAGAGGCTTGACGGCGCTCCACAAATAATCGAACACTGAAGGCGCGTTGACGACATAAATTGCCTTGGAAAGTTCCGGGTAGTTGTGCGACGCAACGCTATTGATGGTTTTCAACACGTAAAGCGCTCTGAGCGCGGACATACCTAAACCATCCATATCGATGATGACCACTTGCTTGTCAACTAAGGAATCGTAATCTGCGTTTGCCGCCTCCTGCTCTTTGCCCTCTTCGATGAGCTTCTTTGCACGCGCAGTAGCTTCTGGAATGATGGACTTGACCAAATGTTCGCCACGAATGATGGTGGAATAAATGTGCGTCTCCTCGCTCGCCGACGTCGCTAAAGCGGAATCACCTTTACCTAAACGCAACAAGTAAACAGGGAAACCTTGCTTGGTGTAGCATAAAAATGGAGTTCCAATCATGATTTTTCGATTGTCCGCCAACAAATCCCACCTCGGTGTGGCAGCCAAGATAGCATCCACGCCGACGGCGTCGCCAATTTTGACCGTCTTACGCCATTCCATTGCTTCTCTCAACGCGGCTTCGGCATCATCCAAGCTATATTTACGCGCGACCAGAAACCGACGCGCTGTTGCTTTGCGATCCCCCAAAGGGCACATCGCGCTCGGAATTTCTCCGCCGTCGCCACCGAATCGTTTCACCAACTCATCGACTCTATCTTTCCAGTTTTCCGGATGCGGGAACTCGTGAAACAACTTATTCGGATCCGTTTCACTATGATAAAGGGAAAAGCACGCGCGCGTCAGTCGCTCGAGCACATCTTGCAGCCACAACCTATCCACGTCTGTTTCCACGCTCACGACGGGTTTTCATCGCATCACTCGGGTGCAAACGCACACCAAGGATGCATCACGCCCGTCGCACTCGTTTACCCGCGTTCTCATGCCGCGTCGCGTCATTTAACGTACAACTTATCCGCGCCTTCACCACCTTCTTTCGAGCTTCCAAACCACGACCCGCTCGTTAACGACCCGAACATGGACATCGCGCGCGACGTATGCGTGACGTATGCGTATATGCGTGTGCGAACGCGTCCTTCGAGCGTTCGTGCTGCGCGTGCGTCGCGTACGTGCGTCGAGTATTGTGGTTCGTTGCGTGTGATCGCGCCGCTCTTCGGAGCGAAGTACTGAGTCGCGTCGTCATAGCGCGGCGTCCGAGTGCGTGAGACTACACTCGGAAGGTGCAAACCGCAACGTGAGAGTGGTTCGAACGCGATCGTCGGTACCTTCGCGTCAGCTTCGCGTTTGAGTCGCGTTGAGGGAAGATGTCGACGGAGGACGCTACTGCGCTCGCTGCAGTGGCCGAGGGAGAATCCATCAAAGCAAAGACCGTCGAGCGCGGAAATAAGGTTCTCGTCACGCCGTTGTATGGTGTGAAAGGTACGTGTGACGTATAACAAAGCGCATTGCCGTCGTTTTGGCCGTCGTCGTGGTGGTGTTCAGTGTTTGCGAAACTGACGAATTGAATCTTTCGCGTTTCAGGCGAGCAACCGATGTGTTACCACGTCTCGATTGATGGATGCAATATTTTACTTGATTGCGGATGGAACGATCAGTTTGATGTGGATTTATTAGCGCCGCTGGCGGCGATCGCGCCGACAATCGACGCCGTTCTAATTTCCCACCCTGACACCGCGCACTTGGGCGCGTTGCCCTATGCCTTTGGAAAGTTGGGAATGAATTGTAAGGTTTACGCCACCTTACCGGTGCACAAGATGGGACAAATGTACATGTATGATCACTTTTTGACGCGTCAAGACCAATGCGATTTCCAAGAGACGTTTTCGTTGGATGACGTGGACACAGCGTTTGCGGCTTTCGTGCCAGTCAAGTTTATGCAGTTGTCCATGTTGCGTGGAAAGGGCGAAGGAATCACGGTGACGGCGTACGCCGCGGGCCATACGCTAGGTGGTGCTGTTTGGAAAATTGGTAAAGACGCCGAGGACGTGGTGTACGCGGTGGATTATAATGTACGCAAAGAAAGACACTTGAACGGGACGGCGTTTGACGCGATTCACAGGCCGGCGCTTCTCATCACGGATGCGTGTAATGTCGGTCGAGCAGTGCCGAATAAAGCGACCCGCGACGCCCAATTAACTGAAGCAATTTTGTCTAGCGTGCGCAAGAACGGTAATGTGTTGATCCCGATCGATCCAGCTGGGAGAGTTCTGGAGTTGATTTTGCTGTTGGAAGAAAAGTGGGCTCAACGTCAGCTCGGGTCGTATCAAATTATTCTCTTGACTAACGTCGCTTACAACACTATTGACTTTGCAAAATCGCACTTGGAGTGGATGGGTGAAGGTGTCACTACTGCGTTTGAGCGTAAACGTGAAAACCCGTTTGACACGAAATTTCTGACATTGTGCCACTCGATGGAAGAATTAAAAGCACTTCCAGCTGGTCCAAAAGTTGTACTAGCTTCCTTCGGCAGCCTCGAAGCAGGTCCCGCGAGACATTTGTTTGCAGAGTGGGCGGATAACGCCAGTAACTTAGTCATCTTAACTGGTCAACCCGAGCCCGGTTCGCTATCGGAAGAAGTTCTCCAAATGAGTACCAAGGCGTCGGCGAAGAAGGTCAAGATGGAACTTGCTCACAGAGTTCCGTTGGAAGGCGACGAACTCGCCGAGTTTGAGAAATCACGCAAGACAAGTACTAGTGCAAAAATAGAATCCGCCAAAGACGAACAGATGGTCGAGGTTGAAGACGAAGTAGCAGACATCAAACCAGTCGAACAAGAAGCTGAACCGATGGACGTACTTTTCGGTGTCACGACTGTGGGCGAAACCCAAGACGCCGACTTACGCCGTCGAGCGTGTCTGACGGAAGGTTTTACACCAATTTCTACGCCTTATGGGCCGATGTTTGCGGATGAAGTTTGGGAACCGACAATGACTGACTATGGAGAAGAAATTAGTATGGAGAAGTTTCATGAGGCGTCGCAGTCTGTGATTGGCGCGGTTTCAATTGAGCCGATCAAGGAAGTACCGATGATAGAACAAGACCAAGCTGAACCAGTACAAGAAGTTGAGGATGACATTCAGGAGGTTCCTACCAAACTGGTATCTGAAACTCGCGAAGTTAATATTCGAGCGACGATATTGAGCGTTGATTTCGAAGGCAGAGCAGACGGGAAGAGCGTACGGACGCTCATTACTCAAACTTCACCGCGACGTATTGTTCTCGTGCATGGTTCTATCACTGATACTAAAAGTTTGAAGACGCAGCTTGCGGCAAGTTTGCCTGGTATCGATATCGACACACCAAGTGCTGGAGAAACGGTTGAGTGCACGTCGGCGTCGGCAACGTACAAAATCCGATTATCTGATGCGTTGGTACAGAAGGCTAAATTACGCGATATGGCGGGATACAAGGTCGGGTGGATTAATGGTATTGTTGGTAAAGCATTGGAAGAAGGGGGTGCGCCGATGCTACTTCCTTTGTCGGCATTGAACTCAAACAACGGCGATGGCATGGCGCTTACGTCAGTGACGAGGGACGCTCTTGTCAAAAAGTCATCCACGCAGCCCGGCTCGGTTTTCCTTGGCGACTTGCGATTGTCAGATTTGCGCCAAGTATTAGCGCAAGAAGGTGTTCCCGCAGAGTTTGCCGAAGGCGTTCTCGTCTGTGCCAATGGTCGTGTCACAGTTCGAAAAGATGGCGATGAAAAGCTTGTTGTCGAAGGCGCGTTGAGTAACGAATATTTTGACATTCGGAACATTCTCTACGCGCAGTATCAGATTCTATGAGCATAGTGTTATTGCGTAGCTACTGTAATTGTACATTTTACAAATCTAGATTTTGTCTACTAAACGCCCAAGCGCGAAACTTCTGTTTCCAACGTATTTATTTTCTCTGTCATGAGTGCCAAATCTCTCGCTACGCGTTCAGAGTTGTTCGGTTGCTTCATGATTTCCCCAAGTTTACGCTGTAAATCCGTCTGCGCTCGTCGTGCCACGCCCGTCGCTTCAACTTTATTTACTAATTCAGCAAACCCAGTATGCATACCGTGAAGATGCTTGTATGCTGCTTTACATAGATCATCCGAGCGCGCTTCTCTGAAGAGAGTTTCTTCAACCAACGTGTACGTACGTTGCAACACACATTCCGCACTCTGGATATCGGATTGAACACCTCGAGTATCGTTGACAATTTTTTGTACCTCAACTTCTTGCTTCTTGATGTTCTTAATAATCTCGTTCACGCGACGTACGAATGACGGACGATGGACATTCTTTGGCGCCGCCTCGTATTCTTCCAAGAGCTGACGCTGTTCGAACTCCTTTACACGCAACAACGCACTCGTTTCTTTGCCCTCGGAACGCCATTTCTCGATCTCTTCAAGCTGAATCTTGGCGTTTTCGCGCTTCTCCTTAGCTGCAACGGCGTGCGCTTCGATTGCTTCAATAAGTGGAGCTTTCGCGGCTTCCCACTCCGCTGTGAGCGTATCCATGCGCTCCTTCGCTGCTGTAAGTACTTTATTAAGCTCCGCTTCGCTCTCTTCAACCGGTCTGTCCGTGCCTAATACCATTCCTACCGCTTGTTTGTGTAATAAATACGTCGCCTCAAGTTCTGCAGTCAACGCGCGCTTGTTTACAGTGGATTCGAGCGCCTCTTTAACTTTCAACGCACACGCTGCAATTTCATCATCCATGGCAGCCACGGCTGATAAGACTTCGTCAATACGACGTTGAATATCTTCAATGTCTTTTTCACGCGCTTTCAGACGGCCTTCAAGTGTTTCTACTGCAGCTGTTTCAATCTCCAACGCTTTTTCGACAACTTGTGCTTCGTCCGTGGATGCCATGGCGTCGATTTCGCGCTTCACTCTGCGCGCCTTTGGCTCGGCGTAAAACCCACCTTCCGTCGCGAGTCTGAAAATTTCCGCCACCAACCCTTTCAAGCCACCTCGTTTACGTAAATCAAAAGGCTCACCATCGGGTCCAATAAATTCAATACGTTCTACACTACCAAACTTCAAACGCTGCACGTCCTCATCGCGCGACGTCTCTGCACGGCTTCTCGCGACGTATTCCATCACTGATGGCAACGTATACGCTCCACGCTTCACCGCACTTAGAAAACCAATGTATTCTTCACCCACATTTAAACGCGCGCTCACGAAATCTTTCGTACTCGAGGCCTCATCCAACTTTTTCTTGGCGTTTGCCGCACCGACGACGCCCGCAAATCCCGCTAAACCGCGCGCCTTGCCCCACGACTTACCCGCGCGTAGTGATTTCCCAATCGCACGCATCGCACGCTTTGCCGCCGCGCCTTCACCTCCAACATCTGCGCTTGCTCCCGCACCTCCACTCGCGCTCGCCAATCCATCGTCTCTCCTTGGAATTCCATCCAACACGCGCTTCAACACGCGTCGCGTCTCGCTCGCGCTCGGGTACAAAATCGCCTGAAATCCAATCTCTTCCGTGTACCCTATCGCCTTCAACGCCTCCGCATACGCCGCAGCGCAACGAAATCGTTCTCCTACATCGCTTGGAAGCACCTCAGGGACGTAATTCTGCCACTTCTCGCAATCAATCGCACATAATCCAGCATAAATCACCCTCGTCAGCGCATCCACATCCTCTTCAAATTCAACCAAAGACGCCGGCACCGCGACCGTTTTCGACGTTGACGTCGCAGACGGTGCGTTCAGCGCTTGTCTAAGCGTTAACAGCAACACGTTATCCGCATCATCCATGACGCGCGTGCGCGAACGGCGCGTCACACACTGTCGAATGCGTCGCGTGTGGTTGGTGCCAACACCCGACACGCACGTCGTAACACCATTCCATTCCGCGCCAGTGTGCGACTCTGCGTGCGCGTGCGCGCGTCGAGCGAGGTAGACGCACGTAGCGCGTGCGGTGGTGCGCGCGCGATGAGTGCGCGGGCGACAGGGAACGCGGCGTCGGCGGCGTCAACGTTGGAGCACGCGACGACGACGACGGGTGCGATGGGTGGTGCGCTGCAAGGGAGCGACGAAAAGAAGGCGCTGTTGCCGACGACGATGCTCGCGAGTGGGACGAGCGCGACGATGACGACGGCGCAGACGATGGATATGACGGCGTATGATCACTTTTCGGTGTTGGCGTGGATCGCGACGGATACGTGTTGGAGTCAAAGTAGCGAGTGGGTGGTGGTTCCGTGGGCGTTTACGGCGACGTTCTTTACGTTTAGCGTGTGGTTGTCGAGAAAGTCTTCGCATGATTTCGTGCATGCGTGGGCGGTGTTTTTCTGGCTCGTTGGTGGGAACTCGATGTGGATGTATCAAGAGTTTACGGGTGTGAATGAGATCATGCGTTGGTCGTGCGTGGTGTGTTTTTCACTCGCGATTGCGTTGGAGCTCGGGCAAATGACGATATGTCGTCTGGTAGAGAAAGATGGGGCGATTGACAAGCGAAATCTGAGTAATGACTTTCAGGCGGTGGCGATTTTGTCGTGGGCCGTACACGATTTGTGCGAGTACATGTACTTTGACGCGAGCGTTTCGGATGCGTTGGCGTCGGCGTTTTTATCCACATGGTGGGTGATGAGCGTCGTCATCGTAATACAGCAATCGTACTACCTGTGGGTGCAAAATCGTGCGTTGGCGTTAGATCCAAATGACAGTGGATGGGATTACGCTCTCGCGCTCTGGGCGTGGTCCATCGGATGCGTGATTTGGGGCTATGGTGACATTTATCTGCCAAATCAACATCCCGCCGCTCTCTTCAAATTACCGAGCGATCCACTCAACATGCGCTGGTACACGTTCTGGGTGATCATGATCGGGTCCATTCCTTTAGCGATTTGGTGCTGCAAATATTTGTGGCATAAAATCACATGCTCTTCGGCGAAGAGCGGCTAGAAAAACTATCTATAGCAATAGGATGTAAAACAGTCGAAATCATCAGCATCGACGCTCGTGCAATCGTGGATTACGCATCGACGGCGGATTCGAGCAAGATCTCGTACATGTCTGTTCGGATAGTGATTTCTTTTTCGCGCATGACATCGATGAGAGCCGAGCGCTCATTAGCCGTAAACACATGCCGAATGTGCGATAGACCATAAAGCCATACGGATTTGCTCCACGGCACCGCGTTGACTGCGCGCAAAAATACAGTCTTTGCGTTTGACATGCGACCAGACATGACGTATGCTCGCATGTAAATCAGCCATAAAAGTGGAGTGTGTGAAGTTGGAGCCGATCTATCCAATGCACGCTCGAAAACTGATATAGCACGAGGGTTGGATGCAAGCGGCTTTGAGACTTCTAGTCCAAGCGAACAAAACACCAACAAAGCCGACGGCGTACTCTCGAGTGCTAAATCCAAGTAGCGACGCATTCGTTGCTTACCCTGTACTTCATATTCCAACGCACACATTTCCAGTAGTAACACAGGTGACGTTGGAAATACGCGCAGAGCGCGCTCGATGCTTGAACGCTTACTATGACCTGAGACGTTTGAAATGTACACGCAATGCAACTCGTGCCAATGTGGAGCGTTTATCACGCGTCTCTGTGTCTCTAGACCCGCGTCGTTAAGTATGACATCAATCACATCATCGACGTCTCCCGTTAACTTAAGAAACGTGTCATAGCATCGCAATAGCGCCACGCCGTGACTTTGCAATCCATAAAGTGACGAATCTTTTGAAGGTAAATTTGACGCCGACGATACACCACCACCAAGCAACGCACGACCTGCCATCTGCTCGAACGCAGTTTTCACCTGACGTAATGATTGCTTGTCATCGGTCCACGTGTTAGGTTGCACGGGTTTACCCAAGCTCATGTGAGCAAGTGAGCATAGCACTGACTTGGCGTGATTCTTCGAATCGAGAGGATCCTCTCGCAATTCTTGTGAAACCCACGACCAAGCCAAATGAGACACACTTTGTCCAAAAGAGACGCCAAGTGAAGGTGCAGATGCAAAAGCACGAGTGAATATTTTACGAGACAGGGATTTGTGATGTCCTTGTCCTTCCATCACCGCGAGATTCGCCCACAGTTCCAGTGAGTTTCCGTGCGCGCCAGAGAGAAGGTGCTTCACTTGCTCTGCATTTGGCTTTAATAAATTCGTGAAAAACACCTCTTGAGGGAAGCGTGAAGCGAAAGCGCGGCGCATGCTCCTAACGAATGTGACGCGAGTGGGTTCGTTTGTATCCCAGGCATTCTCAATCCCCTCCATCTGGAATAACCAAACATTTTCAGACGCAACCGCAATATCAGCCTCGCTCTCTTTCGACATTTCAAACTTTGTAAACGCCTTTGCCAAATGTGAATATGGTTGACGCGTCGCTTCCACGTTTTCAATATGATCGATATGTTTGCCGAACTCGTTGTTTTTCGCATCAGGTTCGAAATCTTCTGCTTGAGCCAGCAATCTTAAAACATGTTTACACAACCGAACTTGAGCCGCTGGCGATGTGAATACAGACAAACCGTGTTTTATCTCGTCAAAGTCAATGATTCCAATCGTACCAACATCGTCATCCGGCTCGTCCGCATCCATTAATCGAATGGGCAACCAGTTTTTATCGCGTTCTGACTCTTTTGCGATCCATCGATTAATAATATCATCATCAACTTCGCGATCCTCTACAGCCTCAAGTTGTTCTTCCAACCGAGCAATAGCCGCCGCATCTGGTTCTACATCATCCGCATCTTCGTCAACTACGCTGTCATCATTTTCTTCCTCGTTTTCTTCATACTTTTCAATATCCGCGATTTTGTCGAAATCTTCCCAGCCACCGCCGAGAACAACCTCCTCACGCGCTAACGTTGGTGGCGGTGGTGGCGGTGGAGGAACATCTGTTGGAGGTTGATTCGCGTGTCGAGCTTGTAGTTCGAGCTTTGATTTAAGCGCCGCATTTGTATCAAACCAGTGCGACCAACCTTTTGCGTTTTCCTCACCGATACGCGGTTCTCCGCATTCCCAAAACGTCTCGAATGAATCCAAAAGCTCGGCCTCTGAAACTCCAGTGGGAGAGAAGCAACCAAACTCAACAGCAGCCTGTAACCTAGCGACCGCTCGCTCGGTGGATCCGCACTGCATGTCAAATCGACATGCTTCTACGATGAAATCTATGATAGCAAACTCCGATTCGTTGATATCGTCTTTGACTAATCGTCGTGCTGCAGCAAGCGAACGCAACGCTCTGTCGTACTCTCCTCTAATCTGCGACACACTGAATGTATTGAAGTCACGCTTTCGGTACCGAATAAATGCGTGCCAAATCTCTGGGTTATGATAATTGCGCTCGCATATACGATTCCATTGTGATAGCACCGCCGAACTCTCTTCGATCTTTTCAGTTTCAGACATCAACATGAGCAGTAACGTCTCATTGTTTGGATGATGTCGCAGTGCGTGCTCAAGTATTGCAATCTTTTTCTCAATTAGCTGCGCTGCTTCTGCACGTTTATTCGTAAGCGCCAGAAATTGATCCTGAAACTGCGCGAAATCAATCCAAACCTTCACATCGTGCGGGCTTTCGCGCGCAGCTTGATTGAACATTTTGGTACGGCGCATCAAATACGCATTTACGCTTTCCATACCATCATCCTCAACATGTGCCGCACCATCACCATTCCCAACGTTCAATGATACTCTGTGGCGCAACGCTACAAATTCACTATTTGAACCCTTCTCTTCAGGCTTTATGAGCGCGGGTTTCCTCAACTTTGGCATGCGCCTATCGCGTGCTCGCATCGACGCCACACCGCTAAAGTAACGCTCCTTCTTCCCACCTTCGCGCTCCTTTGCTTTCTTTCCAACCAAACTCAAACCATAAAATGCACTCGATCGCACTTTAGCCGCACGCTCGTACCAGGCTCGAGCACAGTCATCCACTCGTTTGAATTTCACCGCATCACCTCTAGCGAGCGCGCCGTACGCCAAATTGTCCCGGTCCCCCCGTGAATCCTGGTACGAACGCGTCGTCGCTGTACTTCTCGCAGACGGCTCCCACATTTGACCATCTCCAACTCGGCGATCTTTTACCGTTGCTCCCATGCGTTCTTCTGCTCGTGCGATTTTCTCTGCTTCAGATGTCTTTCGCTTCTTATGCTTTCCGCGCGAGGATGACTTTGACTTTTTCTTACCGTCATGCCGCTCGCGTCGGTGCCGCGAGGGAGACGACGAACGAGATGCACTCGGCGATGTTGAAGAAGAAGCATCGCGCCCACATCGACGGCGTTGAGCGTCAGTCGCGTCTAGGGGTGCGTCAGCGCGGTGCGAAGAAAGCTTCAACCACTTTTCTTCTCCAGCCGCCTTGTCGTCGCCGTCGCCATCGCTTGCTTCACCGGCGATCGGAAACAGCGAACGGTGTGATGACAACGTCATCTTTGACGTTTGTGTCGCCGTAAATACCGGGCGCCGCAAAGTGAAGTTTTAACTCTCTGCGCGGTTGACTTCTTCTACTTTGAGAGCCCACTGCGCGCGCGCGCTGTGGAGTTCTCGGGCCCTCTGGCGTGCGATATCGATGGAACGAATGGTGCTTACTAAGTATTCCTCGCCCGCTCTAGCACGCGCGTCGGCAGAGAGTGTCGTTGCGAGTGCATGTGCGCGTGCATGTTCCAGCTCGACGGCTCGCTCCAATCCAAGCGTCTGGGCAACCGTTGCACTGTCGTCAATGTCACGCATTAAAGACATCACACGCGCGCCGTGCTGCATATCAAGCACAATTTCGCGTTCTCTGTGCGCGTTTCGAATGACGTCCACGGCGGCTTCGCCGAGAGATTGAGAAATCATTTGGAGTGTCCATTCGTGTGCCGCCGCTTCCACGCTTGCAACTTCGTCGATTTCATCATCTGGCGCCGTTCCATTATAGCAGCACATGGTGTCCAGGTGTGCAAATGTTCTACTTGAGTGAATGAAATTTGAGGGTCTTACACGCGTGGTGTATAGTGAGCGCGGTCGCGTGGCGCGGTCGTTCGTAACCAAAAATAAAAATAACTAACTGGTCCTTGTTGTTCAAGTTTCGTTTCATGTGTCTAAATCTACTACGACCTACCGCTAATAGAAAATTGTCAAAGTTCGATGATGGGGTTCGTGTGAGCTATATCGCTTCTTTTCACCGAGCTCCCACAGCATCCAATCGATAACGACCGAACTCACGACGAGTCCGTCGCGCGCGGCGAGGCGGTCTTTTATGCGTTCCACCGCCTCCACCGTACACGCTCGAATTTCAATCTCTTGCTCGCTATTTGGCATGATAATTTTCTCCGCTCGTATATCATTCGCCAACTCCTCGCTGTATTTCAAGATGCCCAATTCGCGCAAAACAACAGGCACGCGGTAATCCGCGAACATTGTCAAAGACGTAGTAATATCGTCAAAGCGCCCCACGCCTTCGCCCTGAAAAGCGCCCCACACGTCGCCAACAAATATTTGCGCGCGCTTATAAAAGTGCACTTGTCGACCTTTATACACGGCGCAATCACGAAATCCGGGAAAGTACCTGAGCACTAAATCCACCAACCGCGCCGCCGAGCCTCGAGCTTCGGCGACCAACTTCAACGCGCTCCCGTCAAAGTG
>JACLAB010011823.1_pt1 | contig 13042 bp, 21 predicted proteins | sample 8027921 | NCBI WGS metagenome assembly JACLAB01 (sample SAMN15725117, study PRJNA655200) | protist metagenome | isolation source: fluorescence activated cell sorting (FACS) single amplified genomes of... | place: USA: West Boothbay Harbor, Gulf of Maine | collected 2000-07-19
TTCTTCTCTGCGTATTTCTCTACGAAGAAAACATTCTTCAGGAAGTTGTTCTTGTCTGTGTCGTCGTCCTCTGCTGACAGTAGTTCTGCATCACTTGTTAGGTTCTCAGCATACCTGCCTAGTCTTTCCCTACGGCTCCAAGCCGGCCAACACACGATCACAATACTTGGATGGATTAATTTTTCACACCCATACAATATCCTCACGATCTTGTCAGCACTGGCACCAGGCTGTCCTAGGTTCCAATACCTCAATCTTGTTGTGTTGTGTTGTGACACATGATGTACCCAGTGTTCGTTTTCGGCATTGCCCTGTCCAAAGGTATGTGAGCACCCAAGCACTACAACATTCTTCTTGCCATTGGGCAGTGGATCCCACTCGGGACATCGATAGCCATGAGAATTGGTCTTGTAATCCGTTAGTGGTGATTCGTTGATGCCAACACTTTCTGGTAGTTCACTATCTGCGTAATATCCAAACTTCATGGTTATTTCCTTGAGGACTTAAACACAGTGCCGTACTTGCTCTCGTACAGTTCCAGTTTGTCTGACAGCTCTTTGACGATCTGTCTATACTCGGCTATCTGCACTTCGTGGTTGCCTTGCTGTGCCATCAGCATTCTTATCTGATTGTCTTTCTCTTCTATGGCCACGGCCAGGGCCTTGATCTGGTCAGTGTTCTTCATTACTTCCCTTGTCCGTTGTAGGCCTTGAAAGATCTCTTCTTGGCCTTGTTCATAGAGGATTTCTTGATCCTGCTGTGACTCTTGCCTTGCGAAGTTTTCTTCTTAGGTGGTTTAGTGTATCCGCTTGAGTTGTTTTGCATAGTTTTATATTATAGTAGACATAATCTTTAGTCAAGTATATAATGTAAATAATATTATGATCAAATATCAACTGAGATGCAGATGCACACACGAATTCGAGGGTTGGTTCCCAGACAGTAAACAGTACACAACACAGAAGAAGCGGGGCATGATCAACTGTCCCATGTGTGACAGCACAGCAGTAGACAAGGCCATAATGGCTCCCGCTGTGAAGACCACCAATAAGAAACAGATACCGGATGATTACTTCGTCATGGGCGAGAGTGCGGAACAGATACTGCGTAAACTCAACAAGAAGATCAAGAAGGATTACCAGGACGTTGGTAAGAACTTCGCCAGGGAGGCCAGGAAGGCACACAAGGGCAAACGTGATCAGAAGTTCTACGGTAACCCAACCAAGGAAGAGACCAACAAACTGCTGGACGAGGGAATAGACCTATTCGCAGTACCGGACTACAAGGACAATTAGTCGCATAGACGCTGGGTTTCTGCTACGGTTGACCTTTTACACGTTCCAGTATATAATTGTAAACATGGAACGTAGGATAACAGAGATTGAAACTCCAGAGTTACGTAACCATATAATACAAACCAAGGAAAAGGAAACAATATGCTAACAGGTATGTTCAATACACTTTTTCCTTCTATTAAAAAGGAAGAAAAAACCATGGCAAACTCAACACAATACGTTGTATACACAAGAAACTTCAAATCAAGAGCGAAGCAGATCGGTGTGTTCGCGGAGCCGGCTTCAACTTACAAAGTAAACGGTGAAGTACACGGTGGTAAAATCAAGTTCAGAAACCTAGCGGTTAAATCAACTGCAAGAAAAACAGCTACCAACAAGTTGTTATCAAAAGGTTTGGACTTTACAGTGGAAGTACTAGGTGTTGCACCTAAGAACTCTGCTTTGACTATGAAGTCAAACATCATTTCTCTATTGAAGAAATCAGGCAGAAAAGTAATCAACTACTCTGCTTAATTCCCAATAGTTAAGTTGTTGTGGGGGCGATGAGGAATCTTCGCCCTCACACTAAGACATAAGTAAAATTGAGACAAGAGTAACAAGACAAGACGCAGAAGAATTAACAACACTCCCGCCCTATTTTAGATACAGACTACCTCATAAAATAACAATAACAAGGAAGAACAAACATGAGCAATCAAGGAACAGTGAAATGGTTCAACGCCTCTAAGGGTTTTGGATTCATCGCACACGAGGACAATGATGTCTTCGTACACATATCAGCAGTGCAGGCCGCGGGCCTGGACTCGTTGAATGAAGGCGACACCGTCACGTTTGAAACACAGGATGGACCCAAGGGTCCGAGTGCTGTGAATCTCTCAGTGGCGTAATTAAAGATAATAGAAGGGGCGTTAGAAATATCGCCCTTTTTTTGTGACTGTGTTATAAATTAGCTGTTGATGAGACAGATCCGTCTTGGTGCAACCATTCGTGCTTGTAGACTTCAACACCATCTGCGAACATCACTGTGCCGTCTGTCCAGGCGTTTGATGCCGCCGTTTCAAAGCTGGTCTGGTCTTCTAATGAGGCAAATTCTATGGTCATCTTGAGACCTTGGTCACTGTCTGCCAAGGCGTATGTCCTAGTTGGATTACCCGTGTCGTACAATGTGTCGTTCAAGTTGCATAGTGTCTGTGCGTTTGCAACTGACGTAAAAGTTGTCAAAGAACTATCAGCTCCTCTAAGTCTGAAATATCTGTGATGTTTATATTCTGCCGCCATGTTTCTTACTCCTAAATTTGTATTTATTTACCATAATGAATTACATTGTCCGACTTGGGGTATGTCCTCCATGGATCGAATACGATGGTGTTTTCATCACAAGTGAATTCATCTGATTCATGCACCCTCACAATCACTTCAACAGGGTTGTCTATGCCGTTGACCAGTTGTCCCCCGTGTTTTTTCACATAGTGTTGCACCAACAACGAGCTTGATCCATCCACGAGGTCCGTGCCGGGCTTGTAGCTGTCTGATGAGAACCAAATGTTCGTGCCGTGTGTCAGTATGGCTTTGGCCATTGTCTCCGCCTGTCGCTCACGTGCTGTCATTATGCTCTCGAACATGTCGTATCCCAGATCAAGTTCTTTGGCCAACCAACGCAGTGCGATGTTGTCTCGGGGGTGGCATGCTCCGCCATCTCCCATGCCTGCTTTCATGTATGCTGAGCTTGTTATTCTCATGGTGCTTTTCGCCAGTGCCTGTGTCACCACGTCAACATTCATGTTGCCAGTCTTGTGTGCGACGTCTTGAATCATGTTGACCAATGCTATCTTGTTGCTGATGAATGTGTTGTAGAATATCTTCATGCTCTCCACTTCCTCCCATGTGCCGAACTCCATACGTGGGAAGTCGTCACACACCTGGTTGTAGAAGCTCTCCAACATCTCTGATCTGATCTTGCAGTTGGTACCTGCGAGTCCATTCTTGGAACCTATCATTATCATCTCAGGGTTGACCATGTCGTCCGCCACCGTGCCCATGGCTATCAGATAAGGGTTGTACATCAGCTTGGTGTTGGTCACCAATGGTGCAAACTCCCTCCTGGTGGTGCCCGGCAACACAGTTGATATCAGAACTAGTGTCTGTGCCTCAGTCATGTTGTCATTGCATTTGGTCAACACTTTCTTGACCGCGTCGTAGTTGAAATCTTTTACTGGCAAGTGACTGGTGGGCGTCCTACCATCGTACCCGTCCTCGTGTGGTGTGGGAGTGGCCACAAAAACTATGTCCCTGTCCCTGCACACATCCTTGATTGAATCTCTTATTTCCACGTATGAACTTGTCTTTGGTACTATGTCGTACCCTGTCACATCAAAACCTTTCTTTACCATTGCCTCCGCACAAGGCATTCCCAATTTACCAAGTCCTATGAATCCTATCTTGGTTGCCCACAATACTTTCTTATCTAATCCAAACATTATTCCCTCACTAGATCGTTGGTGACACAATGGAATCCCCCACCCAGTGTCCTTGATTGTCTCATTGATGTTGTAATTACCTGGAAACCGTTGCTCTGCAAATTTTCTACCAGTCCCGTCTGCACATCATCTACGATCACAGTGTCGGGGTCTATGGACAGCACATTCATACCTATCCATCTAGATGCATAAGGAAAGTTATGGAAGTCTCGAGGTACCACATCTTCAATCCATATTTTCTTGTAGTCTTGCATAAAATCTGGTAGTTGATGATCTTTTACCCTGGATGCGTTGATCATTACTGTATCCTTAGACAAAGACAACAAGGTTGAATCTATATGCGTGATATCGTGGTCGACGACTTTCCATCTGACCACTTCGAAGTCTGTTCCCACCTGTTCTTGTAACCAGTCGGCACCTGCCTCGTTGGCCGAGTGTGAGAGTGAGTAGAGCAGTTTGTCTCCAAACTTGAGAACATTGGCGGCGTCAAAAGATGGATCTGACTTTTTTATTGGTCTTGGTGCCTTGATCACATTGCAGTCGTGCAGGAATGGATACATCTGCAATTCATTGGCTCTGCTCTCGAAAGGAGTTGGACATTGTATTACCATGTTTCCGACCGTTAAGACAATGTCTCTTGCGGAATAGGCCCAGTGTGGTTTGCTTGTGACAGGTCTGTGTACGTCGATGTTTCTCTTGGTGAGTATGTCAACTAATCTGTCGAGGTCTTGTGTTGCTTCCTCATACACTGAGTTTGGTAATGCACCACGTGTCAATGTAGTGTGATAGGTTGATCTCGAGATGCTTTGGTCAAACTCATTGTCGTTTTCCGGCCATTGGAAGTTTTCAACACAGCCTACTATAACTGATTTGAGCAGGCCATATTCGTTTGTTGTGGAAACCTTCATGCAAATATTTAACTGCGTACATAAAGATTAAATATGTTTATGGAAGTGACATTTACTGACAACCAAGGTAGCACAGATTCAATCGATGTGTTGCGTGGTAACATACAGACGGAACTCGACATGGGCAATTCGGTCTTGGTAAAGTTACTGCAACCAGGAGTGATGTATCAAAAAAACAAACAATGGTTGACTGTCGTCGACTTCATGAACGAATGGGAGGGCAAGGCTGTCAGATTCCTATCGAACTTTGTACCACTGAAAGAGTGCAAGGTCCAATTTGATTACAGCAACGACATGTTCTTCACCGGTCCTAGATTATACAAAGAGAATAAAATGTGTAAAGGTTTGCTAACAAAATTATTACCCACATACCAGAAGACCGCAGACAAACAATGGGATCTATTATTGGGAGAGGCCAACGATAATAAGGATTGGCTGTATGAAACCATAAAAAATCATCCCGTGTTAAGCAAGACATTTCTAACTTACTTTGGCAAGGACACCAACAAAGGTTATTGGAGTGATCACGTTGTGCGTCCAGTGAAACACACCGCGGAAACGCTTGGTCCACTGACCAACAGATTCAACACACAGATTAGATGTAGCGACCTTATTGATCCCACTATCTACAACCAGACAAATTACACGGCCATGATAGAAACAACCATTCACAATGACTTCGCCATGTTCTCAGAGAAAGAGGCCAAACCGATAGTGGCCAAGAGACCGTTCGTTGTGTTCGGTGCGAGGCATCAGCTCAGGGCATTCAGGAGTCTTGGATTCCGTACCTTCGATGGGGTCATCGATGAATCATATGATCACGTAGATGACAAGGAGCAACGTTGGCGGAAGGCCCTGGACAGCATGTTTGAACTGACTAAGAAAGATCCAATTAAAGTCCATGAGAGATTGAACACAGTGTTGTCACACAACAAAGATCGTTTCGAGAACACCGATTGGAAACGTTGTCATGAGTGGGATCATTATGAATAGGTTCAACATCAAGGTGCAGAATGACAAGATACTTAATGTCTCAGATACGATGGCCCACGTCTACGATTGTCTTGCCAGAAACAATGACATTTTCCTGTGGATTGACGAATCTCCTGACCTGGCCTGTGTGTCAATCGGGGAGGAACTATTTGTCACACTGCTTGGAAAACTTTGTGAAACATCTGGCTTTGATCCCAAAAGGATATCAATTGAGATAGAGAATCTCGTACAATCTGCATGCTGGCCCAACATCAAGAGGTGTTATGGAAGCTCAGATGTCTTCTACGGACAGGATATAGATTTCACAGTGGACAAGAAAATCAAGTATAAAACTGCATTGTTCGTTGGTGGCAGTAGATGGCCCAGGCTGTCTTTGGCGAGCTACCTTTATGAGCAACATCGGGACCATTCATTGATTACATATTGGCAGAATCTAAGAGACACCAACCAACCTTGCTATCTCTATCTAGACGAATTGTTCAAACAACACATGGTCAAAGGTGTTGACAGTAAGTTCATAGCGAGGGTAAACAATTTCATTCAGGCACTGCCACTACATCTTGAAAAGAGTGACATTGATAAAAACAACAACGGTGGTTATATTGACTATACCGAGGCCTACGACCTGGTACCACATTACAACAAAGTTTTCTGTGACGTGGTTTGCGAAACCGTACACAATGGAAAAACTTTCTCCTTCACAGAGAAGATCGCCAGGTGTTGGATGACCAAGACTCCGTTCTTGGTTTTTGGCACCAGGGATTACCTAAGTAATCTCAGGAAACTGGGTTTCAGGACGTTTACATCTTTCTGGGACGAATCCTATGATAGGTATGATAACGTGACGAGGATAATGCTGATGCAAAGACAGATTGATAAGATACATCATATGGATCATGCACAGATAGAAGAAATGTACCAGTGTTCCGAGATGCAGGACATTGTTGACAACAATTACGAAGTCTTTAAAAGTCTCGATCGAGAAAAGATACTGAAGGCGTTTGATATCACTTGAATTCTATAGACTTCTTGTGGTCAACGAGGCTCAGGGTGTCCTTCATCGTTGGACATTGCCTACACATGGCGTTGGGACTTCCAAAGTTAGAAACAAATCTCGATAACTCTAAGTCTGTACACTGCACTGATAGTCCAGTGTCTAGATAGGGTGCCCAAGCTTCCTTATTGGGTTCATTGAATCTCTTGTGTAATTCCGGAGTGAGGCCTGCAATGGAACATTTAAACAATTTGTCATCGTGCAGGAAAGCACACCGCTGGCAAACACAGATTTCAAAGGCATCCTTTGGATCATTGTCATGGGGCGCCATGTCATGGTAATCATTTTTATATGATTTTAAGAAATTGGTTGGATTATTGATCTGGAACTTGAAGTCGTTTGTAGTGGACCATCTGTTTATGCCATATTCTGTTACCGGTCTGAAGTCGTAGGAACTAATAATCTGTTTCACTATTCTCCTCAGTGTGGTATTGTCCACGTGATAGGAGATTTTAAGTGTGCAATTTCCTATGTCGTTCATAAGATCAACGAGGTCCATGTGTTTGTGCAACAGCAGACCGTTGGTGGGCAATCTTATTTGAGTGTTGGGAAGTAGTTCTCGCAGGCCTGTCAGCCATTTCTTCAATTCAGGATTCATCAAGGGTTCTCCGCCCATGATGCCAACACATTCGAGGTCCAGTCTTTCTAGCCATGGGGAGAGTTGTTTTTTTCCTTGCTCCCATGTGACATAACCTGAATGCTTAAGATCGCTAAAGGTTGCACATGCCTTGCATGACAACTGACATGAATTGATCACCATCAATTCTACGTGTTCCAATTTATGTTTCATTGATCACTTTACCGGTAATCTGTATCACATGCCTATCCACTTCACCCAGGTTTGCCGCCATGTGCTTGGTTGCACCTTGCCAACTGTACCATGAACCCGCGGGTCCTGTGCAGTATCGGTCCTCGATCCACAGTTGATGTCCGGGTGCGGGATCATGCAGGAATACCATTATCCTCACTATGTCTTCCACCCGGGCTTTCTTGTTCCTGGCGTAGGTTGGGTAGTTGTCCCGGTGCCATGGCAGTATCAGTCCTGGTGTGTACTTTGCGAAAGCATAGACGGAATCCTGTAAGTCAAACTGTGACAGCACGTAACCAAATATCTTTTCCACATCTTCGGGTACGAAAACACCCTTGCCCACTTCCTCGAACTTGGGTATGAGGCATCCTATCCTGTCCTTGTAGATGCCGTAGTTCTCCTCTGGCGTCGTGAACCCTTGCCTCTTGTCTGGGTTCTCATACCATGGCAGGGTTTCATAATCCCCAGCGTTCCATCGCACGGGTATGGTACCTTGTTTGTTGTTCCAATCAGAGTACGAATACATCATAATATATGTAGATAATTATCATTGTATGAAATCTATAGGATTCTTTGGAGACAGTTTCTGTGCCAGCAACCAGCCCGAGAGCTGGTGCAACATCCTGCAGGAGAAGTTGGGTGCTGATAAGATTAGATGGTTAGGTGACCCAGGCAGGAGCATATGGAGTGTGTTCTTCCAATACAACAAACTGATAGAGACCAACAGCGTGCCAGACATATCAATATTCTGTTGGACTGAGCCCTATAGGCTCTATCATCCTAAACATATCTTGAGTGCCAACACACAACCACTTGAAGGTGTAGATCCCAACATGTACAAAGCACTAGATGAATATTGGATACATCTGCACAACTATGACAAGGACGAGATGGCCTACGAGTACGCAATAAAACATTATGATCAGAACATATTGTCCAAGGTCCACAGTGAGATCGTGCAGATGTGGAGTTTCAGACCTTTCGAGACGGCGGGCAAAGATGCAGGTATCCGGTTGAACACAGGAACATTCATAGATGAGAGCATGTATGCTTTCAGTGGGGGCAAGGAGTCATGGGGCAAGGGTGACATCAATCACATGACAGCAGAACAGAATCAACAGTGGGCACAGAAAGTTTATGACAGGATACGTTGAAACGTTTGAAAATAAACTAGCAGAGTTCACTGGTGCACCCTATGTTGTGGCCACGGATTGCTGTACCCATGCAATAGAGTTGTGCTTCAGGTTGTTGCAAATAAAGACGTGTAGGTTCTCAGCACACACATACATCAGTGTGCCCATGACCATGAAATTGCTAGGGGTGGAGTACGAACTGTCAACAACACCATGGAAGGACGAGTATCAATTCCTAGGGACTCCTGTTTGGGACAGTGCCAGATGTCTGAAGCCCAACATGTACAGGGAAAAACAATACCAGTGTTTGAGTTTTGGTCACAGCAAACCACTTGACAATGTCAGGGGCGGGGCCATACTGCTTGACAACAAGGAACACTACGAGCAACTAAAGATGATGTCCTATGATGGCAGGGATCCGTCCTACAACAATTGGATTGACCAGAAAGTCTATAGACAAGGCTTCCATTACATGATGAGGTACGAGGAATGTGAGAGTGCCACTGTGTTGCTAGACAATTACATATCCGCGAATAAGTTTGAACACACTTACACACCCTATCCAGACATCAGCGAGGTCGACCTAATATGAAAGTGAAAGGATACGCCACGTATGATAAGTTGAAGACCTGCATAGTAGGCAGGACCTACAGTAGAGAACAGTTCAAGGACATAAAGAATCAAAAAGTGAAAGATGTGTTGTTCAGGATATTGGACGAGACGGAGGAGGACTATCAGAATCTATGTAAGGTGTTGAACATAGCAGGGGTGGAGACATTAAGGCCAGATATAGTTGATGGAGACCTATCACACAGGCCCGCCAACCAGCCCAGGGACGACATGGCGGTCATCGGTGATACCCTGTACGTTAACAACAACAGGCCCGAGTACAAGTCCATACTGGACAGCATAGACGACAAAGTTATCGTGGAGGAGTGTGAACAGAAAAAGCTAGTCAGCACAAGTTTCATACACAGGCTAGGAACAGATCTACATTGGGGGACCAATCAACCCACTTGGAGGGACAGCGAGTTGGTGAAGAAATATGAACGACAATGGACGGCGGAAGGCTTCAACGTCAATGTCATGGAACACGAGGGACACGGGGACTGTACCTGGTGCGTGCCAAAGGAAGGTTGCATAGTCACACTGTTCGAGATACAGAATTACAAAGACAAGTTCCCCGGATGGGATATATGTTACATAGAAGACAAGTACTGGGACCAGATGTCACCGTTCCGTAAGATCAAACAGAAGAACGGAGGCAAGTGGTGGGTACCGGGCGAGGAGGACAGCGACGACTTCTCTGAGTACGTGGAGACATACTTGAAAGATTGGGTAGGATATGTGGAGGAGACCGTGTTTGAAGTCAACATGTTATCCATAGACTCCAACACCATATTGGTCAACAACTACAACAGACAGGTGTTTGACTTCCTTGAGAAGCATCACATCGCTCCCGTCATCGCTCCGTTCAGGCACAGATGGTTCTGGGATGGCGGAGTACACTGTGTCACACAGGATCTGTACAGAGAACGCAACTAAACACAGTTGGCTCGCTATTGGCTCGCTATTGGGTCTTTGGATTCTAGGTTATTTTGAGTAGTCTGGTAAGGGTCCACCGTACTTCTGGCCCTTGATACGCTTGCCGGCCACCTTCTTGGTCTTGCCACCGATCTTCTCACTGCGATTGCCCGTGCGTTTCATCTTGCCCTTGCTCTTGCAACTGCTGATCCATGACGCTGGCAGTTGGCTCTTGGGTCTTGAACACGCCCCCGCTGGTGCTGGTCCTATGTTCTCGTCCGTGTTGTAGACTTCGTGTATCTTCATCGCACGTGTATTTAACACATCTGTCCTGCTAGGGTTGATCTTGTGCAAAGGGTAGCACGACGTAACTTTCAGTTATCAGTCAAGCATTAGGTTAGTTTAAGCATTAGGTCAAGCATTAGGTTAGGTTAGGTTAGGTTAGGTTAGGTTAGGTTTAGATGTGTTAGGTATAAGGACTATAAATACTCATATGAAGATATCAGAATTCATCAATGTGCCAAAAGAATCAAAAGACACTACATCCAGTGCCACAACATCTAGTGCCATCCAAGGCGACCAGACACAAGATATAGTGCCACATGATCTAGCGCCAGAACAGTTCGAAGGCACTATAGAATCACATCCAGACCACTCCGCGATCACGGAAGGCGTGAGCCAGATCTTTAGGAGGAAGAAGGGTGGTGCACCGACCAAGGGATTCAGATGCTCATCAGGACCCAGGAAGGGTCGTATCGTTGCCAAACCCAGCACCTGTTTCGCGAAGACTGATCCCAAGAAGTCTGCCAAGATAAGGAAGAAGAGGATGGCCAAGGCCAAGGTAGCAGGCAAGAAGATGGCCATCACCAAGAGGTCAGGTGGAGGTTCTGTAAGGAACAAGGGCATCCAGATCAAGAGAGCAAAGCAGAAAGGACCAGGGTTCAAAGCAAAGATGAAGGCCAAGGCTCCCATCAAGTCAAGGATAGTCAAACCAAAGAGGTAAGAGTTTTTTGGTAATTTAGGTTATTTTGGTAAGTTTGATTACCACTGTATCCTGTAGTTGATCTTGTCAACCTACACTACATCCAGCATCATATCCCCACAGAAAATTTCCTACTTTATATATACATCAATCTTACCAGGTTGACGCTATCCTGTTCCATGTTAAAATGAAAGCTAACCAAAGGAGTTGAACATATGAAAATAGATTACGAAAATAAACACGGAATGATGGTGGGCTACATAGATGGTTCACAGAATGTGAGTGCCGTGCAGACTGGTTGGGACATCAAACCAGAAGCATTATCAAAATTACTATTGGACAAGTACCCTACCCGGGAGGATGCGATGCAAGTCGTTGATTCACCCCTGTTGGTGCCAGTGTTCAAGAAAGACGACTACTGTTATGTTGATGAGTTCGGTGATGTGATCGAATCAAACCTATCTTGGAACAAGGAAGTGATGAGAAAAGACGTTGGTCATCTGTTCCTGTTCATGAAAGGTACATGGCAATATTCAGACAACGGTATTGACTGGACTCCGGCCAAGGAGGCGTTCGTGGACACGAGTGGCACGGCGTTCACCAACATCAGAGAAGCATTAGAAATGGAGAAAGCATAATGACGGTGACCATACAGACCAAATCGGTACAGGAAATATTCGAGGAGATGACGGAGTCATACAGCCAGGGCGAGTACCTGGATGGATACACATCATATGGTGAGGACGCCCTGATGAGTCCGGACAAGTTCGCAGACAGATTCCAACACATCTGTTTTGGCTTCGGATACAGGGAGGCAGAGATCATACCAATGAAATCAGAAATTAAAGAATGGTGCCAAGAACACTTGAGCCATTTGGAAAGCAAGTTTAGATAGATGAGAAAGAAAAGAAAACAGAAAGAATATAAACTAACCAAAGAGGACTGGATCGAGTTGTTGAACTTCTGGCCCATGACAATCGTGGTGCCCATCATGTTGATACTGATCCTGTTCGGACCATGGATACTATCATGAGCATAACCTCAATATTCGCAGGCCTACTTTCTATATTCACAGCCAATGAGACTATAGATATTTCACAGAAGGTGTATTCGGCACTGAAGACGGCGGACAAGATCATCGAGAAGTCAGAGAAGAATGAGTGGAAGGCATCAGCCCACGAGGAAGGATACCAGATAACAAAGGACACGATTTTAAAACTAGGAGGAATGAAATAATGACGATACATGAGACCCATAAGCACCATTTCCAGGTCGCCGATGTAGGTGATTGGGATCTAGACCAGGACAGGAGCATCGTGCCCAGCATCAAGGCCGTGTTGCAGAACGAAGGCGTTGATTGTGTGGTTGACGGTGACGAGATGAATTCCGCATCGTTCACTGTATGGACCTATTCAGATAGGGACACCATCCAGGAAATACTTCAGAAAAATGAGATCGACCTGGAAGATTAGGCAAAAAACTTCCATTTTATGCGACTCATTTGCGGTTGACGGTATTACCATCCATGCTATACTGAATATACAACCAATTAACAAATAGGAGTTGAATAAATGAAAATAGACATACACGAAGCAATCTTCAAGATGAATGCTGATGAGTTGGAATCAATCATGGCATCTGTGAAGTTGAGAAGAAATCAATTACACTTCGCATCAGCCCACTCATTGAGAGTAGGTCAGAGAGTGTCATTCCAAGGCAGAGGCGGTATCACTGAAAAGGGTACTGTTGAAAAGATCAAGATCAAATATGTTCTAGTAAGAACTGACAGGGGTCAGAGATGGAATGTACCAGGATCACACCTAACTCAAATCAAGGAGGCAGTTAATGCCTAATTGGTGCGATAATCA
>JACLAB010012929.1_pt1 | contig 13038 bp, 10 predicted proteins | sample 8027921 | NCBI WGS metagenome assembly JACLAB01 (sample SAMN15725117, study PRJNA655200) | protist metagenome | isolation source: fluorescence activated cell sorting (FACS) single amplified genomes of... | place: USA: West Boothbay Harbor, Gulf of Maine | collected 2000-07-19
AGGTGGTATGGCTGGTAACCGCGAAGACAAGATCAACGCGCTCATCCGCCGTATGAACTAAAGAGGAGTGTGTTGGAAATTTGTCGGCCGGCGTAGGCGGCGGCGAGGAGGTGTTTGGTGCCCAACTAGTGGGGGGATTGGAATATGTGTAATCATACACAAGTTAATTTCGTAAATTTGCATCTCGTTCCTTTTATTTGTTCGCCTAAAAGCCTCGCCATCTGGATGCCGCCGGGCCAACTAGATGCCCTCGGGCGCGACGGCTGCACTCGTCGCCTCGCATGGCGCTTCACGTCAACACTCGGTTCGACGAGGCGGACGACGCGGAAGATTATAAATGGCGTCAACCGCGTTCACCGACACCTCGCACAATTACCCCTCGCGCGCTCCTCACGCCGCAGCGAACGCCCGCCGAACACGCCCTCGCCCTGGCGCACGCCGATGATTACAAGAGCACGCTCACGTCGAGATATTTGGACGAGCAAGCGCGCGGGCGAGACGATGGATACGTACCCGCGAGCGAGATCGATGGACGTGATGAGGAGAACGAACGAGCTGCCGCGGTGATGATTGGTGGTAGACTCGAGAGCGCGTACGGAAGAGGTGAGGACGGTGATTACGGCTCTGGAGCTCGCATCCGCGGCGTCGCTCGCGCAGGAGAGTGCTTGGAATTGCGTGGATACGACACCAAAATCGATGGAGTCACGCATTGGCAACGAGTTAATCCGTACGGCGGAGTGGAAATGATCGAGAACGCGCGTGGAAGGCGTTACGTGTGTCAAGACGAGGACATAGGGTGCACCGTGCGCGCGCTGCGAAGCGCGAATGGTCAAGTCGTGGCGGTGATGATGGATGATCCTGTAGAATTAGCAATAGATAGGCCGCGTGAGGCTGTTGAGGGCAAGAGAAAAGAAGTTGTGCTACCAGACGTTCCACTTGGACCGGCCAGTGCGGCGTACACGCTACATGCGAGAGGCAAGGTGCTCGAAGCAGAAGCGTGCGAAGCCAACAAAGATGATAAGATAAGCGAAGAAAAGGCGAAAGAGGCGTTAAAGTACTACGTCACCGCCGCCAAAGAACAATTTGTACCAGCTTACTCGAGTATTGGTCGTATGTATGAACTCGGTATCGGTATGGAGCGCGACTACGAACAAGCGAGAGGTTGGTACAGAGAAGGTATCAAAGAAGGTTGTCCCATCTGTGCGAATAACTTGGGGGTTTTAGAATATTTAGAGATAGGTGAGGGTGCTGACAAGGAAAATGCGGCGAGTTATTTCCAAGAAGCTGTCACGCTTGGAAACCCAGCGGCGATGAATAACTTGGCGCTGTGCCTCGAAGAAGGCATCGGTGTCGAACAAAATTTCTGTGAAGCGCAAAAGTATTACGAATTGGCAGCTCAAGGCGGAGTCATGAGTGCCTTTACGTCTCTCGGTTATTCGCAGATTGTGAATGGCGAGCTTGACGAGGCTCTGGATGCATTTAATGCGGGGTTGGACTTTGGAATTGAAGATGCTGCAGATGGAGTAGCTTTGCTTTCAGACTTGAACGCATCAAAACCAGAGATACTGCGCGACCGTGCCGAGATTTTGGCCAACGAATTATCCATAGAAGCGTTGACTAAAGAGGTTGAGCAGTATGCCGATCTTTCCAAGCGATTTTATGAGCTTCTCACGTTGACTGGAAGCGAAAGAGTCAAGAACGCCGCAAATCGCTGCATCGAAGAAGTTTTCTACAGCTAATAGATATGATCGACGTGTATTTATTTATGTGTAATACAAAACGTGTACAAAACGAACAAACCAGGAAATTTACTCCGCCTTAAACGTTGACAAGAACTTTTTTGCATCGGAGATCTCACGACGACGACGCATAAAGCTCCACTTGAGTTCTGCGCCAAGGAGCTCAACCACACGTGGTAGCGCCTCTTCAGCAGCCTTGATGTCTAAGAACGCTAAGCGAGTACGTCTCGCGAGGAAATCTACCGCAGTTTGGCAATATTCTGCTCTTGCAGCGTACACGACTTCCGCTTCAATCACTGGATGGTTTGGAACTAAGCGTTTGGACAAGTGCGAGTACGCCGCCAAGTCTGCGACCACGAGTGCCCGATCGCCATATGAAGTCGCGAGATGTTTCGCAACGACTTCATCCGGCGGACCGCCGAAACCCTTACCACCACGTTGAGCAACTTTGACGAAAAGATCTCTCGTGTATCCATGTGCTCCGACAACCCCCAGTGAAGCGGTGCGACACTTACCAGCATCATCCGCCAAACCACCTATTGCGATCGCCTTGTCGACGGCTTCTTCAGCCATTCTTCTATATGTGGTCCATTTACCCCCAGTGATAGTTACCATACCATCCTTCTCCACAGCGATGATGTGATCCCGCGACATGTTTTCGGTGTCGCCAGCTGATGGGTCAGACGCGAGCGGACGAATGCCGCTCCACACGCTAAGAATATCTGACTTCCGAGTGTCTACCTTCAAATACGGCGCAATTGACTCTAAAATAAAGTCTACCTCTTCTCTCGTAGCCTTGGGTGTCATCGTAACGTCACACTGCTTGTCCGTCGTACCGGCGATGCACGCGCCTAGCCATGGGAGTAGAAACACGACGCGGCCATCCTTCGTTTTGGGCACTATAAGCCCCATATCGCTCGGACAGTAATACGCAGGAAGCGTGATATGTGCCCCTGCTGAAGGCATCATGATGCCATTTGCCTTGGAGTCAGACATCTTACGCAGTTCATCTGTAAAAGGTCCGCTCGCGTTAATAATTGTCTTGGCGTACACGTCAAACTCGTTTCCAGTCAACATGTCGCGCGCACGAACACCAACGACGCGTTCGCCGTCTTTATGAAGCTTTACTACTCGCGTGTGATTCACAACTGTCGCACCAGCGTGCGCTGCAGTACACGCAAGCGCTACATTGAGCAAAGTCCGAATTTTATCGGACTGTTTCTAGAAGATGGGCGAAAGGTTTCGATTGGTCAAGCCGTTATGGGGCAGACGTGTGGAATTCGTCCAGCGTGTGCGCCGTATTCAATTATTCAGCACACAAATAGAGCTTGCCTGCACGTCATCGTCGTACCGTTTGCAGATTATTACAACACATATTCAGCTTACGTCGGACCAGAGTATCCGCCATGGCAAATGGTTTTGAGTCGCGTAGCGTTTAGAGCAAAGAATGGTGAGCGGTTATCCAAACAGGCGACGCTAACAATTGAGGTGACAAACAAGGTCGATGCCGTTGAATTCTCCGTGAATCGCACGATGTACGAAGCATACTATCTTGAACGAGCAGTTCTTGGAACGTTTCGTCTTTACGCGAGCGATTTTGATGCGTTGCTTGTTCACCTTACCGTAACCACGCTTGTAGATGAGCTCTCTAACGCTCTTCAAGTTCGGGTAACCAAACATGACGTACGGTTCCACCTTGCGGAGCTGGTTGAGCGTCGCCTTGTTCGCCTTCATGAAGATACCGTTGTGGATTTGGCGCAAACGCAAGAGTTGAAGAATCTTCTTCGTCTTCGGGTGGATGTCGTTAAGACCGCGGAGGCGCATCACGAAGATGAGCTTATCCTCGGGTTCGACATAGAAACCACCCTTGGCGCGCGCTTCGCGCTTGAGGCGCACGAGATCCGTTTCCTTTGAGGCGTACGCAAAGTCACTCAGTCAGTCGCATGTCACTCGCATTCGTCGAAAACATCACAAGAGGTTGTGTTTGTAATGACTCTCTCACGCACTTGAACTCGCACACACGCACGCGCAATCAAAAACAAAAAAACTCACCTGGTCGCGGTACTCCTTCACATACTTCTCCGCGCGCTTGAAGATTTCCTCGCGCTTCTTCTCGCCGGCAGCCTTGGCAGACGCCGCGGCGGCAGCCTTTTGCTCAGCCCATTGAGCATCGCGCGTGCGCTTTTTCAACACAGATTCCGGAACAGACGGCTGCACATTCACGAAACACACACGCGTCGTCAGTACGCACACAATCGTCAAACCTCTCGCGCGGTTTTGCGCGTTTAGGGTCTCGCGCGCATCATCACCGTCACCCAACACTCGTCCCACGCGCGCGCACGACGCCGCCCACGCGCGCGCGCACACACGCGAACGACGACACCCATCATCATCATTCCATGCGCATCCGCCCACGCCCATCGCACCCACGCGCGCGCGCGCGCGGTCGCGCACCACCAACCCTCGCGCCGCACCGATCCGACCGCTTTAGGGTCACTCGCGAGTGACCCCGACGACGACCGCGACGACCGCGACGACCGCGACCCGGGCGCCGCGCGCGTGCGAACACCACCCGCGCACGCATCGCACGCGGTATCATCCTCGCGCACATCGCGCGAACGCATACGTACCATGGCGTCCTGGGCGTCGAATTAAGAGGTCGATGCTTCGTCGCGCGCGCCGAGTCGCGTCCGCGCGCGTCCGCGGGCGGGAGTGGTTCACACGTGTCACAAACGGACCGAGTCCCTCCGATAGCCTTGAGTCTTAATTCGTGATAATCACAAGGATCGCGTTTGACCAATCAAGACCGGGCAATCGAGCCCTCGTAGCGGGTGGTCCGTTTGACGACCGCCCCAGCGCCCGCGACGTCACGATTCGCACCGTCGCATCGACGACTGAAGAATCAAATCAACGCATTCGACGGCGGTACTCTGCGTCGCGCGAGTCGCGTGAGTCGCGTGAGTCGCGTGATCATGTCCATCGGAAGTTCCGTGCGCAAGTTAGAAACCAACGCGTATGGCGCGATATTGAAAGCCATGGCGGTGACCGGGCTCACGTGGGACCGCGAAGAATTCTTGGGACGATTACGCGTGGAGTTGAACATCAGCGCGGAGGAACACATGAGGTTTCGGGAACAAATGGACGCGGATGAGAACGTGAATCGAATGAGGTCATCGTATGTGGAGTATAAGGAAGGACAAGAGGCGAAGAGACAGCGTGTGGAGGCACCGAGACCGGCGCCAGTGGCGCGAGCGGCGAAACCTCAGCGAAGCGCGAATGTTCGCGCGCCGAAGATCTCAGCCGCTGCGTTGGCGCAGATGGGCGTGAATGAGTACATTTGTAAGCGGGTGAAGAGATTTTGGCCCAGTGAAGGTGGGTGGTTCGATTGTATCATTACCGACTACAATCCGGAGACAAAACTGCACTGTTTGACGTACGACATCAACACGCCAAACGAATCTTTCGAGTGGGCGGACATCTCGAGCTTTTCCGAGCGTGAGTTTAAGATTCAAGAGGGCAAGGTTGACATCAGTCAGCTTCAAGCGATGTCAATGGGTGCGACGATGGCGTCGTCGCCGCCGCCAGTGGTGTCTCTGGGTACGCCAGCGGCGTCCATCGTTCAAGCGGCGACCAAGGCCAAGGACCCGCAAAAGTTGAACGCGATGAAGGAAACGCTGACGGCTGAAGAGGAAGCTTTAAGGCGTCAACTCGCGGCGTTGGACGACAGCGATGACGACAGCGATGATGACGACGACGACGCGTAAACAGAGCGCGACAGGGGAGAGAAAAATAAAAAACTACTAGAGTAAAACTTTGGAACAAACAAAGAAGTCAAAAGAATTTATACACATCAGCGAGCATATCTATTGGCACCCCGCAATGATAGCCTAAGATGATTAATTGATTCACTAACGTCACTTTGACGAAACCACGACTGTCCCATCGCCGTGCACTCGTAACCACGGGTGCGGATAACATCACCGGCGCGCTTCGCTTGCGCAACTTTCTCGCCATCGCGTAATCCTCCATGAATGGCATTTCATCGAAACCACCGACGGCATCGAATGTCTCACGTTTGATGACAAATCCTTGGTCACCATATGGGATACCAAACACCGCGCTTCGGATATTTGTACCGATTTCTACCACGCGCCTGCGTATAGTCGCGCCTGCGTTTCTGTCTCGCCCTTTTGCGTCAACACTCATCTTAAACGCGAACGCCCCCCATTCGGGGACCTTGCCCTTACGGTGCGACTGACGTTCAAAATCGCGCGCTATGATGTGCGCATAACCCTCAGGTAACGTACTATCGGCGTGTAAGAAGACTAAATATTCTCCAGACGCTCGCCGCGCGCCCGCGTTCATTTGTCTCCCTCGGCCGCGCTCACACTGTATGACCTCCACCCCAGTCTTTCGCGCGACATCAGTCGTCTCGTCACTCGATCCTCCATCGACGACGATTATCTTCGCCCCGGATGTCGTGCGTTTCGCGCTCGCTATCGCCTCCCCAACGCGGTGCGCTTCGTTGAGCGAAGGAATAATGACTGTGCACGTTGCCGCCACCACCGCCGACGCGTGTGCCCCCATCGTCGTCGAAGACGACGACGATGACGATGACGATGACGATGACGATGACGATGACGATGACGACGCGCGGTGCCCGGCGCTCGCCATCGCTCGCTCCACGCGCGCCATTCTTGGTCGTCGCGCGGCGCGCACTGACGAATGTCTTCTTCAAACATCAGGCGCCGGTTGGCGTCCATGCGCAGTCAACGCAACGACGTCAAAGGACGTCGCACGCGCACGCCGTCGCGGGCGGTGCAACCCGTGCGCGCTCGCGTGATGGATAAATATTGCGCAATTGTTTTCGCGCTCCTCGCGTCGGTCGTCGTCGCGAGCGTCGACGGCGGCTCGAGTGCTGCGCGAACACGGTTGCGCCCAGTGCGTGCGTACGTGGGCGATGCGACGACGTGCGTGCGATTGGGGACGATGGGGAACGTCGCGGCGGAAGCAAACGTAGGTATAATGCGCACGAGTGTGGAAATGTGTCGGGTAGATGTCAATGCCGTGCGCGTCGGGACGACAAGAAAGACGATGGAGATTTTGGAAGAGGCGAGCGAGAGCGAGCGAGAGGCGCTTGGTGTGCTCTTTGAAAGTGGCGACGTATCGATTGAGTTGTGGTTTGACGATGATGACGAGGTGATGATGGAAAGTAGTATACCCGTACCTATTTTTCGCTTGGTGAATCACACGGTGAATGCCAGTGAAGTGACAATAATCGCGACATTAGAGCAGCGCAACGGTTGGCTAATATTTGACGCAAATTTGGCGCACGGGACAGTTTATATCGGGCATGGATTGACGCACGTTGTGGTCTCTATGGCGAGAAACACTGACGTTCGGTTCTACGTAAACGGTACACTTGCCGGTTTGGGGATAATGTCACCGAGTTTGGGAACTAATGCAACCTCGGGATTGAGTATTCGCATCGGTGGGCTCGCAAGCGAACGCATAAATACATGGTGGACCGGCGACGTCTACGTCGCCGCCGTGTACCCAAAGACCCTTACAGATGATGACGTTAGTGACATTTTTAACGATGGATTAGCAAGTAATCCTCCACAGCCATGGCCTGTGATTGTTGATGTCGATGTGTATCAGGGCGAGAGCGTTGAACTCTTGTGCGGCGCGAGCGACGTCGATATTGGCGGTGATGTGCGAATTGGCACGGGAGAAATTCTGATTGATATCACGCGCTTACCAGAAAATGGATTAATACAAGAACTCGAATCTTCCTTGGCAATACTCGCTGTGCCCCACAGATTACTAGCAGGGCACTTGTCATTTATGTACACAGCACCACTGCACGCTTGGTCAAAGAAAACTGTTTTGGACCATGCCGAGCCATTTGATGTCATAGAATTCATGCCAGTCGATATTAACGGTACTAGGTCAATTTATGCAGGTATTATAAACGTCCATGTCATTGCCAAAGTCATTGATCTTACTTCCAGTGACGTCGCATTGATGGAGCAGAATGTCTTATTCGGCGTCTTTGGGCGAATGGCATTTGATAATATACAACTTGACGACTGGTGCGACGCTAACGAAGAAGCATGTGCTTTGAGCGTCGATGGTGAATTCATTTTACGTCGAGCGCCTATTTATGGTGAAGTTTACGAATGTCTGAGTGGTCTGAAACGACAAGTTGGTGATATAATTTATGCCTCAGATTTGTGCTATAACGCAACCAGGTCTGCTGGTTGGCAGCTCACAAACGTATACAGTGAAGCTTTGGTAAAATATAACGATAGTTTTGAATTTGATGTTGCAGACGATTGGCAGTCTTCGCGCTTTCGCCTATCACTTGTTGTGCATCAAGGAATTCTAGTGTGCGATTCGCATCTATCCATGATAGAAGACGAGGCAACTTCAGTCACTCTCCAAGCAATGGACACAAATCTACCGTTAGGCGACATAGAATTCATCATTGAGCAAAGTCCGAATTTTATCGGACTGTTTCTAGAAGATGGGCGAAAGGTTTCGATTGGTCAAGCCGTTATGGGGCAGACGTGTGGAATTCGTCCAGCGTGTGCGCCGTATTCAATTATTCAGCACACAAATAGAGCTTGCCTGCACGTCATCGTCGTACCGTTTGCAGATTATTACAACACATATTCAGCTTACGTCGGACCAGAGTATCCGCCATGGCAAATGGTTTTGAGTCGCGTAGCGTTTAGAGCAAAGAATGGTGAGCGGTTATCCAAACAGGCGACGCTAACAATTGAGGTGACAAACAAGGTCGATGCCGTTGAATTATCCGTGAATCGCACGATGTACGAAGCATACTATCTTGAACGAGCAGTTCTTGGAACGTTTCGTCTTTACGCGAGCGATTTTGATGCGTATAAATTGCGCGTTGATATTAGTTCGGCGCGCTCAAATTTGCTCGCAGTGTCAAACGTCTCAGCCTTGAAACTGTGCGACAACCCGTTCTTGACGGGTGATGGTACTGGTAATGCAAAGCTCGTATTTTATGCAGTACCGAGCGTCATACAGTCCATCTTAAACAGCCTCATATATATTCATCTTGGACAAACGTTTACACAAGATGAAATTCACATTCGCGTCGGCAACATGCAAGTCAAATTGATAGCCCTTCTCCATCCTTCGCTCAGGGCATAGAATATTACTGTTTTATTATCAATAGTGTAGAAAAATTTGTGTGTAGATAACCCGTGGACTTCGGAACGTTTCTTTAATTATGCGCTCCGTCTTGAATTCAGATTCGCAAAGACGTCGCCACCCACCACACCAGCCAACCTCCTCAGAACGCACCTCACGAGCGCCCCCTATGCCACCGAGGAACGAAAAGTCTCTCGTGTGCTTCATTCAAGCGCTGGTGGGCACAACTGTCGTCATCGAATGTCGCGATGATGTCGCCGTCCGAGGTCAGTTGGAGTTTTGTGACGACGACATGCACTGCACGCTCACGTCTGCGATTCGCGTCACTCCGGGAGGGGAGAAGACGAAGCTCGACCGTATATTCATACGCGCACGCATGATAAGATACGTGCACTTCGCACCAAGCATCGATCCATCGGCGTTGATCGAGACGAAACGACAAGAGTGGTTTGAAGGATCGCGTCACTACGCCAAGGCAGCAGCCTTTGGGCCAAAAAACGAAGCAAAAGCAATTTTAGATTGATGCGAAGCAATAGGATCTATATTTAGCACATTGATTAGGAATAGAACATTAGAACATGAGCAGCTTGCGTCGATTAATAGTAAATCTAGTTAGTACCTAGCACGTCACCGCTTCATCGGCGGCTTTTATTTCTTCCGCTTGCGCCAAGACGCCCTCCAGACGCTCCCATTCGGCGTAGTAGAGCTCTTGTTTGGCAACCTTGGCGTCCTTCTTCTCCTGAATCTTCAAGGCTTTATCAACATCAGATCCAGCCTTGAAAAGCTCGGAATCGAAAGCGGTGATCTCTTTGTCTAAAACCTCGAGCGCTTGCTCAATTTTCTTGATGATACCGGGCGCGTTGTGCGCTTCGCGAAGCAGCTCTCGCTTCTGCTTCTCTGCTTCTTTTGCCGCCGCCTTCTCCTCTGCAGTCATTGCCTCACTCAAAGACTTTTTATCCACTTTACATCCATCCACGGCTTCTAAAGCTTGCGCCTTTGCATATTCACGAAGCTCAGAGTACGTTCCCGACCAGTCGCTAATGCCTCCTTTGCCGTCAAAGACGAAGATGTGGTCGGCGATGTTATTCACAAACTGTCTGTCATGGCTCACCACTAAAACGCAACCATCGAAATTGGAAAGCATATCCTCTAAAGATTCGATTGTATCCAAGTCCAAATCATTCGTTGGCTCATCAAGAATAAGAAAGTTTGGACAAAGCGCCAAAACGGTGAGCATCTGAAGGCGACGCTGTTCGCCGCCACTGAGAGAGCCAATTTGCACAGCTTGGCGACCATCTGTGAAATTGAAACGTTCTAATAACGTATATACACTCAATCGTTGACCAGCAAAGCCTCCTATCAAATCTTTAGCTTCGCCTTCAATCTCCTTGACGTAGTCAACCACCCGCATGGTCGGGTCTTTGAAATTCACAACCTGACTGTAATATCCAAAAGAAACCGTTTCCCCAATTGATACCCAACCCGCGTCGAGAGGAATTTCACCTAAGATTGTGCGAATGAGTGTGGTCTTTCCTGCGCCATTAGGGCCGACCAAACCAATTTTTTCACCCTTGTTGAAAGCATAGCTAAATCCATCCAAAATTTTCTTGTCCCCAAACGTCAATTGCGCATCATCGAATTCGACTATAACGCTACCCATTCTCGAAGATGAAACATCACCGAGTTCAATCGACTTCGTCTTCGTACCCTTGTAATTTGCTCGCTCAGTCAAAGAGGAAAACCGCTCAATGCGCGCCTTCTCCTTGGTCGACCGCGCTTTGGGTTGCCGACGCATCCACTCTTGTTCTCTTCTAAACATGTTTTTCGCCGCCTGCAATTGCTGCGCTTCTGTCGACCAACGCTCAGCACGTTGTTCTAAAAATGCCGCGTAACCACCGCGGTGGCGGTAAGATCCGCCCTTACCATCGAGTTCAATGATATCTTGGCACACGTTATCGATGAACATTCTGTCGTGACTCACCAACAACACTGTAAGATTCGGCGATTGGAGCTGCTCTTCCAACCATTCCACGCCCTCTACCGATAAGTGGTTTGTGGGTTCATCCAAAATAATCAAGTCTGGTGTCTCCACGAGCGCAGCGGCCAGGGCAACGCGCTTGCGTTGGCCTCCAGATAATTGGCCCATCTTGTTTCCAATAAACTCGTCGCATCCAAGCTTTTTCAATGCGACTTGCGTCTTTTCTTCCAAGTCCCACGCGCCTAAAGCATCCATATCCGCCAACGCGTCGCTCATCGCCTTATCATTCACTTCACCTCTCGCCGTCGCCGCCACGACTGCATCATACTTTCTCAACGCTCGCATCACCGGCGTATCGCTCGCGTACAACGCCTCCAACACGTTGAGCTCTGGATCAAACTCTGGTTCTTGATCCACAAAGCACACGCGCAAACCTTTACGTCGCCATACTTCTCCATCCTCCAAACCAATTTCTCGTCCACCAAGTACTTGTAAAAGCGTCGATTTCCCACTTCCATTAGGTCCGACGATGGCTACTTTTTGCCCCGCCGACAGCCCCACCTCGAGATTAAGAAACTGATACCGCTCGCCATCGTACGTCTTTCGCAAGTTCTGCGCCGACAACACCGAGTCTTTATCCTTGGCATCGAACGTCTCCGGTCTACCGTTCACGTACACGTCACCACCGCGTTTACCCGCGTCGCGACGCGTCGTGGGCGCGCGAACAACCTTGGTGCCGGCGCGCCGAGACCCAGACGCGTTCGCGCGCGTCGCCGTCGTCGCGAACGCCCGCGACGACGACGACGACGACGCGCGGTGAGCCTTCGCGCCGCCATCGAACGCCCACGCGCGCTTCGTCGTCGTCGTCGACGTCGTCGTCGGTAGGAGCGGCATCACACAGCGCCGTGTCGACACCTGACGTCACTCTGTGGCGACGACGACGACGACGTTGATGTTGATGATGACGCGAGGAACGGCGACGGCGGCGGCGACGACGACGTCGACGACGCATCAGTGGTCGTTGGCGTGCGCCGCGAGTGGACGACGACGACGCGCGTCGACGAGCGCCAGCACGAGCGCGACGGTGACTTCGGCGGCGACTGGAACGATGGGTGGAGTGTTCTCCACGGTCGCGCGACGACGCGCGAGGGACGTGGTGACGCGCGGGAAGAAGTCGTCGTCAACCGACGACGTCGGCGCGAGTGGTCGAGGTAAGTCGACGAAACCGTACGCTGGCGATGCCGATGGCGATGGCGTCAGCGCGCGAGTCGGTGCGAAAGAGGTGTCGTATGTGATCCCGTACGACGTGGTGAAGAAGACGAAGACGTATGAATTGCGCGTGTACGGGGCGTACACGGTGTGTGCGACGCAGTATGATAATCGAGAACAAGGTATCGCGACGTTGATGGAGTATATTGAAGGAGGCAACGCGGAGCGGGCGATGTACGCGCCGACGCAGCCGCTCACGACGCGATACTCAAAGGATGGTAAGACGATGGAATTAGCGCTTCTAGGGCGACGTGCGCGAGAGAGTATCGCGGCACCAAACGAAGATAGTGAAGTTAAGGTTGTGGCTACTGGAGGGGAACTTTTAGCGGCGATTGAATTTATAGGCGTGGCGACGCCCGAAGTCGCCGAATATTATCGGTTGACGTTGGCAAACGCGCTCGCGGATGATGGATTGCGCGCCGTAGACGATGGATCGTTTCGCTTGAACACGTTCGGACCACTCTATTCTTTGAAACCGCGAAAGAATGAGCTCCTAGTCGCCGTGAACATGGGTTGATGATGTAATTGTATCAGTGTTTGTTGTTTTTACAGATTGGTCGAGCTACCACTGTGTGCGCGTGTGCGCGCGTTTTCACGCGTTTTCGCCGTGGAGATTCATCGCCAAAACCGTCGCCGCCGCAATAGCTTCCTTAGCTTGACGCATCGCACATCGACGACGCATCTTCGCCTCCGCCGCAGCTTTCTTTTGCTCCTCAGTCATCGCTAAACGTCGTCGGCGAGAACGGTCGCGCTCCGCGGCGCGTTGCGCCTCTGTCTGCACCAATCGTCGTCGCAAACTTCGTAATCGCTCCTTCTCCCGCAAAGCCTTCTTCTTCGACGCGAGCGCGTCTTCATTCCCACCGCTCG
>JACLAB010004008.1_pt1 | contig 13032 bp, 9 predicted proteins | sample 8027921 | NCBI WGS metagenome assembly JACLAB01 (sample SAMN15725117, study PRJNA655200) | protist metagenome | isolation source: fluorescence activated cell sorting (FACS) single amplified genomes of... | place: USA: West Boothbay Harbor, Gulf of Maine | collected 2000-07-19
AATGCGCTTGCAACTTCTCGGGGAGGACATTTCGTTACAACTGGAACGCGAATCGCAGCTCGGGGTGAAACGAATCCCAACCGCCATCGGTGAGATTGAAGTTTTAGAGGAGAACGTGGAGAGTTTGACAAATACGGTGAAGAATATTTCGCGATCGTTGGACGAGACGGAGTTTCCTTCGAAACAAAGCATCGAGCGGTTGAGGAAAATCGACGAGGTGAAATCGAGGATGGAAAGAGCGAGAGATACGCTGAGCGAGGCAGCAGGGTTGGCAGAGTTGATGCATTCGGTGGATTCGGTGTTTAATGGGGAGAACGTGAGCAACATGGCGGATGCGTTGGTGAGGATGAAGCGAGGGTTGGCGATCGTCGGCGACGTGCCGGAATTCGCAGACGGGAGAGATAGGATTGCTGTTTTGGAGAGTCGGTTAGAAAGCGCGGCGAGGCCGGCTTTGTTGCGAGCTTTGGAAATGGATAAAGGGGTGAATATGAGCAGTAGTACTACTATGGTGAGCAGCAGCGGGAGTCGAGATTCGATCAAGTTTGCTCGAGACGCCCGGGACGCGTTGAGGAGCATCGGGAAGAACGAGAGTATCGAAGGCGCGTACGCCGAGGCGAGAGTGGTCTCGCCAGCCATGGAGTTTTGGGTCGCGTTCGAAGAGAAGACCCATAACGATGGGTTGATTATGAATGAGAACAGTCCGCCGAACGATAATAATAGTAATAACGACAAGAAAACGGACGAAGACGCCGCGAACGAGGCTTTCGCAAATTTTCTGCCACAATTTTACGATTTTGTCATCAGCTTAATCGAAAAAGAGGTGAATTGGACAAAAAGTACCTTCCCGGAGGATGTGGCGACGTTAGTTTCGGCAGGTGTGGCGAGTTTACACCGCGCAATTGCGAAGAAAATGCAAAAGCGATTGGATACGTTGTGTTACGGAAGCTATTACGGAGACGGAGCGAATAGTAATACAAACTTTAGTAGTAGTAGTACGAATAACAACAACGATGGCGAGAATAACGCGGATATAGGTGCGGATTTAGAGAACATGATGCGATGTAGAATAGCGACGACGCGATATGCCACGCGTTTGTGCGGGGCTTTAGAGCCGTGCGTGCGTAAAATGGTGACTGCTGCGATGAAAGAAACTGCGAGCGGAGAAGACGACGGCACTACAAACGCGCTGGACGAATCCTACTTGATGTCTTCTTCTGACGATGAGGACGATGATTTCAGAAATCGGTTTACGAGCGATGTGGATGCCGCGAACGGTGCGAATACAGATGATACCAGCGCGAAAGGTGACGGTAGTAACTCCGCCAACAACAAAAAGTCAAAGAAGCGCGAGAAAGTCGCCGCGGCGGTTCAAAAGTTTACCGAAGCTTTATCGACCGTTTTCATTCCGTTCGTGAAGTCTGAAAAAGTCTTTCCTAAACTCGAATCGATCAAGTTGCGAGAGGAGATTGTTTCGTTGGCGACTTCGACGGTGGACGCGGATGATTTCGACGGCGACTTTTTAGCCTTTTCCGCCGCCATCGAGAAGACGTGTAAAAGCGCCTCTAAAAGTGCGATGAAAAGTTTTGTCAGTTGCAAAGAATATTCGAGCGGTTTAGAAACTGTCGCTGCGGTGAAATCCATCGATGATTCGTTGACTCGATTCGTGAAAGCGTTGGAGGGGAGATTGAAAGCGGTGCGCATCGCCATCGGTTTAGATAAGAACATCGGCGGCGCGAGTAATAGCAGCAATAAAAACCCGGAAGATTTTATCGACGCGAGTTTGAGTTTGTTGCGAGCGACGAAATCGGTACCGCAAACGTTTGCTGATCTCGACGCGCGCGCGTCTGCCACTTTGAAGCAAATCGCGAACGAAAGCAGTTTCGCGAATAGTGGCGGCGCGATATCCGACGTGGACTTACTTCGTGCGATTGGTGGTAAGAAGCACATGGACATTGTTTTCTCGACGCAATCGCGGCTCGATGCCGGGCGTTCACGAACGCTCGCGATTTATTTGGAACCGTACGCGGAATCTACGTCCGCGTCTGCGTTTTCCAGGAATAACAGCAAAAATAACGACAAGTCTGGCATCCTCGCCTCGGCTCATTCGGTGTTCCCGAGAACCGCGGACGCGGCTGTGCAGTTTAGAGACGCGTGCGAACGTCTCGTTCGCGATTGCTTGTTACACCGCGTGCGCCGCGAACTCGAGAACATCGAAAACGAACAAATTTGGACGAAAATGGCGGCGCAAACCGCGCACGATTTACCAACGTTTTCAGCGTACCCGCAAGAGAAGGCGACAAATTCCGGCGAGTACCTCTTGTCGTTGCCGACGCGTCTCGAAGCGCTCGTGAACGTCGTTGGCGATGACGTTGGCTCCGCCGCGTCAGCATCTGCCGGCATTTTTGGTAACGATGACGAAGACGAGGATTTAGCTTCGATTTGGATGGAGCGTGTAGCGGAAGCTTCGGCAACCATCTTCCTCGAGCGCGTGAAAAGTATTCGCCGCTTATCCGAACCTGGCGCCGCGCAATTAGCCGCCGACCTCGAATACTTTTCAAACGTCGTCACGGCATTGACCTCTCGTCCTCAAAGAGGGTTGCTCGCGTACATGCAATGCGCCAGCGTCGACGCGGACGACTACGCTCGATTTGCCAGAGAAACCGTAGAGCAACAACAGCAGCAACAATCCGCGGAGAATGCGGACTCCTCGCCGGAGGCGTTCATCGATCACCGCATCGTCAAACAAGTCGCAGCGATGCGTGGTATAGCTTTATAATAATAATGATGTACGATGTGATAGTTTTTTACGTGGTACTTAGTAGTAAACAAACAAAATAAAAGCTCTCTCTCTTTTTTCTCTTCTTCTTCAAACTGGATGCGTCTGTTCGGAACGTCGCGCGCTCGGCCCGATGTGATGTTCCGCCGCGTGTTTCACGTTCTTTTGCGAGTAACCTCTAACGATGCAAAAGTTTTCTTTTTGCATCTTCTGATACGCTTCTCTGGTAATTCTTTTTCCCACTGGCAATATCGCCACCGTTGCGATCGATTTCGCGAGAAACTTTGCGAGCGCTTTCGTTTCTTTCTTCAGGCACTGCGCGTCGCTCACTTTAATCTTCTCTTCAACCTTCTCGTCAAAAAGTTTCATAAAGACAGATCGCGACACAGTTGTCGACAAAATAAGTCTCTTCGCATCGATGACGTTGGCGCCGACGCCTGGAATCGCCACGCCGAGTTTATTCTTCGAACCGAAATGGTGTATTTCTCGGGCGACTCTTCCTCCTCCTCCTCCTTCTTCTTCCTCTTCGTCCTCGTCCAAAAGATACAGCGCGTATTTCGGCACCAACCTTCCTCGCTTCTTCCCGGCCAAAAAGTACGCCTCCACCTCGCGCACCTGCTCTTCGCTCAGAGGACAACTCGATTCCACCACGTTCCATCCCGGATTCGAGTTTTTCTCCTCCCACGCTTTGATCGAGTCTCTCGCTTCTTCCTCTTCCTCTTCCTCTTCCTCTTCTCCTTCTCTCTTCTTCTTCTCTTCTTTCCCTTCAATTATCGTCATGTTCTTCTCCGCGAACGATCGATCGCTTATGCCTCCTCCTTTTTTATGCTTCTTCCTGTTGTCCGACTTTGTAGTCAGTTGCTGTTGTTGTTGTTGCTTTTGCGGCGGCTTCATTCTTCTTTTCAAACGTTTGTTTTTTGTATCTCTCTCTGTCGTATTTTTTGCTCCTCTTGGAAATATTTTCTTTGCATGGAAAAGGAATGAAATTTAAATTTTTCACTTAATTAAAGGCAACTGCTGTGTTTGGTAAAAACTGTCGAATTAATTAAAACAAAGAGAACACACACATACATACAGAATACGCGCGCGTTTTCTCTCTCTCTAACTCTCTCTCTCTCGAAAAGAACTACAACAAGATCGTCATCATCCCTTTCTTCGCTCGAAGAGCGAGAGTATAAAAGGCCGATTTATTTCACTCGGAATAAAAAGAAGAGAGATAAATTTCGAACGCGCCAAAACGCAAAGTTCTGTAAGGCAACCTCAAATTCTTTGGGTAACGAACTCACTCATCACACACCCGAAGAGATGGTGACACCCGATGAGGACGATAACAACAACAACAACAACAACAACAACAACAACGAGAAGGAGAAGGAGAAAGAAAACGAGATGATGATGATGGGGGGTCGGACGTTATCATTAATCACGGAAGAGGACATGCTTTTGGAGTTTGAACAGATGCAAAAGAAAATGAACTTGTCCAAGAAGAAGAATTTGACGATTCGAGTGGAGCCGCGCGACGGCTCGATCGGAGACGGGAAGAACGATAAGAAAAACGCTTCGAATACTAAAGACGGGAGCGATAGTCACCGGAGCAGTAGCACGAACAACGAGGACGAGGACGAGGCGTACGGCTCGCCGACTGATCTCGAGAATACGGTTCATTTAACCGATAAGTTTCTCACCGACCGGTCAACGAGGAGCGGCGAAACGACGCGCGTTCGATTTAGCGAAGACGCGTCGAGTCGAGGGACGACGTTCGCGGCTGCGTCACAGAAAGGTCTCGGAAGGAAAGAAAGAGAGGACACGTTCTCGGTGTCTATTTTTGACGCCGGGAAGTTGAACGGCATGTTAGGAAAGCGTTTTGGTGATGTAGGAGGAACAGTAGGCGCGATAGTAGGTAGCGAGAATCACAACAGGAATGAAAATACTAACGTTAGAGTCGGGAACGAAACGTTTCGTTCGTTGGGGGATGTAAAAGTCGTCGAGAAGCGGCGGATTGGGATGTTCTCTGTGATTGACGGTCACGGTGGCGCCGGAGCAGCCGCGCATTGCGCGGCGTCGTTACACGAGATGATATTCGAACAGCTTTCCGATAGGTGCGAGCAAATGGCAGAAGCGACGGAGAAGGCCAGAGATAAGTTGATGAAGATGAAGCGCGTTAAAGTAAACACGAGTCGGTCGTCATCTTCTGAGGATATGAGCAGTTTGAGTTGTAAGATGAGCGCGGATGAGGGAGAAGAGGTCAACGTTAAAAAAAGAGAAGAGGATGGAGAAGGAGAGAGCGGGTTCGACGAATTGGTGAAAGAAGCCATTGTAGCCGGGTTCAAACGATGCGATGAAGATTTTTTGAGCCGAAATAAGCGCGACTCTTCTGGCGCGTGCGTGGCCATGGCGTTAATTTGGGATGACGCCGTGTGGATCGCTCACCTTGGAGATTGTAAGATCATCGCGGCGGATTTCTGTGCATCGAAACCTTTGGAACTACTGACCGAGACATTAACTACAGATCATATCGCATCGAACACAAGCGAAGCTAATGCGGTGATTACGCGAGGCGGATTTATAAGGGCTGCTGCGAATGCTGCGAATGATTATGACACGAAAGGGAGAGAGAGAGCCTGCAATTTATTCAACACCTATTTTCTCCCCTTGTGCGGCGGAGTGCTTGGGAGAGGGAAGAATGCCGCCGCTACTCCTGCTTCGAATATTTCTGGTTGTACAAACACAGAGAACGATAAAAAATTTGTGTGCTTGAGGGGTGGCTGCGATTCGATCGCACGAGTCAACGGCGAACTCGCAATAACGAGATCCATTGGGGATCGCAGTTGTAAGCCGCACGTTTCTTGCGAACCCGATGTTCGAAAGACTCGATTTAAGAGAAGAGAGAAACGAGACGATCAGATCTTTCCTAGTAAAAATAGTAGTAACAATAATAGTAAGGGCAAAGAATCATTCTTGCTCTTGAGCACAGACGGTACGTTCGGATGCGGCAGAGTGAAAGATCGAGACGCGGCGGAGGTGGTGGCGAACGCCCTTCTGATTGAATCGTATCAGCAACACTCTCCGAGGGCATCGTCGTCCTCGTGGGGACAGCGCGCGAGACGGGCGTGCGCTGAAGTCATATCGCACGTTAAAAAGAAAGGCGGGAAGGATGATGCGACGGTAATTCTGATCGACATAGAAAGCGCGTTCAATAAATAAGAAGTGCGAGACAATTGCGATGGGAAGTTTGCCTGATTATTTTCGCATTTTGTTTATATTACATTCTTCTCTTTTCTCCTTAAAAAACCAAGTGCTTCTTCTTCCATTTCTCCTCTCTTATATTTCTTTTTGCTGCTAAGTGTAGTGATTCGTATTATTGCTTTATTAATAATGGGTTGTTTGGTGGAGGTGGTGGAAGTGGTGCTATTTTGAACGCGAAATGTCCAATCACTGGCCTTCCGTTGAAAGATTTAGAAGAGCCGGTGGAGGACGCGGTTGGTATAGTGTACGAGAAGCAAGCGGTGTTGACGTTTTTAGGGAGAGAAGGTAAGAAGAAGTGTCCGGAAGCGATGAGGAATCACGTGGTCACGAAAGAAGAGTTGAAGGTGAGCGAGAAAGTGATGAGAATGAAACGGATGGGGGAGAGAAGGAGAGAGGCGAACGTGGATGAGATTATCAGTCCGTAAAAAAGAAGAGCGCGGAAATATTTGCATCCGAATTTTGAGGAGAAAAGGAGAAACGTGTATAATAACATAAAAGCACACGACGTAACAATATACTTTAGCAGAAGTAGTAGTACTATTTACTGATGTGTTGTAAGAAGAAGAAGAAGTAGAAGAAGAAGACGAAGAAATTTGTTCATTAAATGTAGTACGTGATTATTACACAAAAATAAAAAGGGATGACATACTCACTCTGCTCTTATTCTTAGTAAAGCCCGATAACTTTCCACCACGCGCCGCCGACGACTGCCCACAAGATAAAGTTAAACGCTCCAACAATCGCGCCAAGACGGAAGTAATCCTTCAACTCGACGTAACCGGAACCAAAGTACACGGCAGATTGACCGCTGGCGTAGTGCGTGATGGCGCCGAACAAGTTGGTGTGAAACGCCATAGTTAAACCGGCGAGCATCGGCGGAACGCCCGAGGCTAACATCATGGCCAAAAAAGCCGTCGATAACGCCGCGACTTGCGCAGTTTGCGAGGCAAAAAAGTAGTGAATGGCAAAGTAACTGACGTGTAAAACCAAGAATACTTGCGGCCACGCCAAGTTCGCGGCGGTTAAAGCCGCCGAAACTTTCGTCGCGATGAATTGAATAAACCCGAGTTCGTTCAACTGCGCGGACATGCCGATCAACACGGCAAACCAAACGAGCGTATCCCAAGCGCCTTTTTCGTTCAAGCAATCGGCCCATTTAATAACACCGGCAAATAATTGCATAGACATGCCAAACATGGCGGAAATCACCGGGGTAATCCCAAACGGTTGGAAGATCCAGCAAAACACGGTGATGCTCATGGTGATAACCACGGCCAATTCATCTTGCGATAACGGGCCGAGTTTCTTCAACTTCTCCTTCGCCATCGCGGGAGCTTCTGGCGTGTCTTGAATTTCAGGCGGGAATAGCTTATACACCAAGAGCGGCGTCAAGAGTAAACCGAGAATGCCCGGAACGCAGGCGGCTTTGAACCACGTGATCCACGGGTTCGCGATGACGATCCCCAACCCGGCAGCTAACTTTAAGGACAGCAAGTTTTGCGCCGCAGCCGTCATGCACAAAGCGGACGAATGACCAGAGCATTGCAATTGCGTTTGCATGAGAAATGAACCCATCTTCTTTGCCGTCGGTCCAGGTTCAGACCCGTTACTTTTGGCCAACGAAGAGATGATGGGCAAATAGACGCCGCCGGCTCTCGCGGTCGTCGACGGCATCGCCGGCGCCAACACAGCTTCGGAAATGCTCAACCCGTAGGATAAACCGAGCGTAGACTTACCGAGCTTCTCGACAAACATAGTCGCGATGCGATCGCCCAAACCAGTGGACACGAATCCTCTGGCGAAGAAAAATGCCAAAACAATCAGCCAAATGACATCGTTCGTCATCGCGCCAAACGCTTGCGCGAAGGTCAACGTCTTCGTCACCACCGCCGTGGTCAATCCAAGAAACGCCCACGCACCGACCGGTAACGGAGACAAGACTAAACCAGCGACCGTGGCTAAGAAAATAGACAGCAAATTCCAGGCTTGCGGGACCACCCCATCCGGTCTCGGAACGACGAAACAGACGAACAAACCGAAACCGACCGACATCGCCGCTGCTTTCAAATTCGCGCCTTTCCAAACAAACTCCGAGGACGAGCCGCTCGATTTCGCGCTCGGTGAAGTTACCGCGGAAGAGGAGGAAGCTTTCGGAACGAATTTCCTCGTCTTTGTCGTCGAAACTCTTTCGTTCGCCATCAAAGCCTTCTTCTCGAGATGATGAGAAGTTTTGGATATATCATCCCTGAAACTGCATTTCCGCAAACCTTTTTGAGCGGTACAGTTCTTCGAAGCACGAGCAGAAGCACATGATCTTCTCGAAACTTTATTAAAATTGAAGGAGGCGGTGTTGTTTTTTGCGCTCGCACACGTCGTCGTCGTCGTCATCGCGCGCATCGTGTTCGTTAAAAGTACACGCAACACACAACAACAACAACAACAACAACAACTTTTTGTTGTAAAGCTTTGCAAATATGAAAAGTTGTTAAAAAAGGCTGCCACGTGTTTGAAATCAAAATTTGACTCAAAAAAAAAAAAGAGGGCAAAAACCCAAACGAAACCTTTTCTCTCTCTCATCGCGCGTACAATTCAGCACAAATAATTATAGCCCGGATATATACACGTCGCGATCGAAAACGAACATGTTTGCATCCACGACCGCATCGACGCACATTTCTTGCTCGCAATTGGCGCGCTCGCAGAGGAAGTCCTCGAACACACGCATGGCATCCTCGGCGACGTCTTCTTCCTCCTCCTCTTCGTTTTCGTCGTCGTTCGAGACGAGACGATTTATGAAGTTGAATGTCGCGAGAAACGTGCGAGAGGCGAAAGGCGCGAACGAAAGAGGGATGGCTCTTTTAGCGAAAGCGACCGCGGAGGTACGAATTGAACGTTTTTTTTTTACGCATCGTTGATGAGTGCGCGGAGGTAGTTGGGGAGAGAGCGGGTGAATTTACGCTTAAAAACCTCCTTTTCTCCTCCGCCGGCGTCGTAGTCACTTAAAGGGAAAGAGAGCTTTTTTTTTTCTCTCTCTCTCTCTCTCTCTCGAAGCGATGACCAACGAAAAACAGCGACAAATACTTTCCTCCGTCCGCGAGTGAGGAGGAGACGTCGTTGCTTGTTCCCCGGCTCTCTTAAAGAGGTGTTACCGCGCAAGAGTCTCACCATCATCGTGTGATTTTTTTTGCCTTATCTGAAAACCATCTCTGACACACTTCTTTTCTCTTCACTTATACTACTAATAAAAACAGGCTGCTGAAGTCGTCGCAGAAAAAGAAGCCGTGTGCTACTTGAGAAACGTCCACATGTCACCGTTCAAAGTCCGCAGAGTGTTGGATTGCATCCGCGGTAAATCTTACGAAGAGTGCTTGATCATGTTGGAATTTATGCCGTACAGAGCGTGCGAACCGATTTTATCGGCGTTGTTCTCCGCCGCGAGCAACGCGAAGAACAACTTGGGCATGAACAAGGCGAAGTTGTACGTTTCGGAGTGCTACGCGGATGGCGCGGGGACCATGAAGAGATTCCACCCGAGAGCTCAAGGTAGACCGTTCCCGATCAGAAAGAGAACGTGCTCGATTACTTTGAAGATGAAGGAGCAAGATTAAATTCGTCGAGGAGATGACGACGACGCTCTCGAGAGAGAAGAAGAGGGAAAAAGAGAGAGAGAGAGAGATAGAATATGCAACACTATTGAATTGTACTTAGTTAGCTTACCACACGACGACGTGTATAAATATGAATCGAAGAACACACACAACACACATTATTATTACGAACTTCAGCGCGAAGCAAAACTCTCTCTCCTCTTCCTTTTACTACTGTTACTACTCCTACTCCTACTCCTACTCCTACCGTTGTTCCTTTCGTTTCACGACGATTCAGACGACGACGATCGCCAAAACCACCGCTTCTTCTTCTTCATCTCTCTTCGCTCCTCTTCCTGCTCCTCTAATAATCTCCTCCGCTTCACGATGGCCTCGTGCACGTCTTTATCTAATTTTTTCCTCCCTTGCGTCACCGCGTAGTAATACACGCCTCCGCTGAAACAGAGCAAAGAGGACGCGATGAGGACGTTGCCCGTTCTCCGCGTCGACGCGTCGAACGTCATTTCTTTCTCTCTTTTGTCTTCTTCTTTGTCTTCTCACGGGTTGTGTTCGTCTTCTTTGATAGAATACTAAAAAGTGATGACGACGACGGTTTCCCCCCCCCGAAATGTGAGCGTTTTTTATGAAACGAATTCCTCATTAAACGCGCATAAATAAGAGCGCATAAAGATATAAAATCGTTTCCAAATTCACCCCTCGGATCGCGATCAAAGATGAGAAAATAACAACAGAGCGTGAATTTGCGCTCTGATGAACGATGGCACGTTCGCATCCTCGCTCGTGTACGTCGTTTACGTCGTCGCGAGATTTTCGGATGATTTGGAAAGAAGAGAGGTAACGGCCGCCACCGATTCTTTTTTCTTTTCATCTCTCTCTTCTTTATTCTCAACGATTAATGCGGAATGATCGAGTACTTACTGCCGCCCCAGTCGGAGAGACATCAATGTTGTCGTGACGATTGGTTTATTATTACAAAATGGCTGACTGCAAAAAGCTTTGAGAGCGAGAGACCATTTCGAGAGAGAAAAGATTTGATTTTGTTTTGATTTCGCATCGCGTAGTATTATTATATTGCCGTGATGACAATTCGGTTAACCCAGCTCGCTTTGAGCCTCGGCTTTGAAGAAGACTTGTTCCAAACTTACACGACTTTTATGACTGAGCAATAGTATTAATATGTGCGATTTTATGCGTCTTCGTCGTCTTCGTCTCGTCGTCGCTTTCTCGCTGACATTTTACTCAACCGTTTTCATCTTCTGTATTATTATCATCGACAACAGAGCAATCAGAACAGGTTCATATTTAGTAGACATATATGTGTCAATTTTACGCGTCCGTGGCGAAAATGCCGCGTTTATCCTCTCTCTTTGCGTGTGTGTGTGTTTGTGTAGTTTGTGCGAGTCTGGTTCGATGTGCGCGTCGTCGCGACAAAGTCTTCTCAAACTCTTTTACATCGACATCATCAAAATCGCAAGAGGATGTCAAGGAAATGAGGATTTCTCTTTCCCCAATTGATCGACGTTGAAAAGAAACCGGAGCGCTAGGTCGCCACCTAGCAATTCTTGCCAGAATTAACTGATCCTTGATATTTTTTGCATCGTATTACTCTCGCCGGATGTATACGAATGATGTGGTGATGTTGGTAAAAGACGAACGAACGATGGTTGCGCTCTCGCATATCGAACGAGTTGAAGAGAGATGCTTCAATTTTTGCACATACAAACACACGCACACATTTTTCTCCTTTCGCGCTCTACGTCGACTTTATTTTTATGTCTTCCATATGTTTATAACGCTTTCTATTTCCACAGAGAAGAAGAAATACTGCCTCGCGCGAACGAGAGATATGATGAAACAAAGGTACGGAAACTCTCGAGAGGGTCGAAAAAACTTGCGTATGCTTCTTTTAGTTGGGCGCCGTTCAAATTCTATGAGTGTTAGCCCCGTTCCCTTGAAGCGAGAGTAAATGTAATCGTTGGAGTTCGAAGCCCGACAGATTGCAGGTCCTGAAGTTCTCGCTATCCGCTCGACTAAACTACACGACGTCGTTGCGGACTCAGATTTCAGAAATCTTTCAACCTCTTGTTCGATTTTTTTTTGCGCGCGCGCATTGGTGAGAGAGAGAGAGACAGACAGAGAGAGACACACACAGAGAGAGAGGAAAGTAGAGATATGCGCGCTTGTATTTTCTCGGGGGGATCACATCAGGCAGCTGTTCACGCTGCTCAGTGCGTAGTTCGGCGTTCGAACCCCCGTAGAGCGATTCGTTCGCATTCTGAGTTCTCGCGGCGACATTTCTTACTAACTTGGTGCCCGTGCGTTTGACTCTGGAAACCGGACGTACACTCTCTTCTTTTCTTTTCTCTCGCGCGAAACGCCACTGCATCGAGCTCTGCATCCCTCTCTCTCTGTCTGGAACTATTTTGCGATGACGAAAGAAAAGAGGTTTCTTTTAGCGGTTTATCAAAGCCGAATGCAATGAATAAACCCAAGAAATAAACGACTTCTCCTTCCGCCGAGCAATTGATTCTTCGTAGATAAAGACGGGATGATGTGATGCAATGTTGTACGCGTGCGATAAAGATCGATGATAGAATACATTCCTATGCGCACTGCGAGCGGGGGTCAGGGAATCCGACGCTTGCGTCGGGCGAACCTTCCTTGGTCAGCCCCCGTGACGATTCGTCGTCGGCGTGGCGCTAAGTTCGCGGTTCGGCCGCAGTCTGAGATCTTACTTTCCTCACGCGTTGATGTTGTTTCTCGCGCTCGTTTAATCGTTTGATTGCGTTAAAGCAACGACTAATAAAGCCTCTTCTTCATATCCTTCTTTTATTCTACACACAGAGATGGATAGATCTTACATAGACAGATAGAGAGCGAGAAACGCTCGAAAAAGCGGTTGAAAAACACGCTCGCACATTACAGCTCGATGATGAAAGAAAAAAACGATTTTGCGCGCGATGACGATAATCATACATTGTTTTCACGACGGTCTTCCTATCGAGGATTCATCCTCATGCCGAACGATGTGCTAGTACTCTGAGCGCTCAAATAGTAGTTATTCTTCTAATGTGATGTATTTGCGTTTAACGAATAAGTATTTCAAAAGTTGTTTTACATTCTAATCAATACACACACACACATATATGTATATATTACGGACACTCTAGCGTCATCTTCGTCGGATCTCCACTAACCGGCGACACCCCGTCCGCGTTCGCGCAAATCCCCATCAACACGTCCTTCCTTATGATCACTTGCGACCAGTCCGAATCGTTCGCCTTCACCGTCTCCAAGTTACTCGCGCCCGAGACGATCGCGTTCGTTAAATTCGCCCCGGTAAAGTTCGTCTTCAGCAAGTTACACTGCCCTAAATTCGCGTTTTCTAAGTTCGCTCCCGTG
>JACLAB010007568.1_pt1 | contig 13020 bp, 8 predicted proteins | sample 8027921 | NCBI WGS metagenome assembly JACLAB01 (sample SAMN15725117, study PRJNA655200) | protist metagenome | isolation source: fluorescence activated cell sorting (FACS) single amplified genomes of... | place: USA: West Boothbay Harbor, Gulf of Maine | collected 2000-07-19
GAAGGAATACGGGAGTGCCTCGCCAATGGTCGCCACAACTTCCGCCGGCAGCGACCAGCGACCACCTTCACCCCTTCTAAACCCTCGAACATGAAGACTTTCTGTGAAGTGTGCACTACTAACCCCGCCGCACTGGTGTGCTGCGCGGACGACGCGGTGATGTGCGGCTCCTGCGACGAGAGGTGAGCGCGCGAAAAAAACAACCAGCCCTAAACAAACCGTCGTTCGGAAAAATGAGGGGGTGCCGTGCTACCGGATACGGCGCCGTCGGGTCGCGACGACGTTTCGGCGCCGTATCCGGCGCGCCAAAACGTCCTACAGTCTCCCCGACGTTATGATCCACCCGAAACTGACGCATCTTTCCCATATCCTCCCTCTCCCTTCGCAGCATTCACTCCGCCAACCCCGTCGTTCAGAAGCACGAGCGCGTTGCCTTCAAGTCCACCGCGGCCAAGCCCAACTGCGACATCTGCCAGGTGCGTACCCCGAAATTCAGATATCCAACGAGCGCGACTGGACGACGGAATTACACGCAGCTCTGGACGCGCGGACCGCCCAGACCTCGCGTGTCTCGACCCGCGCGTCGCTCGAATTCGCCGGGACTCCGTCGGCGTTCCCCAAACGGCAAAACACTCGCTCTACTCAAGCTTCAGCGAGCAGAAAATTGACCTCACTTGCCCTCTCTTCAACATTCAGGTGAACCCCGTGTACGTCGTCTGCCACGAGGACCGCGCGTTCCTGTGCCGCTCCTGCGACATCTCCATTCACTCCGCCAACGCTCACGTCGCCAAGCACCAGCGTTTCCTGATGACTGGCGTCTCCCTGGAGCTGGAGGCTGTCGGCGCCGCCGCGAGGGAGGGTGAGGTTGCGGAGACTCCCGTGGTCGCTCAGGCCCCCACGGCGAAGAAGGCGAAAGGCATCAAGCGCAAGATGGAGCATCAGTTCCAGGCACCGTCTGCGAGCTCTGAAGACGGTCTTGTTCCCAGCATGGGCGGTGCCGAGGCGGCTGCCGACCCCATGGCGAGCGAGGAGGAGTTCAACTCTTTTGTGCAGGACTTCCTGGGGAACACCAAGGAGGGCAAGGATGGCAACATGGCGGACTTCCTCGACAACTTCTTCGACGACATTCCCGCCGTCGGGAACGACTTCGGTGTCGTACCCGTCATGTAAATACTGCAGGATATCAGGGGCTGGGGTTTTACGAATAGCGCGCGCAACAGGGGGGGTATGCAGCAGCGAGGTCAGGCGAGCTCGCAAACAAAATGTGACAACAGATTTCGAAAGGGGAGTTCTCTTCCCGAAATGTTTTTGACAAAATCCATCAAGGAATAAATTCACGTCCACGCATCGCACTACCGCCCGAATGATTTCCCGTCGCCCCCACGTTGCGTGAAGTGCTTCGTCGCTTGGATCCTATCCTCCATTGCGCCTCCCGCAAAAGCACTTCGCTGCGCGTCCTCGAGAAACGCGGCAGGCTTTGAGTGGTGTTGACCTGGGGCACCGGCCGCCAGCTCTCCGAGGCTCTTTTCTCCATCTGCCGAGCTCTTCTTGAGTCGTTTCCATCTCGCCTCGTCGTGTACTTCGGCATCGTCCATCATCGCACGGAGTCGCGCCGCCTTCTCCTCCTCTGTGAGTTTTCCCGTGCGGTGCCCGACAGAGTTCTTCCCGCCAGTCTTTGCCCACGCTTCCTCCTTTGCCTTGCGCGCCGATTCTTCTGCAGCTGCTCGCTCGTCTTTAGTGGATTCGCGCCATTCACTTCGGCGTTCACGACGGACGGCGGCGGCTTGTTCTGCACGCTGGTTGGCGTAGGTGAGACCATATCCTTTCGAGCCATCCTGGGCGCTCGCATCGTCTCTGACCCCCCTCGCTCTGTGATCTCTGTCACGATCTCTGCCCCCGCTGCGGCTTCGACTGCGACCGCGCTTATGAGAGTAACCTCGGTCATCGCGATAGCCGCGTCCATCCCTGTCATCATCACGGATTCTGCGTTCCCTCGACCTCGACCTCGACCGGCTGCGTCCTCTACTGTTGCGGACAGGGCTTCCAGACGAAGACGACGAGGAGTCATCATCGCTCTTTGAGCGCCTCGATCTTTTCCCCTCATTTTGTTTGGCCGCCGCGTATCCCTGCTCACCCAAAACCTTTCTTCTGATTTCGTCCCGGATGGCCTCCTTCTTCGCCTTCTTGGCCTCCTTCTTGGCCTCCTTCTTTGCTCGTTTTTTATCCTTCTTCTTTCGTCGGTGCTCCTCGACTTCTCTCCGTATCTGGGCCATCTTTACCGGGTTCTCCGTCACATGCTTGCGAGCATCCTGCTCTTGCATCCGCATCATAAGCAACGGGTCCGCGTTGAGCTTATTCCATGTCTCATTGCGCGCCGCCGGTCCATCTGCGAGCAAGGCACCGCCTGCGGAGGCAGCTTTCTTCAACTGGTCCTCCTCCTTCGGAGGCACATACTTCTTCTCCCCGAGCAAATAAGCCTCTTCCTCGCGAGACTTCTCCGCCGCATTCATCAGGGGCCCACCCTTGTACATGAACTCGAGCCTCTCAACTTTGTCTATGTGACCGGCCTCTGCCGCTTGCATCTGCAGTTCCTGCAGCTTCCGCTCCTCGGCGATTTCCTTCCGCATTTCTTCCATCCGCCGCTCCTCGTGAGCCTTCTCCTGCTCGCGCTTCCACACCTCTGCCTGCATCGGGATGCCACCGGTATGCCATGATTTCTTGTTCAAAAAAGCTGCGAGGGTAAGGATATAGGAAGACGAATTAGAACGTGTCAGTTCGCGGTTTGTCAACGGAAGGCACGACCAACCCTAAAAATGAGGAAGATCGGCGCGAGAAGATCCCGCAACCCTGTGTCGTACTCACCGAGACCGCCTCCCATCTTGGCTCAAAATATCACCCGCGCCTCCCTATTCTCTCTATCTGGGTCAACAATGAAATGTCGGCCCTTCAGCCCCCGTCCCGGGCCGCCTCGCGTTATGCGTGCTCCTCAGAAGAATTACTCGAGCTTGACTGATGACTGACAGAGCGGAGCTGACGAAAAGAATTCCCGCAAAGGGACGGGCCACACCGAGACTGCCGCCTTGGCACTGACTTTCCGGTCGACACGTCTACACGAGCGAACGGGAAGCAAGTCAAGGCGTGGTGTATAATGGTAGCCACTCGAAAGACTAAAGTCTCGCCTGAACCCGTGTCAGCGACGGAGAGCGCAGATGCGGACCAAGAGACGCTTGACAACACAAAGGGGCTCTCGCGGCTTCGGTCGGGGAGCACGACGGACATCGAAAACGTCAGGGTGTGGCCCTTGTGCTTCGCCATAGCAATCGAAAAGAGCCGTAGAATTCGACCGGGCATCATGGTCGCATCGTCCAGCCTTCTCGCAGGCGTTTCATACCACCTGCATGAGTCAGACTCGGAGTTGCTGGTGCGTTTTCGTTCTCACACCTTCGACCTTTCTCGTGCGAGCCTCCAGCTGACGCCCTTCTTTCTTTCCATCGCAGCCGACCGCATTGATTTTATCCCCATTGACGGTTTTTATCCTCGTCGAGACCGCCACCCTGTGCGCCGCGTTTTTCATCCTTCTGCCCGGCACGATTGCTCAGGCATACCGTGAAGACAAGACGACCGCTTTCTTGGTGGAGGATAGTGCAGTGCTCTCAGCGCTGCCAACCGCGGTGGCGAGATTCGCGGTGGGTTCGGGCATCGCCTGGCAACGGGTAGCACTTGCGGTGGTGAGGGATGGCGCGCTGTTCATGACGCTTTACCTGCTGTGCGTGGCGCTTTTGGTCGGGGGCGAGGATGATGTTGACCTCGAGCCGCTCGGCGACGAGAGCATGTCTGACAGTGGGGAGAGCGCGTTCCGCCGGGTTGGCTGGCAAGAAATGGAGGGGGGGATATCTGTCCACTCTTATAGTACACACGCGAATTCTGACGACGTCGCAGCGAACTACGAATGAATTTAGCTTTAGCAACCTAGAGGCGGCGCAATATCATAAGAGTACAGCAAACCTTCGGCTCCCTGGAGAGCTGGGCCCCAGAACTGCACCTTGATGCGGTCGTGCGAAACTCGTACGGAAGCGAACCCAGCGCCGTCATGCTCAAACCGGGTAGACGACGTCCCAAAGCCACGACCAGTCTTGGATCCCGCACCGGACGTGAAATGGTGCAGTCTTCGCTCCACGGAGGTGGTCACTCCGCTGCAGTTGACAGGCACGGTTTTGATATCACCAGGCGTGTGCTGCAAGTCATGATCATGCCCGTTAAAGTACGCAGCGGCGCCACCCTGCATGATTATGTCTTCTAATGCGGTGCGGACATCCTCGACGTCTCCCCAGAATCCGTTGCTTTGCATTGGGTGATGTCCAAAAACCAGCTTCCACCGTGCGTCTGAATCTTGGAGTGTCGACTTGAGTTTATCTTTTCCAGCGTCAGCGTCCTGCTGCCCCAGACCGCCCGGTATATTTATCAGATCAGGACGGTTTTGTGAATAATAGTAGCTCACATGCGGGTTCGTGTCCACGAAATACATGTGGACGTCAGCCACAGGTCGGTGCTCGAAGTTCCGCCCAGCGTACCACCTCCAGTCGCGACGGCGCAGCGACGGGTCCAGCTGGAAGCTCGGTGACCGGCTACTATCTGCCGCAGCTGGGCACTCCTTAGGTGGTCGACCCTCTTGCTCTTCGTCGTACCCACAATCACCGTAATCGTGATTGCCCAGCACCGCGTGCCAGGGCACTTGCAAACTTTGGTGATTGTAAACATCCGTGAACGACTGCTTAAACTCCGGGTCATCAAGCGAATTGAGACCGCCTTCGTAAAAGTTGTCTCCGACCGAGACGACGAATGCAGGCTTTGAAACCGCGGCACACCTTCCCATTGCTTCGGCTACGGCAGTTTGATTGTGCTCGCCTCGACGCCCCCAATCGCCGACCACCAAAAACGAGAGATAGTCTTCAGGGTCACTCGCGGCGTCTGCGTATACTCCAGAAACCTCCGCCGCGCCCGCCCCTCCACCGCTCTCCCCGACGGAGACGGAGACGCCGATGCCGATGCCGACAGCGAGGCAAGAGCACGCAGCAATGACTATGATGGCGACGCGAAACCATATCTGACGACGCGTCAGGGGCTCGTATATGCCATGGCGCTTGTGAGCGGGGTTCGTTCCGTCGTCGCTCCGGATGCCGCCGCCCAGCACCAACGCTTTTTGCCCGAGCTCCAACTCAACCTGCTCAGAGGAAGACATGGCTCATCCCACGAGTGCGCGAAAGGCGATATCTACTCGGCAGATCTCTTCTGATTGAGTCCGTGACAGCCGGGACGGTCACGCTTAACGATTTCGTCTCGTGAGCGTGGCAGGGACCAGTGATGTCGTCAAATTTAGCAGGCGACTCTTCAGCCAGGCCACCTCGCAGTTCAGTTCTGTTCGTTGGAATTTTGGTTTTGGCGTCACACCCGGCAGGAGCGTGGAGAGGTGTGGGCATAATATCCGAGTACTGGATGATGGGTACGCATTAAGTGACGACGACGGAGAGCATGTTCAGCTGGGGCGATGTGCCGGTTGAAGGTAGGGAGGAGAATGAAGGCGCGTTTCCACAGCCAAAGCGCCAGGGGACGCTAACATCGCGAGGGCAAGCCTTTGAGGCCCAGGTCGGCGACGACGATCGTACCGTTGCCCCTCGGAGGGTTCTTGAGGAAGCCCGTGCCATTTTGACTGAGCACAACAGCAACGATGACGATATGCTTCCCCCCGTCGGCAGATTCGAGTGGGTGGACCCCGAAGATGCACTTAAACGTACTCAAGCTGAAGGCACCGGACGTGTTCTCTCCGCCTGGGGTGTCCCACCTCTACAGCCCACTGAAGCAGACAGGAGGAAACAGAGAATGTATGAGAGAGTGCATCGCACACAATTTCGCAAGAGAAATGCATCACACTTTTTTGGTAACCCAGATGAGATCGACGAGCTAGTGCTGGATATTGACAAGGCAGACCTCGATCCGGTTGCCTCGACAGAACTGAATAGCGAGAGCAATACGACAACAGAGGCGGTAGCAGGTAGAGATATTCCGGGTCATACGATGGGCGACAATGCATCAGACGCGAGACAACACCTCAGTGCTTCCACCGGCAACTATCTGAACATGGTACTCGGGCAAGACCGCGTGACAGCTGCATCCATCGCTGCGGCTGGAAAGCAAAGCGCCGAGGCTGTTGCGGCACAAATGAAGCTCGACACTATCCCTGCCCACCTCCGACGGTTTATCATTCCTCAGCTCCTTGAGCTTCCAGAAGGCTCTCAGGTGGTCAAAATATCTGGAGGAAGAGAGCACGCCATGGTGCTCTTAAAAACAAGCAATCATCTCGAACGCATCTTACCTCACCATAAAGAAAATCAAGGGCGCGTGTTGATGATGGGGTCCGGAGAGCATGGACAATTAGGCCTTGGAGATCAGAGGCCGCAAACAATTCCTGTGGTACTCGCAACTTTGGGAGAACACACTGGCTGGAGTGGGGGTGGCCTCCGGGTACGCATGGGAGGCGATAGGATCGGTGGCCACAGTTCGAAAGTGCGCCGTGCTGTCGACGTTGCGGCGGGAGCAAAATATTCGTTGGCAGTCTCGGAAGATGGGGAGGTTGCTGCCTTTGGGACAGATACCAACGGCTGCACGGGGCAGGGTCAAAATGGTCTGAGCAAAATTCACAGGCTGCCGCGCTGGATGTATTGGATTTCCACCGATACGACCCGTATTCTTGCGTGTGCCTCAGGAGAAAGTCATACTTTGCTGCTGTCTGCAAGCTGGCACGTGTTCACCACCGGCGATGGTGCGCATGGGAAGCTTGGCCATGGAAACACACGTTCATTCTCTACGCCACGGCGCGTAGAATCGCTCATGGGACTCAAGATCTCTTCGATCTCCGCGGGACATAATCACTCGCTGTTCATAACGGATTCAGGACTGCTGTACGGCTGCGGGGCGAACTCCCATGGTCAACTCGGAAGTGGAGATTGCGACGACAGGATGTTACCGGTGCGAATGCATCACACCGATTTCATCGGAGACGCAGTATACAGCCACGAGGAGGAGCCTGAGCGGCGGACGCTTGAGCTACAGGAACGTATCCTTGGACCGCTTCCTGGTGTCAAAGGCCAGTTCCTGTCCAACTTGGAGATTGAGAGGCCTTTTGCTCAGCCCACAGAACAACAGCTACAAGCTGCGGTCAAAGCACGAGAGGCAAAACTTGGAATTCAGCAGCAGCAGACAGATGAAGAAATTAGGCTAAAGTTAGGCATTGCCGCTTCCAAGCCAAACACCTCCAGAGTAATTCAAGCATGCGGTGGACGAGCACACACTGTGATTTTAACACAGCTTGGTCGGGTGTACGTCTGTGGACAATCAAATCGGGGTCAGCTTGGTCTGGGAAATCAAAAGTCTCTTCACAATCCAACACTGGTTCAGACCATGGTGAACCTCGCATGTGTGCAGATTGCAGCTGGAGATGATCACAGTGTCTTGCTGACCTCTTTGGGGCACGCTTACGTGTGCGGTAGGAATGACACTGCCCAGCTCGGCGACGGTACCCTGGACGACAGCTTGGTTCCCAAGCCAATGCAGCCTGTCATTACGAAAGAACTCATGCGAGACAAATCAAAGTATGAGATTCTATCCCTTCAGCACCATCCAATGTTTGGCGTTCTGATCGAGCAGGTGTTCGCTGCAGGATCATCCACCTTTGCGGTCGTTTCAGGAGGTGAAAATGTTTACGTTTGTGGTAGTGGGGCTTACGGGCATCCCCAAGATCGGAACCCAACTGGATTTGCTGAAATGCTCCGGCTGACATTGGACGATAAGGAACAGAAGAAAGCCTTGGTGATGGCTTCAACTGTTCGAATGCTTCGCCCTGACGAGCAGGGTTTCAATGATTTGGTACGGCAGATGGTGCTCTACTCTCGATATAATGAAAAGTGCCTGGCCCATATCATGAAGGTGATGATGGAGGAAGTTCTGCAGAAACCCACGTTTGTTGTACTATACGGCTCCATCTTGGAGGAGTGTAGGAGTTCGTGTCTGGATTGTACTGCACTTGCCTTCCGAAGGGTAATCCTTCTTGCGATCGAGGACGCTGGAGTCAAACTTCTGCATGCACAAAATGAGACTCTAAATAAGCGGTTGCTGCACAAAATGGGTTGGGCCAAGTATCAGCAAGAACAGAGGGACGGCGCAGGAGGCACTGGTGGGTCTAAACAGATGACATACTATGATATGATCAACGATAAAGACAGCTACATGGACTTCAAAAGATTTCGTGATGACTGTAAAGCTATGCAGGGTTTGGTGCGAGAATTGTTCGAGGTGCATGGAATTTTGCTGGAAGATGACATGAGAGATATAGCCGCGGGCTTTCCTGGCAGTCAGCATAGCATCGGCATCATCGACAGTGAAGAGGCTAGAAAGAAATCGACTTTTTTTGCAAGTTTATCGCGCTGGAAAAGTCCTGGGGAGCGTGCAGCAGAGGAGGCGACGCGTGCACACAATCCGGCGGAAACCCTGAGGGGAGGAAATGTTACCAGACGCGGAAGTGACTCGAATGCAGATGTTGTTCGTCAGAAGGGGTTGTCGACATGTCTACCGATACCCAGTCGTGCGATCGACGAAGCTGCATGGGAATTTTCAGAATCCGTAGGATGGGAGCAGTACAAGCTTTCAGAAGACATTAGGCCAGAAGAAGGCGCAGGATGGGGAAAATTCATCGAAGAGCAACGGAAGCAGGCAAAATATGTGTCTCCAGTGGTCATCCCAGGAGAAGACGTAGACGAAGCAGAGCTAGCAGAGAAGGAGAAAGATCTTGATGATCAAGAGCGGCGCCAGCTGCAGCGCCTGCGTGCACTTGATAGAAGAAAAAAACTTGTCGGCTTGGATGGGAAACGCATCGTGGAGAGCACGCTGGCGCCCTCATTTCACAGGGCAAATACTGTGATGACTACCGCCAGGTCCGAAATCGAGACAATCATGGCACGTAAGCTTGGTTCGACATCAAACACGAATCTTGAAGATGATTCAGGTGGCAATGAAAGCCGTATAGCATTCAGAAAGTTGAAGCTGCAAAATAAGCTTGCCAGCATGGCGTCATCAGGTGAAAGTGTTCATACCATCGAGGAGTACAGGCACCACGCGGAAACGAATCCAGCGTTTGGATATTTCACTCAAGATGAAATTGATGCGGCACCTCCTGAGGTGCAGGAAGAGCGCGCGAGGAGATCATTCCAATTTGCGCAAAAGATACCCGACGACAAAACATTTGAGCTGTTTGATGACGAAGCATAGGCAAGAAGCATCCCAATCTGTTAATAGAATCTAGATAACAATGCGCGATTTCTCACACGCCGACATACAAGGTCGATAACATCAAGAGCGAGCCGAACACGATGCCTTTCAGCAGCTGCCCATCATGTTTGCATTTCCTCCCCTCGGGAAACAGCTCTATGATGCACACGGCGGTCATCATGCCGCCTGTCCCGGCAAGCATATAGTGCAGCAGCGTGGGCGTCAGGTAAGGCTTGATGAAAAGAAGTGCGAGCAATGCCCCAACGGGCTCTGATAAACCCGATGCAGTGGCCAGCATCAGTGCATACCGACGGCTCCCTGTTGCCGCATAGACCGGAGCGGCGACTATGATACCCTCCGGGATGTTGTGAACGCCGATCGCAGCCGCCATGACTGGACCGATTCCGGTGAATGAAGAGAATGCTACAGCGAAACCTTCCGGGAGATTATGAAGTGTCATCGTTATGGCCATTAGGATTCCAAGTCGCATGAGTCGCGCCTTTGACATTGTGGTTGAGCCGTCGTCCCCACTGTAGCCTTGTTTCTCAACCTTTTCCTCCAGTGCCTCTGTCTTGGGCAGAAGGGGCTCTAGAATCACGTAAACAACTGCGCCAATACACATGGATATTGTCACTCCGACGAAGCCGTTCTGCATCAAATTTTTAATGTACAGCTCAACAAGGCTTAGCGTGGCCATGACGCCAATCGCAGTTCCCAGCAAGAAAGCGAGCAACTTCTGGTCAGGCTTCTTCATCACCGCTATGACGCCACCCACACTTGTGGCGAGGCCCGCCAGCAGGGAAAGAAACAGCGCGTACTGATCATCGCCGTCAAACATGATGAGGTTGTGCGCGATCAGCGCGATAACCGCCGCGGACAGGGAACCGCAAACGAAGTAAGCCGCCTTCAGGCCCTTTTTGCCCACTGGGAGATCTGAGCGCACGCGTCTCTTCCCCGACCGCGATGGAGCAGAAGAACGTTCTCGTGTCGATGTCGACCGTCTCATAAACGAGCCATTTGCATAAAACTGCGCCTTTTGCACCGTGAGAGTGTTGCAGCCGGAGTCGCTGCTGCTCTCAGTGCAGGGCCGCAGCAAAATAAATGTGTCGACGGGGTCGAAGATCGAAGTTTGAGGGAAAAATAAAAAACAACGGTCAGCTCTTCAGTCCTTCTAGCACCGTTGACCGCACGCAGAACCCTCTGGACTGATGATGAATCATCGTTCCCGAGCGGGCGCGGGTCCTCGTGTGCCTGACAAGAGCAAGGCGGGGTCAGAGTCTAAATCAAAGACTCCAGACCTTGCCGAGTTTTTGGAAATGCGCGACTGGTCCGGAGCCATCACGCTGCTTGAGTACAAGCGTCAGGCGGACTCGCACGATATCAGCAACCTGGAATGGTTGGCTTACTGCTACTTCCACGCCGGTGATCCTGGGAAGTCGCTCGAAACGTATAGGGAGTTATTGCGCCTGGAGAGCGACCCTGACCCGACGTTTCACACCCTCTGCGCCGCGTGCCTTTTTTACCTGGGCCGCTACCAAGAGGCGGAGGAGGAGGCGCTACGCGGCCCGAATACCAAGCTGCAGACTCGTGTTTTGTTCCATTGCGCGCACAAACTTGGCGACGAGAACAAGCTAATGACATATCATCAGCAGTTGAGCGACAGTATCGAGGACCAGCTCTCGCTCGCATCCATCCACTACCTTCGGACGCACTACCAGGAGGCCACGGACATCTACAAGCGCCTACTGCTGGAGAACCGCGACAACCTGGCGCTGAACGTATACGTGGCCCTGTGTTACAATAAACTCGACTACTACGATGTGAGTCTGGAGATACTCGGCGCGTACATGCAGCGACATCCGGACAGTGCGCTTGCAGTCAACCTGAAGGCGTGCAACCAGTTTAAGCTTTTCAACGGCAAGGCGGCGGAGGCAGAGCTCAGGAAGCTACAAAAGAATGCAGGTCACAGTGATGCGTTCACAGACAACGACCTCATCAGGCATAATTTGGTCGTCTTTCGAGGTGGGCAGAATGCCTTGCAGGTTTTACCGCCTCTCGCTGGTGTCCCCCCTGAGGCGCGTCTCAACCTCGTAGTTCATCACCTGCGCGGTGGAGAGCCTTTTGAAGCGTTGAAGCTCGTCAAGGATCTAGAACCCACCACGCCTCAGGAGTACGTACTGAAAGGCGTGACGCATGCTATGATCGGACAGTATATGGATCAGGTGGATGTGGAGGAGCATCTGAAGCTCGCGCAGCAGTGCTTTCAGATAGTTGGATCGAGTGCCAGCGAGTGTGATACAATCCCGGGAAGGCAGTGTCTGGCGAGCTGTTTCTACTTACTCAGACAGTTTGAAGACGTACTCGTCTACTTAAAGTCGATCGCGGAATTCTTAAAGGATGACGACAACTTCAACTGGAACTACGGTATCGCCACAGCGGCGAGTGGCGATTACAAAACTGGAGAGGAGGCCCTTATGTCCATACAGAATGAAAGATTTCGCCAGGAGTATGCGTTCATAGCGTGGCTAGCTCGGTGCCACATCATGAACGGCAAAGCTCGCCTGGCATGGGAGCTTTACTCGCGGATGGATACGAACGACGAATCGTTTGCTCTTTTGCAGCTCATTGCCAATGACTGCTACAAAGTTGGAGCTTTTGTTTACGCAACGATGGCCTTCGACGTACTGGAGCGTTTGGACCCAAATCCAGACTTTTGGGAGGGAAAACGAGGCGCAGCGATCGGGGCCTTCCAAATGATTGTCGCGGGTCAGGAACCAAAAGAAAGTCTTGGGGGGATTCTCGACATGCTGCGCAATACGTCGAGTCCACAGGTTGAGTACATCATTCGCACGCTGACTATTTGGGCTAGGGAGAATCGTGTTCCTGTGCATTGAATTGAGTAATTTTTTATACAAGCTTACAAATGCAAGTACCTCCACTGTCTTGCCTCAAAAAAAGAATTATGCGGACCCGTGGCGGCCACGAACGTTCAGCCCAGACATATCGCTTGGCTTCACCCCTCGTCCCCCCAAGCCACTGCTCTGCTGCTGCATCACTGTGGTGGTGCCTTCCGAGTTTTGCTGTTGCTGCCCGGGCTCAGGTGCGCCAACAGTAGCACCTGGAGAGTCAGTGTACTTGTGGTACAGAAGATTCGCTACACATCGGTCCACGACGCCGGTTGACTTATCGGAGGAGGGTTGCGCCGCCTGAGCATGTCCACTACCATCAATAAATCGACCGCCGCGGTTGCGAGCCGATAGCGCAAGGCGATACAAACTCTCCTTGATGTTCCTCGATGTTGGCTTGTCGAGTTTACCAACAATCGCCTGTAGCTCCACGAGTCCAACCTCCTCCTCGGTCGTCATCTGATTCACTGCGTACTGAGGCACTTGAATCTGCGCTCCTGCAACGCGACCGCCGCTGCCCATCCCACCTGCGGAGATCACGGTGGAAACAGAGCTCGAGCCAGAATACATCTGTGCCGCCGCCGGATTCTGCGGCTGCATCATCATATCGGATGCATTCATTTGATGACTGTACAACGGTTGCCCTTGCATGGGTTGCATCAATTGCATGCCGTAGTTGCCGAGACCCATGGAAACCATCTGATTCGGTGCCATTGCACCTGGAGCGGGCATACCGACAGGCTGCTCCCCAGCACGTTCATTCCCTTTGCTCGCCTTGCGCTTTTCGTCAACCTTT
>JACLAB010005291.1_pt1 | contig 13008 bp, 14 predicted proteins | sample 8027921 | NCBI WGS metagenome assembly JACLAB01 (sample SAMN15725117, study PRJNA655200) | protist metagenome | isolation source: fluorescence activated cell sorting (FACS) single amplified genomes of... | place: USA: West Boothbay Harbor, Gulf of Maine | collected 2000-07-19
ATGCGTATGGACTGTCACCTAGAACGTCTGCATCCCAAGCTGATTTCAATGCACCTATGTTTGCGGCATTTGCAATAGCTGAGTTAGCAGGTGCATCTCTTAGTGCGTTCTTCTTAGTAACACTTGCAGCTTGTGCATCTGTGTCACCTGCTTCTAATGCTTTCATATAAACTACATCTTCAGCAGCAAGTAGAGGTGTTCTAGCTTCTCTTACCTTATCCTTGAATATAAGTTTTGATGCAGTTAGGTCTTCAGTTATTGTTGACCCACTTAGTGACCAAGCATTTCTGAAATGTCTGTCTGAAGGAACAGTTGCATCAGAAGCACCAATGCTATTCCCATCTTTGTCTATGATATTAGTTGTCATTGCTATCTCCTTTTAAGCAGCTTTTTCATTATGTATGGTTAGTTCCTCGTTAATCTTCCATGCATTTCGCCATACTCTAGTGCTTGGAAGTTGTGATTTAGTGCAGATAACCATACGTGGCTTATTGGCTTTATCCCAATCTTGCCATACGTGCATTGGTATATCTTTCATAATTAAGTATTCTATTGCCTGTTCTTCTGTCATGGCATCAATAGGTTTAGTGTTGTGTAACAAGTAACCTCTTGTATGCTTAGTAAAGCTAGGCTCTGATTCATCCTTCTTTAGTTCCCAATAGGCTTCTACAGGAGGAAGTATGCCACCCTGCAATGCACAAGCCATCCAATTAGGGTCAGGATGTGTAATCTTTGCAGGTTCATCAGGTGTCTCTGGGTCTTCCCATACAACACAGTATTCTGTTCTGTGTGGCTCTAGCTTTTCTTTTGCCCAACACAGTCTATCCCATAGATGTGTGCCTTGAAATTCTGGTGTTTCTATTGTCATCATGTCTCCTATGCTAAATCACTTACAACTTGAATACCTATATCTATGCTATCCTCACCTGTATTTGCATTGATTAAACTTTGTGCCCTTGCTTGTGATGTTTTTCCATCATTAGCTAAAGTAGTTCCGTGAACATAATTACCTGTGTTTCTCAATCCTATTGTTGTAGTGAAAAAAACATCTGCCATATTATTTATAAACGTAACATCAGATAAACCTGCTCCATTATCTGTATGTGAACTTGAGTTTAAGCTATTATTTACAACAGGTGTTGCTTGAGTGATGTGTGCATACATTTTAACTGCACCACTAACTAAGTAGTCAGTATCTACAGACCTTGAACCTGTACTAGCTTTATTTAATGTACTTCCAATCTGTCCACTTGTTGATAATGTATCAAATGCTATTGTTCCGTTTGCCATTATGCTAAGTCTCCTAACAATCCTGCTGTTGGTTGTTCCCAATCATTTTGTGAATAAGTGTTACTGCCACAGTTTATTTGAAAATTAGCAGTTGCTTGAACATTTATTGATGGACCTTGTCGTGCTTGTTGATTATTAGACGTAGTTTCATGTATACAGCCACCTCCAAAACCAGCATAGTCATCACTTGACATATTATTAGTTATAGTTGGTGTATATCTACCTGTTGCATTATCAGCAACAGATGTAATGTTAAAGCTGTCTCGTGTTGCTATTGTTCCTGTTCCATTCATATTTATCCAAGCCTTCGCCAACCCTTGCTGAATACTTGTCTGTGCTGAACCCTCACCTCTAATAGTCATAGAGTTTGCACTTGCACTAACGACAGGTGTTGAGCCAATGGTGATGGTTGTTGCAGTGGACTTACCTGTGATTGTGTCTAGGATTACTGTACTCATGCGAGGTCTCCCCACCAACCAACTCTAATATGTGGTAAATCTGCACCAACAAAATCTAACTGTTGTGCTCGTAATTTTGTACTACCAGCAAGACTTTGAGTTGAAACACTAGTAACAACTCTACCATTTTGACCATCAGTACTAGATTCTGCACTCCCTGCATAACCATAATTTATACTTGAAAAGTCATTAGCTATAGTAACTGTATAAAGACCTGTGTCATTGTCAGTCACACTGCTTATGTTGAAACTGTCACGGAGTGCTATAGTACCAGTACCATTTAAATCCATAAAACATTTAAGCAACCCTTGCTGTAAGTTAGTAGTCGTTGTTCCACCTTCTCCTACCACAAGCATTGAACCTGCAGCAGTTACACCTTTTAGTTTATCTATGGCTATCTCTGATGCACCACCACGAGTTAGATAGGTGTCTACTTTGATTGTACTCATGTCACCACCAACCTTCCACCACTATTGACAGTCAATGTAATGCCACTGTTTACTGTAAGTGTTCCTGTTACTTGTGCATTTTCTGTGGCAAGTATTGTTATGTTTGTATCTAAGGCTTGTGCATTAGTTCTGAACATACCACCATTCTTAAAGTTACCCTTGAACTCGGCTGTAGGTGTAATTGTTCCTGCTGCTAAATCAAGAAAGTATACAAAGATATTGCCTGTACCACTTGAGGGTGCTGCACTAAATGTCAATGTTGAGCCATCAGGTACAGTATAAGCTGCACTATCTTGGACAACACCATCAACACTTACAAGTATCTCTTGTACTGAACCTACTGTTCTTCCAAGTGCAAAGGTTGTATCAGAACCATCACCATTAAATCTTACGACAGCAGGTGGAGCTTGGAAGTTAGCAGGTACGTTGTTGCCAATGTATGCCATATTATGTTATCTCCATTATACTTAATGTACCTGAAAGTTTATCAGCGACTGAACAGTCTACTGTAAGTTGGTCTGTAGTCTCTAGTACAACCTTACTACCTGTTAGTATCTCTAGTGATGAACCTACAGGTATGGGTGCATCCTTAACTAGTATGCTTGTTCCATTTGCTGTATTGTTTGTGACTGCTCTATTAGCTGTATCACTGACTAGCCTTACTGTAGTTGTTACTTGAGAAGTGTTTAGGTTAGTAAGTATCAACCCTAGCACGACTGTTGTTGTACTACTTGCTGCAGTGTATATCACGTAAGGTGTACCACTTGATGCTGGTTCAGCTGCAAAGTTTACAACTTTAAATGTATTTGCCATTATCTTTTTCCTTTTATATAATTATACTCGGTAATGCTTATTTTGTCAAGTAAAATCTACACTAGCCTAACGCAATCGCCAAGGCTGTCGCATCGTCTGCAGCACCAATATATGTTTTAAACACACTTGCATCTACTCTCTTTATAGTACCTGCATCACTTATTAGTAACTCATCTGTATCTGCAATTCCAGATGCTAATTCAGTTTGTCCTGATATTACGTTATCATTTATATGTTCACTCTCTACTGCATTGTCAGCTATCTTAGCTGCTGTTATAGCATCGGCTGATATGTGAGCAGTGTCAATACTTCCATCTGTATAATGTTCTGAATCAATAGCATCATCTGCTATCTTTGCACCTGTCACAGCATCTGCACCTATCTTAGCAGTTGTAACATTGCCATCTACAATAGAAGCAGTTACGACAGCACTTGCTGCTAACTCATCTGCACCTACTGCATCATCAGCTAACATAGAGTTAACAATAGCACCTGCACCAATCTCAAAGTCTATAGTGTTATCAGCATCTTGATATGTTACAGTTATTCCTGTTTCAGTATTAGAACTAACCATAGCTCCTACTGTATCAGAGATAACCTCTGACAGGTCAATGTTAGCTGTACCATCAAATGATACACCGTGAATTGTTCTAGCTGTAGCGAGTGCTGTGGCTGTCGCTGACAGAGCTACTGCAATATTAGCAGAGCCATTAAAACTTGTACCACCAATAGTTCTAGCAGTTTCTAGTACTGTTGCTGTAGCTGCATTACCTGTAGTATCTTGGTTAAGTGTGCCTATAACAAAGTCTAGTGTGTTGTCAGCATCATCATAAGATACTGTTATACCTGTTTCAGTATTAGAAGTGACCATTGCACCAACAGTATCACTAATTGTTTCAGCTAAACTTACACCACCTATGGTAATAGCATCAGCTTCTAGTGTACCATCAATGTCTGCATCACCTGATATGTCAAGGGATACTGCATCAATTTCACCTGCTACCGTTAAGACACCACTTGACAATGTCATTAAATCTGTGTCATCTGTGTGACCTATTGTGCTACCATCTATAACAACATCATCTATATCTAAAGAACCACCTGTAATTAAACCTGTAGTTGTTATTGTAGATGACCCTGTATCAATAGTACCAAAGCCACTTGTAATAGAACCACTGTTCAATGCACCTACTGCTGTAGCTGCTGTAGTTACAAGGTTAGGCATTGCAGTTATTTCATCATCAAAGTAAGCAGCTAAATCTGTTACTGCTACTTGAACCATAGTTCCGTTGTCATTTAAAACAACTCTATCTGCATCTACTATAGTTGTTGCTGTTGCACTTGTATCACCATCTACAATGTTTATTTCTGCTGCAGTGGATGTAATTGCTGTACCATTAAAGTTAATTGCATCTAAGTATGCAACACCATCAATATATATGTCTTTCCATTCTTGACCAGATGAACCTAAGTCATATGTGTTATCTGTGTTAGGTATAATAGAACTGTTAACATCTGCACCAAACACAACATTGTCTGTGGCAGCATCACCTAATGTCATTGTACCACCATTGAATGTGGTCGTACCTGTAACAGTTAAGTTACCACCTATGCCTAAGTTACCTGATATGTCTACTGCACCATTCATGTCAATAGTTGTAGCAGCTATCTGTATCTCTGTGTCAGCTACAAGGTCAAGTTGTCCATCGGCACTTGAATTGATGTATATAGCTGTGTCTCTGAATTGTAACTTCTCTGTAGAAGCAACAAGTATGTCATCACTAAATTCAAAATAGTCCTCATCTTCTTTCCATGTCAATACACCATCTGATGTGTTACCATTAAATGTTATTGCAATATCTGTATCTGCACCTGTACCAAAAGTTAAGTTGTTAGCTAATAGTGAACTAATAGGTCCACCTTCTCCTGTAGTACCATCGTGTGTATGTCCTGAATTTGCAGCGAAGGCGGCTAATATCTGATTAAACTCATTATTAGTATGAGCTGCAGTTATTACGTCTCCATCTGTGTACGAGGACTGTCTTGTGTATGTATCACCCATTAACGTCTAGCTCCTAACTGATATTCTAACTGAAAACCTTTAAGTGAATAAGGTGCAGTTGAACCACCATCATTTACTCTTAATGCTACAGCAAATCCTGAACCTTCTACTGCTTGTCTAACTAGTGGCTGTGATGCACCACCATATGTAGGTGTTCCGTATGTAGATGTGCCATATATAGCAACAACATCTTCTGAATCTAACGGATATGCCGCAGGTCTTGATGCTGAAGCTGCTTCATAGTCATACCTAACAAATAAATCAGCATCTATAGCTGCTTCAGGTTTATAGTTGACTACAACCTTTTGCATATGTTTTCTTATTCCCGGGTCATTAAATGTTAAATCAGGACTTCTGTATTTACCAAATATCTCTGTTCCATCAAATGTATTACCCTGCTCTTGTCTATAAATATAACCACCTGAATATGCACCATGTAAAACTATTACATCTCCTTCTGATACAAAGTGGTCAGTAGAAGCAGGTCTTATACCTCTTAGCTCTGAAAACTCAAATTTAGTACCTTTAAGAACACATATAATACCCTTAGTTTGATTTTCACCTACAGAACTCTTAGTAAAGAATATTCTGTATTGTGTTTTATCAGGTATAACTATACTGTCAAACTCTGATGCACTAGCTATGTTCTCATTAAATATAGACTGCACATTAGAACTTATAGTACCCAATTCAACGTCACCAATTCTTGCTGTACCTGCAATGGTTCTTAAACCATCAGGACCTAAGAATATTAAGTCACCTGCAAATTCTTGGATTGTATCTCCATTGATACATCCTATATCTCTTGTTACATCTGATACTGTAAAGTTAGAACTTGAACTTCCTGTTAGTTTAAATATTCTAGTTTCACAAAATATAAATAAGTCATCACGGAAAACTTTAAGTCCTGTTATTTCATCATCAACTTTAAAGCTACCTGCTCCTTGACCACTACTAAAACCATCTTCATTAAAAGGTTCACTAAATACAACTTCCTGTTTAGTAGTTGCCTTACCTGCATAGAACATATGATTTCTATGAGATACTACAAACTTAGACCCTGCTACTGAACTGTCACTTACGTCTGTTGCAGCTAAACTAGAGTTAAATATTGTAGGTGCATTTGTACCATCTACAACTATTATCTTGTCTGTACCATCAAAGTTAAACCGTTCAAAGTTATATTTTAATGCACCTGTTCTACCACTATCTCTACTAGTCCATGATGAACCACCCGGAGTTGCACTATATATACTAGTACCCCTAGCTGCTAATACTACACTGCCAAAGGTTGCTACCATAAGTACTTTTTCTGAAGCAGAAGAAGTCTGTGGTACAATAGCTGTTACATATTTAGAGTAACCATTAATTCTTCTGTAGCCACCTGATACGTCAGGCTCAAAGTTTTCTAACTCTAATGCTTCACCCGGTTGCATCATAAAGGTAGATTTGTTTAATACTAATCCACCTTCACAGTTAAATGCTGAAGGTGTAGTTTGAGATAAGTCTGCCATATTAACTTACTCTAATATTTAGTGTTGAACTATTACTTCCTGAACCTGATTGAGGTATATATGTAGACCTTACATAATCAAATCTATTAATTAATAATGTTTGCATATTTTTTATACCTTGCTCAAATCTACCAAAGTTTAATTGATACTGCTGTGTTTCACCTCTATACTGATATACAAATGCTGTAGCACCATCTACTATTACAGCAGCAAATCTATCAGGTACAGTTGTAGTATCTCCATGAGCAGACATATCTGTTGGAAAAGTATAGTAATCAAATTTAATTGTTACTGATTTAGTTGGAAAAGGATATAAAAGATAATTATTATCAGGAGTTCTTATAACAAACTCTGGTACACCACCACCATCAAACTGTGTTACAGTAACTCCACTAGCTATTGTAGCTGCTGTAGTACTACCTGCACCTCTAGTACATCCTGTAAATGTAGTACTAGAACCTATAGCTGTATATGTAATTTGTTCATTACCTATAAACAAAGTTCCTGTTGCATCAAATCCTGATGTGCTTGTGACAGTAATTGTAGTAACACTATCTGTATGAGTTGTACTTGTAGTTGTACTATTTATTTCATCTTCTTGTGTAATAAAATTATTTACGTAATCATTATAGTTTAGTATTTTTAATCTACCACCTGACACACCTAAGTCACTATCTTTAATAACTCTAAATGTATTATAGTCTACTGTTTTAGTTGTAGCAGGTACAGAATATCTTACAACACCTGCTATTAATACTTCTGTATCTGTTGCATGATTAAAAGGATATTGAAATTCCTTTTGGTTAATGTATCGTATAGATTCATTAATTGCGTTTTGGCATTGAACTTGTATACCCCTAGCACTAGAAAAGGTTGTAGAAGTTAATGCAACCTCATTCAACCTTGCTATGACTTTATTTGTAAGTGTTAGGTAAGTTTCTGCCATGTTAATTCCTAAGTAAGATAAGAGAGCAAGTTGCCCTGCTCCCTTATATATAAGTTAAGCTAAAGTGTCTCTATCAACTTCGTTAGCTGCCATGTCACCTGCATCACTGATATCCATAAGAGTTGCGAACACTCTTATCTTTCCAGTTAATGTAGTTCCAGTTTGAGCTGCTACAAGTATATCTAGAGTATCTGCTGCTCCAACAATTACAGGAGCATAAGCTGCTGAAGTAGGAGCATAAGCACCTGCCGCAGCACCATCAGCATCAAAACCATCAACAAAGTTGTCAACATCGCCACCTGTGATACCTAAGTCGTATCCCACATCGCTTGATGTACCTGTTAATGCTTCTGTCACTTCCATACCTGCGTGAAGAATCACGGATTCAGCAGGAATATTCAGACATTGATATACATCACTAGAAGCTAGTGCAGTACCTTTAGATGTAGTAGCTACAGCTAAATCAATAGTATTCTGAATCATGTATGGTTTTCTACCTCTAGGGTGATTTCCTCTAGCAGGTATAGTTAAGTTTACGGTTGCCATTAATCAGTCTCCCTATGCTAAGTGGTATATTGCAGTACAGATTGCTTCAGGTCGAAGAATCTTTCTGCCATACAAATGCATACCACGAACAATATCAGCAAAAGAATCAGGGTCTCTATAAGTCTCTGTCTTGTTGATTTGCTCGGCAGTAGCTACTGAAGATGAGTGACCAGCTACAATAACACCAAAGTTTGTAGAACTATTAGTACCTGTTGTTGCAGGTCCTGTTCCTAAACTTGGAAGATTATTTGACTGATATATCTTAAACCCATGCAAGTTATTCATTACTAAACCATTCTGAAGTCCAGACCCACCCCAATCAGATTGGAATAGTCTTGAGTCTTCGTCTTTTAGTACTTCAATAAATACAGGGTCTAATACCAACCATCTACCATTAGTGTCAACATTCTGTTGGTCCATTAGTCTAGACATTCTAGCTATTAGAGTCAATGGGAATGTATCACCTGCGGCAGGAGTTGAATCAGTTGCACCCGGCATTCTTGGCTGAATAGCAATAGCATCGGCTGCTGTACCAGCAAAGGTAGCAGCATCTAGTTGCATAGAATCTAATAATTCATCAGTACCAGCACTTGAAACTGCAACACTACCGTTAGTAGTAGTATTAGCTGTATCGGCTGCACTATGCAATGTACTCTGCTTGTAACCTGACATATAACCAAGTACATCTTGGTCAAATTGGTCGGCTAGTCTATAAGCTGCTCTATCTGATGCTAACTGTTGAAAGTTAATATGAGAATGAGCTTCTTCAATATCATCCACTTTAAAAGCAAAGTAGTTAGCTTTGTCAATAGTAAGTGAAAATTCTTCATCGTCAAGGTCTTGAGGAGTTATTGTAGTTCCTCTAGAATATTCCTTGACTGTTATTTCTGGTTCTTTAATAACCTTAACGGAATCGCCCATATTTGCAATCTCACCGAAGTAATCATTATTAGTGATTGCATCGACTACAGACCCTTTGCGAAATGCAAGTTGAACCTGTTTGCTGTAAATAATAGGACTAAAATTACCATTAGGAAGGTTACCATAACCACCTGCTGATGTAAATGCCATTTTAATCTCCTTAAACATTTATCTAATGTACACCAAAAGGTGTACTACCTTTTAGTCATTTACTTTATAAGGACCATTCATGGTTGAGGTTGTACGTGGGATAGCTATTCCTTTGTAGGCTCACATAATTGGGTAGTCTAGTAAAGTGGGGTGTGTAACATAAGTATTTAGTTTGCCAACTTAAGGTTATGTTACACTTTTAGTTATTATAGTTATACCTATAATAAATTACTTGTCAACTATTATCTTGCATTTCCTGATATATCATATACAAAATTGCCTGACCTAATAGCTTCCATTATTTGTTCTGATTTCTTTTCATACTCTTGAGCACTCATTCTCTCAACAGCAGACTCTTTAAAAGTTACTGCGTTGCTAGTTTCCGAAACAGACGTTTTGCTTTTCGTTGAGACTGCTTTAGCAGCACCTGTATCATTTGACTTCTCTTTTGTCTTACCAATTCCTTTATCTGACTTATAGAGGTCAATGGCTCTTGCTGCGGATTTTGCATCGTTGTCATTTTCGTATAATGCATTTTGTATCCACTTAGGTTGTTCGTCTGCCCAATCATGAAACTCATCACTTTCTCTTATATCTGCAAAATCAGGGTGTAGTCTTAACAGTTCTACTTCTGCTTTCTCTTTTACAGAGTTAGCATCCCTTTCGTCTATTTCTTTTATTCTCTTAGCTATATCTTCTGATTGCTCTCGTGCCTTCTTAGTTGCAATAGTTTCAACTATAGCTGCTACATCAGGATATTCTTTTGCCCATTCACTAATGTCTTCATCCGACTTGGGTAGTTTCATTTCTTTCTTTGTAGCTTTGCTTAGTTGATTTTTTAATTCATCTAGCTGTGACTGAAACTCTTTTTCTTTTTCTTGAGTATGTCTTCTTAAATCTCCATACCGTTTTTTAAAAGTTTTCTCTTCAGCATTTTTAGGTTCTGCTTCAACTTCTACTTTTTCTTCAGTAGATTCTGCTTCACCCTTCTGTTCTTTTAGTAATGTCTCTAATTCTTCTTCGTCTTTCTTTATTCTTTCTTCTTGTGAATAAGGTCTATTTGCAAACATTACTTTCTTAGGTGTCGCATCTTCAGTCATTGTCTTCTGTGCTTGTTCAGCCATTTAGTTTCTCCTTGGGGTTATCGTAGCCATTATGTTGGGGGATAAGTAGCCTGTATGTGGGTTATCGTCTTGAAGCTAATCCACCTCGCTTCTTCTTATTAGGTGGTGTTTTACTCATGGTCATGGTTCGTTTGTTAATGAAGCCACCTTTAGCAGTCCATCCACCCATACCATCATCACTATAATCACTAGAAGAATCACTTACACTTGAATCTCCACCGTCACCATCATTACTATTATCTTCATAGCCACCACTATATATTTCATTTAAGTCACCTGTAGCACCTACTCCTGTAGGAACAGCAGTACCATCACCTGAATCCATAGATGTTGTAGGACTTGTTTGTTGAAAACCTTTGCCTATTGTAGTATCTACTCTTTCTGTACCTATAGGTACTTGTGGTGTTTTAACTGAAGGTTTAGCACCATCATTAAGTCCACCTGTCATAATATTAGATATAGGTGTTTTCATAACTGCTTTGTTTTTTGTAGTAGTAGTAACTTTACTATCCTTATCTTTTTTAGTTCCTTTAACAAAGTTGCCATAGTTAGGTCCTTTTACACCATTAACTATTGTCCTATCTATATAACCACCATTTCTTTGAGCTAACATGTCATTATATTTATCTACCTCTGCCCTAGACCAACCACCTGTTCCAGCTTTGACAGTATCTTTTGAAAGAGTAGTATAACCCGGAAGACCTCTATTAACTCTAGAATCATGGGCATCCATCCAACCCTGTATTTCTTTTTCTGTAGCATAGCCACCTGACCATCCTGAATCATTGCTATCTGATAAACTATCTGTCCACGAATCCCAGCCAGTAAAAGCTAAAGTACCATCTTTTGTTTTAGATTGACCTGCAAAGTTATAAGGTTTACCAGTTACCACACTAACATTCCCCGGATTAGTTCCAAATGTAAAGGTAGGCTGTACTCCATATTCTTTAGTCATTGCATCTACTGAAGCATAGCCAGATGCTCTAGCTAATGAATCTAAATAACTAGGAGTATTAGCACCACCGTCTAATGCTTTATTTTCTGCTGCACTAGCACCAAAAGTAGCAAAACCTCCCGGTCTTTCATAATCAGGGGTTAGAGCATCTATGACTTGCCCCGGGATACCACTTGATAAAATACTTTTACCAAAGTCTGCTAAACTTCCAAGTAAACTTTTATCTTTACTACTTTTTTCATTCTCATCATAATCGGCTAACTGCATAGCTACTTGATAGTCTTTTGTATTACTTGCATTAAAGCCACCACTATCACCATCATCATCAGACTCTTGCTGTCTAACACTTGTACTTTGTACAGCTTTGTTTACATCTTCATCTTCTTTTTTTATTGCATCTTCTGCTTCTTCTCTGAAACCATTAGGTATAGGATATATAGGTTCACCATTCACAAATGGTATATACATCTCTTCACCTGCATCATTTACGTATCTTTTAGTAACAGACTCTTGTAACTGACCAAACTGTGTACCAAGTAAGTTAGAAAATTTAGGAGTTTCTGCTGTGCTAGTTGATTGTCTATATGCAGGTGTTTGATAATTAGGTTGTGTAGGAACTGTAACACTTGGTTGTGTAGGTACAGTTACTTGTGGCATTTGTTGATTAAACGAATATATAGATGGTCTAACAGCTTGTGTAGTTGGAGCTACGTATTGTACTCCCGGAATTTTATTCTGTGCTACAACTTCAGGTTGTTGTATTGTAGGCACAGGTACTGCTCCACCTTCTGCCATTTGTTGAAAGGGTACACCATCCGGTATAGTTGCTTGGTCAGAGTTACCCATCTGACCCATCTGTTCCATTTTCTGCAAGCCATCTTTAGCTTGGTCTCTAAAACCCATAATCTTTTCTAAGCCATGATATCTAACTACATCAGCAGGTAAAACAAATTCACCTTCACTAAGATTAGCAGGTATATCATCTCTTACTTCTTTTTTAGTAGAGCCAACAGGTACAGGATTATTTGATATAGGGTCTTTAGTATTACCTTGGTCTTTGAATCCACCGTCTTCAAATAATTCCATTTGGTCGCTTACAGGTTTTTTAGCCATCGTTTTTATTTACCTCGTCTCTTAAATACTTAAGTCTACGTAGTGCAGATATTGCACCTTGAGTTCTATATACTACTATTGTATCCTCTGTTTGTTCTATTGCCTTATGATGTTGCTCAATTAAAGCATCTATATACTTATTGAGGTGTTGCTGGTGGTTGACTAGGGGTTTGAGGTTGCCCAGTATCTGCTTGTCCATTTCCACTAAATCCTTGTTCATTTGGTTGAGGTACTTGACCTGTTCCTATTACTCCTCCACCTGCTCCAGTGGGGTCCATTGGGTTTGTTCCTGCTGCAGGTTGACCTTGTTGAGGTTGTCCTTGTTGTGCAGGAGGTCCTTGAAATTGTTTAAGTAACTCTGCTTGTAATACTGCTTCATCCATATTATTTGTAACCTTTGATGGGTCTAAGTCCATAGCCTTAGCTATCTCTCTAATAATATAATTAAATTTAGCAAACGGAGCAAGGGCAGGATTAGATGCAGTTTGTAAAAATTGCATTAGTCTTTGGCTACGAACCTCATTCGCCATTAGGCTTTCAGTTCCTCTAGCATGAACTTCTAAATCACCTCTTATTTCTGGGTTAAAATTAAATTGCATATTAAATCTAAACAATCCTTCACCTAAAGGTTTAAGTAAATAATCATCTACATTCTTAATAACAGTTT
>JACLAB010008038.1_pt1 | contig 13007 bp, 6 predicted proteins | sample 8027921 | NCBI WGS metagenome assembly JACLAB01 (sample SAMN15725117, study PRJNA655200) | protist metagenome | isolation source: fluorescence activated cell sorting (FACS) single amplified genomes of... | place: USA: West Boothbay Harbor, Gulf of Maine | collected 2000-07-19
AGTTTGGGATGGCAATTTCGTAAAACATCAAGCGCGTTTGAGATGTCCAATCTATCGGCAACAGTTTTCGACTCATGTTTTTGTTGTGGTCAAGCTCTTTTCGTTCGTAAGGTTCGTAAATGCTCAAACCGAGCGTCCAGTTTGGTTTCAGCTTCATTGAATTCAATGGTGCAGCCACAGGTATTCTAGGGTAAACACTTAAAGGCTTGTGAAAGGTGGTAACGACTACTCGCTCGTACAGTTGACGATACCAATTCGGATCCGGCTCGACGCTGTTCAGAAGCTTTTCACCGTTTGATTTGTAGAAAGCTCGGCATTCGTGGATGTCCTTACCGGCGTTCTTCTCAATTGTTTCTCTCACGTTCTGCTCAAAAGCCTTCCGTCTGCCGTGGATGTAGCCGCCAAACTTTTCGAACTTTGACAAGTCGATGACGTGCGCGCCGGAAGTGCCAAACTGTTTATTTCCTCGTTCCGCAACCATCAAGATATCATCGTTGGATGGCGCAAACGCTAGAGGCAACAAAGGCAAGTGAAAGCCGTTAAACTTCACAAGCGGATTGATCATGAGCGCGTGCATGACTCGAAACGGTCTCGTTTCCGTCGGATAATCGAAGCATTCTAATTCAAAAACGTCTGAAGGTTGTTCGACCCGCCAAACGGATAAACTTTTCCGATTATCCGATGTCGCGGCGAGATACTTACCGTTTGGGGAGAACGCTAAATATTGACACGACGTTCTGAGGAGAGCATTAGCGGGCCAGTTTTTCAAGCCTTCCTGATTAAATATCGGGATATTGTTCTGTCCGGTTTCCGATAAATCCTCGGGTCTGAACACGAGCGGCGTGTGATGATACGCCAGTTCCGAGAATGGATTTGTCACCACGTCCATTCTGTTTAAACGGAATTCGTCGTCACCGCTACGTTCTCTCCAAGACGTCGCATTATTTTGATCCAGCCAAGATCCGTTGTCGTAGGTATGAGTTACATTTTCGAACCCGACCACTTTTTGTCCTCTTTTGAACGATAGCTCAAATCCGTGGACGAGCTCGCACCCCATTAAACTATCAATCGTCTCCTTGATCGAATCGAACGACGACGAGTAGCCAAAAATTTCGTTTCCGATGACTGGGATAATCGTCGAATCCGTGGCGACGGCTAAATATTTCCCGCTCGGGTGCGATACAGCGCAGTTCACTGGTGCGCCTACAAAAATTGCGTCCAATTTTATAATCTTGTGCGTCTCATTTAGTCTGAACAGCTCTAATCTGGACAGACTACTAAACCCTGAACCATCAATCGCGTTGAGTTGATCGAGGCGCTTCTCTTTCTTTTCGGCCTTTTCCATTAGCGTCTTCGCGTCGAATTTTTCAACTGCTAAGATGTAAACGTGACCATCGTTACTGGATAAAAGTAACACGCGTTTCGTCTCGAAATGGTTCTTCGCTTCTTCGATGTACTCTTTTCTAAATTGCGCTTCGTCGAACGAGGACGAGGCCGACGGTTGATTTCTCTTTGCCTTGTTACTCTCTTTCGTCAAGGCTTTCGCTTTCCTCTTTTCGTATTCTTCTATGTATTCCTCTTTTAATCTCGTGTGCGTGCCCCAACGAATGCAATTCGCCTGTTCGGCAACCTCGGAGGAATTTGAATCTAACACGGGATCGATTAATCGTCCATCGTGGGTTATTCTTTCGTCGTGGGGAAACCCGATATTTTCAATCCCGAGGAACTTGAACCGCTCTTGCGGCTGAGCACTTCGCGGACCGTCGGGGAGGATACTATTGCCATATCTTGTATCTTCTGGGTTGAGGGAAAATATGGCGACGTTTGCGGACCCTTCAGATAATCCGCCTCTCGTGCCGTGATCGTGGACGCCGCAAATGGCAATCATTTTCATCTCCGGACAGACCGATGCGCTGTAAATCTTAAACGGTAACTTACCCGTTTCATCTAAAGCGGTTTTCGTGCATCTTTTCTTATCCCCGATGGCTTTCAACGCTCTTACTTTATTCGTGCCCAACAACAACACCTCGCTGGCGTATGGCAAGGCGTTGGATTTCAGATCCGGATCCGCGCAACTCATAGGCATTGGACAGACCGCGTCTGCGCCTTGCTTATGCACCATTGCGGTTGCAATTTTACCGCCTGCCATGAGCGTATCCACGACCCTTCGCACTATTCTGCATCCATGCTTTTCGGTGTACTTTAGATGGTCGTGGTCGTAGGTTAACGTGTCGTAGTTGTGGTGTTTGAGCTTGTTATTTTTAGTTTTACCCTCCGCGTCGTCGCCGTCGTCTTCCACGACGCTCGGCCCGGAAGAAGAAGTTTCGCTCTCGTCCGGATCAAAATCCCTGTCCTCTTCCTCATCGTCGTCGTCGTCCTCGTCGTCGTCTTCCCCGTCCACTTTTATTTTCTCCTCTTCTACCATCTCGTTCTTCCTTTTCCTCGTGTTGTTGTTTTCACCTCGCGCGCCGCCGCTCCTTCCCGTTCTCCTCGTCGCGTCCTCCTCCAATTCGTCTCTCACTCTGATTCTTTCTGAAATCCTCGACGAGTGCGGGTGTTCGCGTCGTTCAGCAGCGTCTCTTCCTTCTCGCTTTCCTTCCTCCTCTTCCTCCGAAGACGACTCAGACTCAGACTCCGCGGACTCCTCGTCCTCCGTGTCGCGGAAAAACGAGTCGTCCTCCTCCTCCGACGAGACGAACGACGAACCGCTCGTCGAATACGCGCCTCCTCCTCCACCATTAAACATCATCATATCGTACTGATCCTCAAACTCGCACGAGACAAGAAAACGCCATAGAAATTGATGAATTTTGAAAATACTTTATTATATACAACGTGACCGTGCTGCAATCTGTGCACGTTTTCTACTATTTATGTGTACATTTTATTATGAACTTGACTCTGATTTACCCCCTATTCACGACAATCTGAACGATCACCTTCTCGATGAGTCGGTTTCACTGTCCGAACTCAATCCAGCAAACGGTTTCCCGAAGTAGTAGTCTTCCAAGTTTTCTGCGGCAAGCGGGTCCGTACCAACGAGAAAGCGAGCAAGCATCGGAGAAGTTGGACGATGCACGGAACCTTCCTCGTTAATTGAATCTATCGCGGGAATATATCGATTGTTCTTCTTCTCCAACGCAGCAGGATTCATGATCGCGTCCGTGCCTTTACCTTGCTCTGGGCTTTCCTGCTTTTCTCGATCCAGTACCTTTTTAAAGAAATCATTGTACTGGTTTACAGTTCCATCTCCGCCGATTGTTTTACTCGACACGTTGGCACCATCGTCCGATATAACTTCATCCTCATCGTGATCGCCCGCATCCATAGCAACCGAAATAACGCCACATAAAACAAAAAGAACGCCGAAACCAGAACCAAAGGTAATTATATCTCCAAGAGCAATCCAGCCTATTAATGAGCCCAAAACGACCGACCCGCCTACAACGGTCGAAGTCGAAATGGAGACGGGAACGCCGAGAGATGAGACGTAAAAACTCAATATTTCCGCAGTCCCAACCGAAAAGCCGGCCATACACGCCCAGAAAATACCTTTTATGTCGTAATGTAAGATCTCAGAAAAACCGGCGCGAAGAAGAATGCCCAGAAAAGATGAACCCAGAATCATGGCAACGATTTGCAAAATGACCCCGCCAAGAACAGGATTCATAGTATCCGATCCATGTTTTATGAAAACATTATACAAAGCGTACGCCATCGCACAAGCAATCGCCGGTCCTATCCAATCAACCAATTCTAATTCTACCGTCTCGTTTGCGGCAAGAGAGGAACTGCCGAAGCCCAACAATGCCGCAATTGTCACGCTGCCACCTTCCGTTCCAGTAACAGACGAGGCGACGCTACTAATACCTGCTACGATGACAGGAACGCCTAGCATCGCTTTCAAACCGAAACTTTCATTCAAGAACGAGACGCCGAGGATGACGTCAAACACTACGGACCCTCCGATGATTACAGGTATCGATTGAGACGCTGAGACGCCTAAAGACGAGACATAAAAGCTCAACATTTCAGCCGTCCCCACGGCGAGACCCGCTCCGCAGCACCATATCATACCAACTCTGTCAGACTCTTTCAACTCTTGCCAGACGTTGTACTCGCTTTTCCTCCGATCGAATACTAAGAGACCGACACCTAATAAGCACGCAACGAATTGTAAAATAACTCCTCCCAACACCGGTGAAATCGAGTAGCTTCCCAGTTTGATAAATACGTTGTACAACGCGTACGATGTGGCACACGAAGCTCCTGGGATCCCCCAGACGAAGATGTGTGGCGCACAGTGTGGCGCGCACTGTCTTTCCTGTTTGTCTTCTCCTACTTTCTCCAGAAGCGTATCGGCGTTTGACAATCTATCGTTTCCCTTCACCGACACCGATATCGAACTGATTGTCGAACTCGCCGAGGACGCAATCGACAATCCTTCTTCGCTGCTTCGGCCTCGTCTGCGCATCGCGCTTCGACGTCTGGCCAAATCCGAAAACGATTCGTTGTTCTGACTTCTTCTTCTCCTCCCCAAACCGGATTCTAAATCTTCTTCCTCCAACTCTTCTTCTCCATCGCCCGCGACAAAACTTCCCCCAAAGCCGCTCAGAGAGTGAATAGAACCAAATCTTCCGCCAACTTTCAACGAGCGCACAGAAGGCGTCACCACGCTTCCCAAATCTGAACTTCCCGTACTTCCCGCTTTAATTGATGAGGAGGAGAACTCGTTGGAATCCTGCCTCGCGAAAAGAGAAGGACGACGACGACGAGTGACGCTCTCCTCCTCATCGGTCGCGCCGTAATTCACTTCGCTTCCGCTCATGCTGATATTATCGGTGGTATCGTCATTATTAGTATCGTCGTCGCTTCTTCGTATTCTCCGTCCGGGGTGTGTTTGTTAGGGAGTCCCCTCAACAAAAGACTCGCGTTATTAAAAAAAGAAGAAGAAGTTTTTTAATTCCCGAAAAGTCACGCTGATATGGATGACTCTCCAGTCGCCGTTTCGTCGCGCGATTGAAATATACTACTTTTTACGCGTTGTACCGATAGGTAGAGTTGATATGTGCGTGAGTGCTGTATCGCGCGTGTCTCGACTCTCGCGCGCTTTCCTAGATATTTGCTCGCACAAAGTGATGCTCTTTTTCTTAAAAATCTGCCACCACCACTACTACTAAGCGTGGCATATCAGTTTTTAGTGTTACCGCGAGAGAAAAAAGGTTCGCAAAAATCATCGTCTCATCACAAAGACAAACACGCAGAAGAAACGCGAGCAACTTAAGTTGACGACGACGAGAAAAGACGCTCTCTTTTGTATCTCTCTATTTTTAACCTCCTCTGTTGTATTCTCTTTTGGCCAGTCAGTCGCTCGCGAAAGAATCTCTTTCTGAGAAGAAGAAGAAGAAGTAGAGCCGTTGACGAGCAACTCATATGAGAACGAGCCGTGATGTGTACTACTAAAATGGTGTTGAAAATTGGAGATTGATGGCAACAACAACAACAACAACAACAATAACGTACCGCTGATACACCGAGGATACCATCGATACGCGAGACATTTTGCTTTTTCAAAAGAAAGAGTTAAAGCTGTCATCATGACGTACGTCAAAGGGACGTTCTACGCGTTCATCACCGCGATATTATACGCCTTGGTTTCCATTTTCAGTAAAGTGTTGGACGAGAGGCACAGATCGATATATTTCGCGCTTCTGTCCGCGTACGTCATGCTTTGGATCGTGTTTGCGCCTTTGCAGGTGATAGAGCGACATCAAGAAGGAGGAGAGGAAGTCGGAGGAGAGGAAAAAGTAAACAACCACGGAAAAATGACGAGCGATAAAGTTATTCGTTACGACCAGTCCGAAGGCGTGGAGAAGAAGCTTCGCAGGCATAAGATGTACGACAGTTATGCGTTTCTTCCCGGCTTGGTCGGAGGAAACCGAGAACACATGGAAAGTATTACTACTACTACTACTACTACTACTACTACTACTACTACTCCTTCTTCTTCTTCTTCCGCCGTCGTCGGCGTCGTCGCTGACGTTGAAAAAGGCGAAAAAGATCCAAAAAAGTTCAGCAGACTCTGTTGCCGGCCAAACGAGAAAACGCTCGCTCTCATCATGATGGTGGTTTTTGATTTTATAGGGAATTATTCGGCGATTCTTTGCTTCAAATTTACTTCAGTAACGTCGGGAACGATTATTCAAACAGCCACGGTGCCCATCTCGTGTACTCTCGGGTTTCTCTTCATGAATCGGAGGTATTCTAGGCGGCACGTAGTGGGCGCTTTCGTGTCCATGGCGGCTCTCCTCTTCCTCATCGTCTGCGACAGTTTAGAGGTAAATGAAGAGGGTAACAACGTACCGCATCCGGACAAAAACCCGAGACTGGGAGATGCGCTCGCGTTTTTCGCCGCCATCTGCTTTTCGGCGACGAATATTTTGCAGGAATATTCAATCGATAGCGGAGTGTACCAAAACGAAATTTTGGCCGCGTTTGGATTTTACGGCACTCTTTTCGCGATAGTAGCGATTTTCGCGGAGCACAAGTGGAACTTCGAACTTTTGATGAACTTCTTCGCTAGAATAGAGCACCACGACGTTATGATATACATATTGACTTCGGTGACGTTGTTCGCTTCCTTTGCGAGTGCATACAGAGCTTTAAAATACGTCGACGCTGGCACGTTCAACGTTGTTTTATTACAACAGAGTCTATTAGTCGGCATGGTGCGCTTCTTCGGCTTCGAGGGTGGATTCAGTTCTACCACGCAGGCTGTGGTTTTTGTTGGCACGTTCACGGTACAAGCGATTGGTATACTCGTCTACGCAACTGCCGGGGACGTCAAGCACCGCGAGGAAACCTCGGGAAGCGAGAGCGAGAAACGATCGATTTTATTAGCGGCGGCGAAACAATAGAATTCAAATAGTCACACTAGACAGATTTTGATAGACTGATATATAGGAGAGAAACGTGTTGTAAAACAAAACAGCAAAAAAGCAAAAAAAGGAGATAAAAAATTCATGCATCATTTTTTTTCTTTCTATCGTCTCACCTTTGTACGGACTGACTGACACACACTACAGACAAAACGTGTTTAGATGATGACGACGACGATGATGTTTCTTCGAAGAAGAGTATTCATTAGTAAAGGAGGGAGAGCAGCAGCAGACGCTTCTTTTTTGTCTTCTTCTTCTTTGTCTTCTTCTTCTTTGTCGTCGTCTGAATCGTTCGTTTCGTCGAGGAGATCGATCGGGACGACGACGAAATTCATCAGCGGAACGACCACCAAAACGACTTCTTCTTCTTCTTTGGCTTCACGAGAGGTTGGGAAAGATGAGAATACTAACAATAATAATAAAGAGAGAGACGAAAACGAGAGACTAAACGCGACGACGATTCAGACGACGACGGGGAAAACGAATTTGACGACGAAAACGAACGGGCGAAGATCGACGTCGAACTATCGAAGGGAGATTCAGAAGCGTTTGATGGAAGCGACGAGCAAAACGATGAAGAAAACGAACGAATCGGCGAGTTGGAAACGAACGTTACGGCTCAAACGTGAGGAGAAAATGGACAATCGAGAGTGTTGGACGGTGAAAGAGTTCATCGAAAAGAACTGTTTGTCGTCGGCGGCGGCGGCGGCGTATTCGGCGTCCGACACAGACGAAGACGAGATGGAAGCAGACGACGACGACTTTACGATGACGATGATGGAAGCGGAGGACATAGAAGAGGAGGCGGTTTTGGCGATGCTCAGGAAGAGCGCTCGAGCGGCCGCGCTCGCCGAACGCAGGGAAGAAGAGAGTTTAAAAGACGGAGACGATGATTCAGATAATTCGGATTTAGCCGCCTATTACAACTACGTAAACGCGGTCAAAAATTCCAAAGACGACGGCTTTTCAAACGTTCACTACTACTCGGACGCGGACGAAGACGAAATCGAAGCCAAACTCGAGTCCATTCAAGGCTTGTTGGACGCTTTGCGCGAAGAAGAAGGCAAAGAAGAAGAAGAAGAAAGGACGACGACAAACAACAACAACTCAAAAGCGAGAGCAAACAAATTGGAATCGTTACAAACGATCATGGACCAAGTGTACTCGTTTCGTGAGCAGCAGCAACAACTCGCGTTGTTGCCGGAAATCGTCGTTGGAAGAACGAGCAAAAGCGAGGATTTAGACGCCAACGACCTAGACGGAAACGACGACGAAAACGCGCGGGGAAGTGTAAATGGTGGTGGTACTATCTTCCGAGCCGACAGCGTGAAACGAAAGAGGAAGAAAGCCATGAACAAGCACAAGCACAGGAAGAGGAAGAAGAAGGACAGGTTTAAGAACAAATAATAATAATATTATTATAATAGATTTACTAGTTCATAGTCAAAGGAGTCTGTAAAGATAGATTTTGTGTATAAAAGAGAGACCTTTTTCCTCCTTAAAAACGTTTTCCTTCTTCATTATAAAAAGAATGTCTGCCGCTCTCTCTGCAAGACGCTTTGTTGCGCGACATTTTTTAAGGAGTACGAGCGGTATTATAAGTAGTAGTTTAAGTAGTTTAAGTAGTTTAAGTAGCAATAGTTTAAGTAGGTTTAGCACCAGCGGCAGTTTTCCTTCTTCGACGTCTTCTTCTTCTGAATCATCATCATCATCATCACCGGAAGAGGACGACAACAACAACAACAACAACAAGGACGACGATAAAGAGAAGAATGTCACTGACAAAACGTTATTGTCCTCGTTCTTCGCTCTCGTCCACAAGAAACACCCGAAAGACGTCCCAAACGATACGGAGAAATTGCAGAAGCACTTCCCATCGCTCGGGATGACAGAGTTTCAATCGAAAATGAACGGCCAGTTTGGAAAGAAAATCGGAATGAGCGTGAAAGAGAGGAAACGCATCGCGCAATACTTGAACAAATTCAAAAACGGATTGCTTAAGATTTAATCATCGATTAAGAGATCATCTCTACGCGATCACATATCTCGATCACGAAACGAATACTATATGCGCTGCTAATACTAGTATTATTCTACTACGTGCTACACCTGCTACTCCTTTGATGAAGAAAACATCGAAGAAAACAACCTCCCGAATTGGTCCTTCACCTGTTCCACTCTCTGGTCCACGCGCGTTTTCACCGTCGCTTTCTCCTTCTCCCACACGTCTTCCTCCATTTCCGAAACTTTACGCTCGATGACGTTCAAAGTCTCCCTGGCGGAATCGATGAACGCGAAATCTTGTTCCAAACGAGCGGTTAACTTTGAGAGATCAATCTCCATTTGATTACGTCGCGTATCGCGACTTTGAAGCACATTTTCATCATCATCACTCGTCTCATCATTTTCATTTTCATTTTCATTTTCATCATCACTCACGCCGAAACTTTCTTGTTGTTGTTGTTCATGTTCTTGCTCTTTGCTCTTCTTCTTCTTCTTCTTCTCCGAGAAGAACACACCGTCCTCCCTCTTCGTGCTCGTGATACTCTTTTCCCTCTTCACGTTTTGGCGTTTCAAAAACAGTTTCACCTCCTCTAACTGTGCGATCGTGACCAGCGCGTATTCCTTCACCTCTTCCAAGTGCTCTTCGAAGAAGTCCAAGGACGGGTGTATTCGGTTGGCGATTTCCACGGAAAGCATTCGCGCGTGTTGAGATACCACATCTTCCTTATTCTCCTCGTCGTCAAAGTCATATTTGTCGTCTGGAAAAGGAGACATGGTAGTCTCAAAAGCTCTTACTTAGTAATGAAGTAAACGCGACACAAGTTTGTAACGAACACAACAACTTTCTGAAGAAGTGTTTAATAATAATGAACGACGAATCACAAGAAGAAGAAGAGTACGATTCCGAGACAACAGACGACGAGACCTACGACGGGGAAGGAGACGAAGACCGTCTTTCCGACGATCAGTTCGTGAACGAATCCTCCGACGAAGGCGTCGGAGGCATAGAAAACGATTACGATTCGGACGGGAATGTAATCGATGATGATGATGATGATGATTACGACGAAGATGACGACGCGATGATGGGTCACGCGGGAGGACAAGGATTTCACCCTTTGTTACACGCGCACCCGATGTTTCAGCAGGCGTTGTTACACTCGCTCGCGCAAGAAGAAGAAAATACCGGAGAGGTGCCTCACCCCAACGCGGTGGCGCAAATAATACAGGATATGCAACAGCACTTTCTCCAACATCATCAGCATCAGCATCACGACATTGGGGAAGGAAGCGAGTTTGAGGATCAGTACGATATGATGATGTTTAATGGTGGAGGAGGAGGCGCGTATTCGACGAGCGGTTCGTCGTTCGTCTCGTCGGAGGAGGAGGACGACTCGTTTTTCCGCGACACGGAGGACGAGGAGTCCGCGGAGTCTGAGTCTGAGTCGTCTTCGGAGGAAGAGGAGGAAGGAAAGCGAGAAGGAAGAGACGCTGCTGAACGACGCGAACACCCGCACTCGTCGAGGATTTCAGAAAGAATCAGAGTGAGAGACGAATTGGAGGAGGACGCGACGAGGAGAACGGGAAGGAGCGGCGGCGCGCGAGGTGAAAACAACAACACGAGGAAAAGGAAGAACGAGATGGTAGAAGAGGAGAAAATAAAAGTGGACGGGGAAGACGACGACGAGGACGACGACGACGATGAGGAAGAGGACAGGGATTTTGATCCGGACGAGAGCGAAACTTCTTCTTCCGGGCCGAGCGTCGTGGAAGACGACGGCGACGACGCGGAGGGTAAAACTAAAAATAACAAGCTCAAACACCACAACTACGACACGTTAACCTACGACCACGACCATCTAAAGTACACCGAAAAGCATGGATGCAGAATAGTGCGAAGGGTCGTGGATACGCTCATGGCAGGCGGTAAAATTGCAACCGCAATGGTGCATAAGCAAGGCGCAGACGCGGTCTGTCCAATGCCTATGAGTTGCGCGGATCCGGATCTGAAATCCAACGCCTTGCCATACGCCAGCGAGGTGTTGTTGTTGGGCACGAATAAAGTAAGAGCGTTGAAAGCCATCGGGGATAAGAAAAGATGCACGAAAACCGCTTTAGATGAAACGGGTAAGTTACCGTTTAAGATTTACAGCGCATCGGTCTGTCCGGAGATGAAAATGATTGCCATTTGCGGCGTCCACGATCACGGCACGAGAGGCGGATTATCTGAAGGGTCCGCAAACGTCGCCATATTTTCCCTCAACCCAGAAGATACAAGATATGGCAATAGTATCCTCCCCGACGGTCCGCGAAGTGCTCAGCCGCAAGAGCGGTTCAAGTTCCTCGGGATTGAAAATATCGGGTTTCCCCACGACGAAAGAATAACCCACGATGGACGATTAATCGATCCCGTGTTAGATTCAAATTCCTCCGAGGTTGCCGAACAGGCGAATTGCATTCGTTGGGGCACGCACACGAGATTAAAAGAGGAATACATAGAAGAATACGAAAAGAGGAAAGCGAAAGCCTTGACGAAAGAGAGTAACAAGGCAAAGAGAAATCAACCGTCGGCCTCGTCCTCGTTCGACGAAGCGCAATTTAGAAAAGAGTACATCGAAGAAGCGAAGAACCATTTCGAGACGAAACGCGTGTTACTTTTATCCAGTAACGATGGTCACGTTTACATCTTAGCAGTTGAAAAATTCGACGCGAAGACGCTAATGGAAAAGGCCGAAAAGAAAGAGAAGCGCCTCGATCAACTCAACGCGATTGATGGTTCAGGGTTTAGTAGTCTGTCCAGATTAGAGCTGTTCAGACTAAATGAGACGCACAAGATTATAAAATTGGACGCAATTTTTGTAGGCGCACCAGTGAACTGCGCTGTATCGCACCCGAGCGGGAAATATTTAGCCGTCGCCACGGATTCGACGATTATCCCAGTCATCGGAAACGAAATTTTTGGCTACTCGTCGTCGTTCGATTCGATCAAGGAGACGATTGATAGTTTAATGGGGTGCGAGCTCGTCCACGGATTTGAGCTATCGTTCAAAAGAGGACAAAAAGTGGTCGGGTTCGAAAATGTAACTCATACCTACGACAACGGATCTTGGCTGGATCAAAATAATGCGACGTCTTGGAGAGAACGTAGCGGTGACGACGAATTCCGTTTAAACAGAATGGACGTGGTGACAAATCCATTCTCGGAACTGGCGTATCATCACACGCCGCTCGTGTTCAGACCCGAGGATTTATCGGAAACCGGACAGAACAATATCCCGATATTTAATCAGGAAGGCTTGAAAAACTGGCCCGCTAATGCTCTCCTCAGAACGTCGTGTCAATATTTAGCGTTCTCCCCAAACGGTAAGTATCTCGCCGCGACATCGGATAATCGGAAAAGTTTATCCGTTTGGCGGGTCGAACAACCTTCAGACGTTTTTGAATTAGAATGCTTCGATTATCCGACGGAAACGAGACCGTTTCGAGTCATGCACGCGCTCATGATCAATCCGCTTGTGAAGTTTAACGGCTTTCACTTGCCTTTGTTGCCTCTAGCGTTTGCGCCATCCAACGATGATATCTTGATGGTTGCGGAACGAGGAAATAAACAGTTTGGCACTTCCGGCGCGCACGTCATCGACTTGTCAAAGTTCGAAAAGTTTGGCGGCTACATCCACGGCAGACGGAAGGCTTTTGAGCAGAACGTGAGAGAAACAATTGAGAAGAACGCCGGTAAGGACATCCACGAATGCCGAGCTTTCTACAAATCAAACGGTGAAAAGCTTCTGAACAGCGTCGAGCCGGATCCGAATTGGTATCGTCAACTGTACGAGCGAGTAGTCGTTACCACCTTTCACAAGCCTTTAAGTGTTTACCCTAGAATACCTGTGGCTGCACCATTGAATTCAATGAAGCTGAAACCAAACTGGACGCTCGGTTTGAGCATTTACGAACCTTACGAACGAAAAGAGCTTGACCACAACAAAAACATGAGTCGAAAACTGTTGCCGATAGATTGGACATCTCAAACGCGCTTGATGTTTTACGAAATTGCCATCCCAAACT
>JACLAB010000961.1_pt1 | contig 13006 bp, 9 predicted proteins | sample 8027921 | NCBI WGS metagenome assembly JACLAB01 (sample SAMN15725117, study PRJNA655200) | protist metagenome | isolation source: fluorescence activated cell sorting (FACS) single amplified genomes of... | place: USA: West Boothbay Harbor, Gulf of Maine | collected 2000-07-19
CGCCAAGACGGCGCAGACAGAGGTTGCTTCGGCGCTCGAGGAGCTCGATAAGGTTGTGTCATACAACGACAAGTGTTCTGATGAGACGCAAAAACTCAAAGACGCCGTCTCAGATCCCAAACAGCGCGAGGCGATGGAGCGCATCATGGAGCTCATCCAACGCGCGTCTCAAACCAAAATGGATGAAAAGGCGTTCAAGTCTGAGTGTAAAAAGCGCATGGCGGAGCTCAAGGAGGAGATTGAAAATGGTGGGGAGCACACGCTCACATCGGAAGAGCGCGCGCAGATTGAAGAGGTGGAGGCTACGTACCAACGGGAAAAGGAAAAGTATGAATCGGAGCGTTTAATGCTCAACAAGCGCACTCGAGCCGTCGCCCTCCTGAGCCGAAAACTCGAGGACATCCCGACGAGACCCGAGCTGATTCAATACGAGCGTCGGTTTGAAGAACTCTACGAAACGGTGCAGTCGAAGCTCAAGGAGACGCGTAAATACTTTGCGCAGTACAACGTCCTCGCGGATACCAAAAAGTACCTCGTCAAGGAAATTTCGCTTCTCAACTCTCTCCAATCCCAAGTCCACGCCGCGGTCGAGACGGTTTCCGGGAAATCATCCCTCGTCACCGCCCTCGCGAGCATCCAAGACGGCGTCCAGGCGAACATCAAGCTCGTCGAGGCCAAGGTCGCAAACGAACAAAACGCTTTAGAGGACGTTCGGGATTCGTACGACGAAGCCGTTCGGCGACATCGTCGATACCTCGCTCTCGTCAAAGAGCTTCGCGACGCGTGCGCCGAGGAAGCAGAGCTTCGATCGCGAGTCAGTAATCCGTGACGACATTTATATAAATAATTTGTACGAGTACGCGTACCCGTCGCGCGATATCTAGCCTTTGCGACGGGGTAAAATTGTATCATCATCATTCCATCGTTCCATCATTCCATCCGCGCGCTTTGGAGTCCAAACCCTCACTCACCCTATCCCTCACAAACCAACGCTCGTCATGCTCGCCGTCACCCCGACGCGATGCGCGAGATCCGTCTCGGTCGTCCGAACGATGACGACGACGCGCGCGCGCGCGCCGATGACGCGATCCGTGACGATCGTGCGCGCGGCGGCGAACGATAAGAATGATGAATCCATCGAAGCGCTCGAAGCTCGACTGAAATCCAAACGAAACCAAACGTCGTCGTCGTCTTCGTCGTCTTCGTCGTCGTCGTCGTCGTCGTCGAGCGCGAACAGACCGACGAACGCGAGCGGGAACCCGGCGTTTGGGTACCTAGACACGGCGGCGAAACGAAACCGTGTGCGCGCCGGGGCGAATGGGTCGTTGGCTGCGTGGGAACAGGACCCGGCGGCGTGGGAAGAGACGCCGGCGATGGAACGCGCATGGATCGTGTGGACCGGGGAGAAGGGATGGATGTACTGGATGAACCAGGCGTCGTTGTATGGTGCCGGGGCGTTGGCGTTCTTTTGGGTGTTGTTTAGGTTCATCGGACCGGCGATTGGTTTGTATACGCTCAACTGAGACGGGCGCGTGGGGCTCGGGGGCGCTTCGCGCGTAGGATTGTATTGCTTACAACAACAACATGATTTTACATGGATGACGGAACGACGTCTGTTTGTCCCGTCACGTTTTCTGCGTGCGCGTGCGTCCTATTTCTATAGCGTATCCGCGTCAACGCGGGTTCACATCAGACGAGGCAGATTCGTAAAGCCACGGTTCGAGGTCCCCGTCTCGCAGAGCGCCAACGACGTTCCCAGGACACGCGACAGGCGCCCCGAAAGCGTCGGGATCGCGCTCGAATACCGCATTGTGTACGTTCAACTCTTCTGGTGTCACCTGGAACACGCGTCTCGGATCCCAGAGCACGGCTTCGTGTGCCGCGTTGGCGAGTTTCGAGTGCCGAAACATCTTTGAAGTGCTCGCGATAGTTTGCAAGGCGTACACGTACGTCGCCGACATGCCTTGCGAATGGATGGATGAACACGCCGAGAAGAGCGTCCTGAACTCTGCCCTGTTGCGTTTGCCTCGCATGTAATCGCTCAGCGCCACTGTGAATAATCCTCTCGCCCGCGCCCTCGCGAGGGCGTCTGACAAACGCTCATCGCACGTACAAACCATTATTGAATAATCATTCGTTTGACCCGCATCGACGGCATCTCGCGCGAGTACGTACGCATCCGACAGTATCGCTTCATCCGCCGCCTCTGGCGCGTTGCTCACCTCCACCAGCGTCACCCCAGATCTTCTAAAACACGCGCGGCGCTCATCCTTACCGAGTGTGTTTTCGTTCGCATAAACCCGAGTCTCCACTCGGCCGTTCGGTACGAATCGTTTCGCCGCCGCCTCTATGCGAGCCAACCACAGAGCCTACGAGAATCGAGCGATACCCAACCCTTGGCGTCAGTCTCGATGTCGACAAAGCCGATGAGGACGGATGGATTTTCTAAAAGGAGAAAAAGCGCAAACAAAGCGCAACGCGTCGAATAAAACAAACAAATAAATGTCGCAACCTCATGAACTCATCCACCCACGGAGTGTTTGAAGGATTGGAGGAGCTTCTGTGGTTGACGTTTTTGTAGCCCGGCCGTTTAACTCGCGGTCCACGTTGAATATCGGACGTAGAGCTGGTAAGCCGGGCAAAGAGAGTTTGACTCGAGTCAAAGCAGAGAAAACTTTCAATCGCGCGTCGCCGGCGTCGTCGTCGTCGTCGTCGTCGTCGTACCTCGCACCCACTCGGTGGACGGATATTATCCAAATCCCAGTACACCACCATCGTGTGCGTCGACCTCGGCGCGTCGACGTCGCGACCGCTCGCTCTACAGACACTGGCGGCGGCGGCGCGACGCGTGCGGTTGATGGATCGGTGCGCGTGACGGCGCGACGCTTTCCCAACGCCGCCGCCGCCGCCGCATCGCGTCGATGCCGACGCGCGCGTCGTAAAGACGCTCGACGTGCGCATCGCGCGGACGCCGTGAAGCGCTCGACGCGACGCGATGCGTGGTGATCTGTCGGGTGAGTGGTGAGTTTTGTGAATTTTGAGCGCGACAGACGCGAGGCTCAAACGAACGAATCAGTCTTCGAAAACGAAATCGGTTCGCGTGGGTAAAGCGGTGGTTTAATCAGTGAGTTAACGAATGATTAACAATTCAACGCGCTGCTACGACGACGAGGGTTTTTCCCACTGCGAGACGCCAGTGAGGGTGTTGTACCAGTAGACATTTCCTTTACCGTCGTCAATGGCGCGCCACACCGGAGTCGCGGCGGGAGCTCCGGCTCCGGCGGAAGCAACCGACGCGTTGGGCGGCGGTGCCCCGGTCGCCACCGCGGTCGCCGTCGCGGCGACGTGTGCGCCGTATTGTTGCGCTGCGTACATTTGGGCGTACATCGCTTGTTGCTGCGCGTACGCCGCCGGATCGTACGACGCCGAATCGTACGACGCTTGTCCGCCCCATCCAGTCGCCACCATCGGTTGACCGCCGTACCCTTGCCCACCGAACCCTTGCCCGCCGCGTGCGATTTCGTTAAATACCGCAGTCGACCCTCCTTCGATGATCTCTTGCACCACTTGTAGGCACGCCTCCACGCACGCGTCGGTGCCCGCCATGACCACCTGACACGGCTGACGCGTCTGATCAATCTGCATTCTCGCCCCGGTCGCCATCTGAATCCCCCGTATCGTCTCCCCGCCGCGCCCGATGAGTTTTCCCACGCTCTCCTTCGGGCACTCCACGCTCTTGGACGTCTGCCCCGGGGTGACTAACAGCGATCCCGCCGCTCCGGTGCCGAGCAACAAACTTTCAACCAATCGCGACGCGCACTCCACGCACGAAATCGACCCCGAAATGTTAATCTTCCTCGGTTCCCCATCGGGGACGTTCTGATCGATCGCGACGTGCGCGCCAGAGGACGCCTGCAAACCCTTGATCGTCTCCCCACCGCGTCCGATGATTCGTCCAACCATGGTCGCCGGACAGTCGATGACGCGCGTCGTCACCGCGTTGGCTCGCTCCTCCTCCGCCCGACGTTCCTCCTCTGCTCTCCGTCGCGCCTCGAGTTCTTCCTCCGTCGGCCCGCGCGCCGCGGTGTTTCTCGCAGCCGTCACCGCCGGGTCTTCGCCGTAGTAGGGCGTCTCGTCGTCATCCGTCGTCGGTTCTTTCACCGGTTCGGTCAACGTCTTTGGCTCGCGCGCGTTGTTAAACCCGCGCGCGGCGTCATCATCCTTGGCGTCCGTTTCTTTGTCTTCGACCGCGCCCGGTGGTGGCGACGGCGGCGACGGCACTGAAACTTTACCGTCGTCTTCATCGTCGTCTTCGCGCGCCGTCGTCTTGGCGCGTTTCGACGCGGCGGCGGAGTCATCGTTTTCCTGCTGCTTTTGCTTTTTCACATCATCATCACCTTCGTCTTCGTTCGTTTCACCCGTCGAGCGTTTCCGTCCCTCGACGACGGGTTTCGTCGTCGCCGTCGCCTTTACCCCGGTTTCGTCCTCGTCCGGTTTCTCTTCCGCCGACATCGCGCGATGCGATGCGAGTCGCGTTTTAAAGATGAATGAAGAGCGAAATGTCTTCGAATCCAAAACCGAATGAATCAAATCCACACAGACACGCGCGCGCGGCGCGTCGCGTTCGTCATGTCCGCGCGAGAGGACGCGCGCCGACGTCGTCGACGAGCGAGCCCGTTCTCGCACCGCGACCTCGTGGCGGTGATCACCGCGTGCGCGTGCGCGTGGATCGCGGGTAAATCTGGTGGACACGTTCGGTTCCAACCGTACGCGAGACTCGACGCGCTCGTCGACGCGCACCCTCCGTGCGCGTACGCGACGACGAGGGACACCGCGGGTCGGTCGGGGATGGTGTTCACGCGGGCGTACTGCGCGAGAGGAGTGGCGGGGACGGAGATTCGACGGTGTTTCGTGGGGGCGAGACGGGCGACGACGCGCGGAGGACGAACCGACGCGGACGCGCGGACGCGACGAGCGGAGCGGGAAATGCGACGGAAAGCGCGCGCGATGGCGGCGGTGGCGAACGGGCGGGATGGAGGTGAGGATATTGATGAGGCGTACGAGGCAGAGGTGCACGCGATGCGGGATTGGGCGATCGGGGAAGAGATGGATGGGTTCGCGGAGTGCGGAGCGGCGGATGCGCGAGCCGACACGCGGAGCGGCGCGAGAGAGGGCGAACGCGATATCGGGGTGGCGGTGATTGAGACTGGGAGAGTCACGTGGAGAAGGCGTAGCGGTGGTGACGATGAGGGTGACGATGGCGATGGTGTTCGTCGGAAAAATACCGTCGATGGGACAAAGGGGAAGCTCGGAACGGCGGTGGTGGTCGTGACGCGGGATTTGAGAGCGTTTTGTTTCGACGGATCGCTTCGGGAGCTCTGGCGGGTCGATCTGTTAAACGGGGACGAGAAACGGGACCGTCTGAAGCATTCGTTTCGTACCGTCGAGGTGTCGGTGTTGATTAGTGACGTCGGGGCGAGAGACGATGACGCGGGATTGGTCGTCGTCGGCGTGCGATCGGAACGCCGAGCCAAGGACGCTTCGACGACGAAAGAGGAGGACGACGACGATCCGTTACAACGGATGACCATGGGTGCGCGTCGCGGACGAATGCCGAACTTTGGTCGAAATGGAAACGAAGAGTGGCAGACGGAGGCGGATCTCGACGAGGATGAGGATGACGGAGATTTCAGATACTTTGCGTTTGAGGCGGAGACTGGACAGCCGAGATGGAACGATGCCGAGAACGACTACGACGAGCATCGCAAGCACGAACACGGACGGTTGAGTCTGGTGAACATTGACGATGACGAGATTGCGGACGCGTCTTCCAAGGCGTGCAGTGATTTCAGAGAGAGCATCGTGCACGATGGGCTACCGCACCAATGGAGAGGCGCTGACGACACACGCATGCGAACGGCGCACTTCAAACGTCACAAATCTCGCGCTATGGAGATGGAGCGCGCGAAGAAGAAGAGAAGTAGAGGGAATAAGACACCATCTCTGCCGAGAGTGCACACGAATGGCGTGACGCGCGCGCTCGGACGCGTCGTGGGAAGATTACAGGGAAGTCCGACGCGCGCCGGAGTGCCGATGGCGCACACGGCGCATCGACACGTGAAACAGTCTGAACACCCCAACGTCGTCTTGTCCCACCACTCTGAGGGCATCGACGTCTTACATCTCTACTCCGGAGCGAGAGTGTGCGGTATGACGTTGCAAAGCCCGGGTTTGCACGTCGACCTCGATGGGGATGGGGTGATTGACCACGTGGAAGCGCACGACTCGCAAACGCGGCGCGCAAGCATCCCGCGCTGTTGGGCGACGGTGCACTCTGGGATCGATTCCTCCGAACGAGTTCTGAGCGCGAGCATATGCAAAGGTGGTAGCGGTTTAGCTGGGCACCGAGCGGCGGCTTCTGCGGGGCATCACGATATCCAAACGGTTGCCGTTACGCCGCCTGTTTCGCTTCGCCGACTTCCCGAAACCGCGAACGAGTTATCCAAACCTCTCGATCGCATGGGTCGCGACGCCATCTTTCTCAATAGCCGCGGTGAGATGACGTGTTACAACATGCGCGACGGTGGACAGCGACGCTGGCAGGTGCGCACCGAGGCAAACTGGGTTGACGACGGCGTCGTGACGCCGTCGCTCACATCCTTTTCCATGTACGTTGGCGGCTACCTCGACATCGCCATCGCCACTGGGAAGAGCGCCATCGTCGCCATGAACGCCAAGGGATATCGTGCCGCTTCCTTGATCGAGATAACGACGCCTCCGGTGCGCCCACTCGAGGTTACCGACGTCGATGGCGACGGATTGAACGACATCGTCCTTCACACGCAGTTTAGCACCTACATCTGGGTGCAGCGCCCGCGACTCGGAAACCTCCCCTTTACGTTTCTCGTCGGTTGTCTCGCCCTTACCATGGCTACGGCGTTCATCTACCAACTCGCCGACGCGAGAGAAAACGCGTTCGCGACTGGGGGTAAGGTTCGAATCGTTCGTAGCACCATGCTCGACGGCGACGTTGATTATTCATCCAACGACGATGACGACGACGACGACGACGACGACGAGTCGGCTTCCGCTTCGGATTGATTAGGTTGTTAGATTCACTCGCATTGCGCGATACGGTGCGGTGCGGTGCATACATGTGGTGATAGAATGTAATATTACTCGCCGCGTTGATGGGCGACGTCGGCTCGCGCGAGCCGCTCGCCGCGCATCTTGATTTAATTCAAAACTTCAATCGTCGCTCATCCCGACGAAGTCCCAACCCCCGGCGATCACTCCCCCGCCGTTCTCAAACCTTGTTTCCGCAACTGCCGTTTCTTTTGTTTCGCCCCGAGCGGTTTACGCAACTTGCGCGGCGCGAGTTTTTGTGCTTGGTAATACAGGTGCAAATTGAATCCAAAAAACGCAATCACGACGACGACGATGATCATCACCACCGTGATCGCCGGATTGGACGACGGCGCCGACGTGGGATCCGCCATGGAACGCTCGTCGACGTGTTCGAGTCGCCGCGGTGCGCACCCGCGACCGGGATGGCGTCGACGAATGATGTTGGATTGGAATTTTGGATCGAATTTTGATCGCGTCATAACGAACCGCGTCGAAACTCTGTTCGCACCGTCCCACGGATCGTTCGCGATAGGGCGGAAAGGGCGACGGATCGAGAAGTAGGACGGAACGCGCTCTCTCTTCCCGCCCGTCGCGAGCCGTTCGCGTGGACCTCAACCGCGAAAAGAGCGGTTGAAATCTTCGTCGTCGAAATCCCAAACAGTTTTTCGATTCATTCATGACGGCGAGCGATGCACCGCCGGCGTCGTCGCGATCCTTCACGGATAAAGCGTCCAACATGCTCAAACCCGGGATGAAGATCGGCGCGAACGACCGGTTCACGGTGACGACGTCGCCGAGACTCGGACGCGGACAGTTTGCCGAGGTGTACTCGGCGACGGATGCCGCGTCGTCGTCCTCGGCGCTCGTGGCGTTGAAAATCGAAAGCGAACCGAGAACGGCGACGCGAGAGGCGCGGGTCATGCGCGCGCTCCAAGGGAAAGAACACTTTGTAAAGCTCTTGGACGAGGGCACGCACGAGGGGATGCCGTACTTGGCGATGGAACTGGTGGGGGAAAACTTGGCGGATTTGCGCGGCAAGGCGCGCGAGGGTCGGTTTGGCGCTCGAACGACGAGCGCCGTCGCCGTGGCGATGCTCGAAGCGTTGGAGACGATGCACGACGCCGGATACGTGCACAGGGATATTAAACCCGGGAACTTGTGCGTCGGGAACGGGAAGGATGGGATGAAGAAGTTTTATCTTATAGATTTTGGGTTGACGCGCAAGTTTACGGATGACGAAGGCGTCGTCCTTCCGGAACGCGATGACGCGACGTTCAGAGGCACGACGACGTACGCGAGCGTGTACGCGCACGAGAATAAAGAACAAAGCGCGAGGGACGATTTGTACAGCGCGCTGTACATTCTCGCCGAGGCGCACGAGGGGGTTTTACCTTGGAAAGCTAAAGGGAAATCACTCGGCAAAAAGGAAATCGAAGACGCCAAGCGCGCGTGCGTTCGAGAGCCGCGAAGTTTGTGTCCGACGCGCGGGTGCCCTTGGCCGATCGAGCAGTTTGCGCGCGCGATTGAAAAACTCGGGTACGGGGAAAAGCCAGATTACGCCGCGCTCAAGGCGCCGTTCATGGATGTGATGCGAGACGCGGGCGACGCTCCGCTCGATTGGGAACCGGCGGCGAAGAGGAGCAGAGACGCGTCGGCGTCGGCGCCTCCTCCTCCTCCACCGTTCCCGTCGGGAGGCGTCGCTTCGTACGCCGCCGCCGTCGTCGCGAACGGCGATGGTAACATTACCGGAAACAAACGCGAGAGAGACGACGAACGCGTACCTGAACCACCATCCGAGTCTCGCCAACGTCGAAACGAAACGCTCGTCGTCGTCGCTCGTCATCGACCGTCCGAGCTCCCACCGGCGATGTACGACACCGTTCGAGACCTCGTGCACAGGCACCCAACCGAAGAAGTTCTCGGTATCGCCTCCGGGCTCGTCTCTTACCTTCTCGATAACGCTTTACGGGGAGACGCGAACGCGCCGCGCGCGCTCGTGGAGAAGTGTTTGTTGGATTTACGCGACGTGTGTTACGACGGCGTCGGCGAACTCAAACGTCAAGGATCGGGCGGCGGCGGCGGCGGCGGCGGCGGTGGACCCGGAAATCGCGGAGGTGGGGGAAGAGGTGGTGACCGAAGCGGTGGCGGCGGCGGTGGTGGACGCAATCGCCCGCCGAAAGCGATGAATGATCGCCGACGATGATGAGATTAGAGAACTGGAACAGAACACTGAACGCAAACCCGAACGCCGCTCGCTCTTCACTCTTCGACGATGCCGATCATCACCGCGCGGATCCCACCTCGCACGATCGGTGGGCATCCAACGCCCAGCATCTCTCTCCGTCGACGCCGCGCGCGGTCTCATCGCGTCACCGCGAGTGCGAGAGACGCCGGCGGCGAGGACGCGTCGACGCGCGAGCTCTTGGAGGAAACCCACCCGACGGACCCGGCGAACCTGTGGGACGCGAAACCGCCCTGGTGTCAACCCTGGAGCATCGTCACCACGGGCGCGTGTCTCGTCGCCGCGCCGACGCAGGTTTTCCACGCCACCGGCGCGTTCGGGGTCGTCGCCACGGGGGCGTGCGCGGCGGGCGTGAGCGCGTGGTGGTGGGTGTTTCTAGTCGTCGCCCCGGGGGCGTACGCGGAGGACGTGGCGAGGATTAGACGAAGCGTGAGAGAGAGAGAGAGGTAGAGAGAGGTAGAGAGTAGATGATTTGTAGTAAATTGTAGCTTAGAGAGGAATATTTTACTCGGTACACGTCGTCGTTATCGTTACACATTTTCTCTATACATCAGTCGTCCGCGTCCGCGTCTCCGCCCCGCTCGCCCGATCGATCGATCAACCCTCTAAAATAAACTGAATAAACTCATCGTACGAAACCTCACCATCCCCGGTGGTATCCGCGAGCCTTATCGCGTCCTCGATCTCCTGATCCGTCAGTTTCTCCCCAATCACCCGCATCACGTTTCGCAACTCCTCGGCGGAAATCGTCCCGCTCTGGTCTTTATCAAACACCATGAACACGTCCCGCAGTTCCTTCTCCGGATCCCCCTCGTTCATCTTTCTCAGCATCATCGTTAAAAACTCGGGAAAATCAATCGCCCCGTCCCCGTCCGCGTCGATCTCGTTCACCATCGCCTCCAACTGCGCGCGCGTGGGTTTCTGCCCGAGCGACCGCATGACGTCGCCCAGCTCCTCCGCCGTGATCGTCCCCCCGCCGTCGACGTCAAAGATATCGAACGCCTCTTTAAACTCTTGCACCTGCGCCCGGGTGAGATACGGCCACGACGTCGCGAGCTCTTCGTCCGTCAGGTGTTTCCGGCTCATCTGTCCCTCCTTCCGTGGTCGCGCGCGCGATCGACGACGGGAACGACCGAACGCGACCGAATGGAATGGAAATCGAACGCGCGGTCGGGTCTCGAACCGAAATGAAATTCAGTTCCCGCTCCACCGCGCGCGCGCGCCGCCGAACGTCGCCGCCGCCGCCGCCGCCGACCGATCGACCGATCGAACGCGACCGAACCGAACCGATCGCGATCGACGCCGCAATGCCGTCGTCCCGGTCGCCGCCCATCATCCTCCTCCTCCTCCTCCTGACGATTGATCGTGTTTTCTTTCCTTGTATACGACACGCGTATGGGTTTTTAGTATTACCGGGACACACCGGGACCACCGGGACACACACACACGGACGCGCGACCGGGACACGCGACGCGTATGGGTTTTTAGTATCACCGGGACACACCGGGACACACACACACACACAAACACGCGCGACCGGGACTGGGGTGTTGCGATAGTACCATATGTGTAGTATGGGTTTTTAGTGAGTACCGTGCGGTGTCCCGCTCGCGCGCGCGCGCATTCGCGTCGCATCGGGACGACCCCCGCGCCGACGGCGACGGGAGTGCGCGACGACGGTTTAGGAAGGGCGCGACGACGGTTTAGGAAGGGCGCGGGCGGTCCGGCGTTTCGAACCCAGCGCGTCGTCGTCGTCGTCGTCGTCGTCGCGACGTGATCGTCATTTGATTTAATCTTCTCGTGTCCGGTGCGGCGTCCCACTGTCGTCGATCATCATCGGAACGTCATGGATTTCGGGTTCGCCGACGCGCGAAGCGTCGCGACGGCTCGACGACGACGAGAGCGGGAACGACGACGAGGACGACGACGGATGGACGAGGAGGAAGAGGCGGAGGCGCGCGCGAACGCCGCTCGGAGGTTGACGCGAAATGAAACGCGGGCGAGCGATTCGGCGTACGACGGGCGACGGGACGACGACGCGATTCGACGGCGGTTCGACGACGATGACGACGACGGCGGCGCTGATGATAACGATACGAATAGCGGCGACGACGGCGCGGGGGGAGGAGCAGGAGGACGCATCCGCGCGTCGTCGCCGTCGGCGTCGGCGGGTTCGCGAAGCGGTTTCGGGGACGGCGACGACGACGGTTACGCGTCGGCGTCGGCGTCGAAGCGAACGGCGCGAGTCGTCTTCGCCGAGTGGGCGAACGACGAGCGGTCGTTGTTGATTTGGGACGAGAAGAGCGAGTTTCGTAGACGATGCGGGGACATCGTGAGTCATTGGACGTTTCAGGCGCTCGTGGTGGCGTGCATCGTCGCGTCGAGCGTGCTGTTGGCGGTGGTGAAGCCCGACCGGGACGGAGGCGGCGAGCAGGCGGGGGTGACGGCGTTTACGTACGCGACGACGGCCATCTTTACGATTGAGGCGTGGATGAAAATCGTCCAGAGCGGGTTCGCGTTCGGTCAAGGGACGTATTTGAAATCGAATTGGAACCGGTTGGACTTTTTGTTGGTGGTTTTGTCGATTATATTCGTACCCATCGGCGGGTCGCAGGTGGTCGCGGTGCGGTTGCTTCGGGCGTTGCACACGTTCAGGGTGTTTGCGAGGTATAGAAGCGGTAGGCTCGTGATGAAGACGGTGGCGCGCGCGCTACCACTGTTGGGAGATGTCGTCATGTTTTTGTTCTGGTTTTTAATACTGTTTTCGGTGAGCGGGGTGACGATGTTTGGAGGTCAGTTGACGGGGCGGTTGTACTCGACGCCACCCGATCGGGAGAACGATTCGAGTTACGTTCTACCCTCGGGCACGGCCGAGGAGGTGTGCGCGCAACTCGTCGCAGAGTGGTTGGGTGATGGATCGGTCGGAGACGAAGGGACGTACCCGAACGAGTACAATAGCACGTGTAGAGGCTCGGCGGTGGATTCGCGGGAGGATGACGAAACGTGGTGTTGCGATTCGGGAGTGACGCCGTACGACGGGTTTTTAAGCTTTCAAAACGTAGGACGAAGCGCCATCGTCGCCCTCAACGGAATGACGATCGATGGTTGGAACGAGTTGCTCAACCCGCTCTCCTACGCCGTCGGGTATCCGAGTGCCGTCATTTGGTTCGCCTTTGTCGTCATCATGGGTGGATTTTTCATGATGGAGCTCTTCACCTCTGTGATTTGCGCCACGCTGACGCAGATTGGATTGAGAGATGAAGAGGAGGAGAAGGGCGACGAAGACGAAGACGAAGACGAAGACGAAGATGAAGAAAGCAATGGTGGAGGTATTGCATTAGATTTGGCTCCAGATGGCGGCGATGCAAAGACGTTTGAGTTACCAAGCGATAGTGGCGCGGCGCGGCGATGGTGTTTCCGCGTTTCGGAAAACGACGGATTCAACAACGCCGTAATCTGCGCAATCTTGCTCAACACCTTGCTCATGATGACGCAACATTACGGCTCGTCAGATACATTTGTCATGACGTCTAACATTCTCGAATACATGTTTTTGACGTTTTTCGGCTTTGAAATGTCGGTGAAGAATATCGGTTACGGCGTTCGAAATTACTGGAAATCAAAGGAAAACATGGT
>JACLAB010014933.1_pt1 | contig 13006 bp, 9 predicted proteins | sample 8027921 | NCBI WGS metagenome assembly JACLAB01 (sample SAMN15725117, study PRJNA655200) | protist metagenome | isolation source: fluorescence activated cell sorting (FACS) single amplified genomes of... | place: USA: West Boothbay Harbor, Gulf of Maine | collected 2000-07-19
GCGCGCGTGCGCGGACGTGGACACCGCGCCACCGCGTCGCGCGCGCTCTGCGAACGCCACGCGAGGCGTTGCCGGCGCGACGCTCCACCGCGACGCGGCGAGCGACGGCATCGTCGCGCGAGGCAATGCGGTCGCACCAGCGCGCGCTCGCGCGGTCGTCCGCGCACCTCTCCGAATTTCACACACATAGCACTACAATCCACTCGAATACGTAAATCCTCTACCCTAGTGTATTTCTATGACATCTATATAGTATTGATAGAGAGCTCAGTACGATAAACCATGATTTATCGCGAGGCGTGCTACATGAGCCTTATCTCGCGACGTCACCGCGCGCTCGGCGCGACTGCGCGACGCGTTCCGACGCCCGCCTCGACGCCCGAACGCCCCGACGCGCGACACACACGCGTCAACGCATTTCGCACGCGCCGATCGACGTCGACATCCAAGCTCGCCGACGACCGCACGACGCGTGCGTCGCGTGAGCTCGATCGATTTTCTTGACGTTTGCGTGCGACGATGATGATGTCGATGACGATGAAGCCGGCGACGGTGATGCGCGCGCAATGCGCGCAAAGGACGACGGTGCGGACGATGACGGCGACGACGGTGGCGGCGGTGACGCGCGCGACTGGGGTGAGCGCGGTGCGACGGGTCGCGACGGGGGCGATCGCGTTGGACGGCGGCGCCGCGGGGATGTTTGACGACATTGAAGCGAGCGGGATGAACCGTAAGGCGTTAGCGTTTCCGCACAAGGAGGATTTTCCTTCTCGTTCGGCGGTGCTTGGGTCGATTCCTGAGGATTGCTTTAAGAAGGATACGGCGAAGTCGTTGGCGTACGCGGCGATTTCGACGGCGATGACGGTGGGGTGCGGTTTGCTCGCGGCGGCGTTTATTCCGTTGCAAGCTGCGTGGTGGCCTGCGTGGTTGGCGTACGCGGCGGTGAATGGGACGATTGCTACTGGGTGCTGGGTGATTGCGCACGAGTGCGGACACAACGCGTTTAGCGATAACCGATTTATTCAAGACGCGGTTGGGTACGCGTTACACAGCGTGTTGTTGGTGCCCTACTTTTCTTGGCAACGATCGCACGCGGTGCACCACTCGCGAACGAACCACTTGACTGAGGGCGAAACGCACGTGCCGTATGTCAAGGGTGAAATCAAGGGTGACTTGAACTTGAAGGCGAAGGAAACCCTGGGCGAAGGACCGTTTGCGATTTTGCAGCTCGTGACCCACTTGGTTTTTGGCTGGCCGGCGTACTTGTTGACTGGCGCCACGGGCGGGAGCGCGCGTGGGGTCACGAACCATTTCTTGCCGAACATCAACACTGGTGCCCTTGAACTTTTCCCGGGAAGCTGGAAGAAGAAGGTGTACTACTCTGACATTGGCGTCTTTGCGTTCGTCGGCGTCTTGGCGGCGTGGGTCATGAACTGCGGCTGGGCGCCCTTCTTGGCGCTCTACTTGGGCCCGTACACGTTCGTCAACGTCTGGCTCGTATTGTACACCTGGTTGCAACACACTGATGTCGACGTCCAACACTTGGCTGCGGATGAATGGTCCTACATCAAGGGTGCGTTTTTAACCATTGACCGCCCGTACGGCCCAGTGTTTGACTTTTTGCACCACCGCATTGGCTCAACTCACGTTGCGCACCACGTTGAATGCGCCATCCCGCACTACAAGGCTGTGAAGGCCACCGAAGCGTTGAAGACCACGTACCCGGATTACTATTTGTATGATCCGACGCCGATCTGGCCGGCGTTGCTTCGCGTCGCGACCAAGTGCGTCGCCGTCGCCAAGCGCGGCGAAGGCAAGGGCGCCATGTGGGTGTTCGTCGACAAGAACGAACCCGCGACTGCGTAGATTATTTTAGAAACTTATGATTACTTACACATGATATGATTTAATATGATGCATGATGCTTTATTGCCTCTGATCTCGTTCGTTCCAGTTGCGCACCTTTGGTGTCGTCGCCGTCGTCGCCCCCCGCCGCGCCTTCGCCCGACGTATGGCGTTTTGTAGTTTTAATTTCTGACTCGCCGTCTCGCGTCGGCTTGATTCGGGTGCCACAGTGCTCGCGCATGCATTCGTTCTTATCGCGGGCGTCGCTTCGACGACTGGAATGACTGAAACAGTCGTCGGTTCGCGGTTTCGTTCGCGTTCAATCAATCTATCGCGTCCACGAATCACCGCTTGTGCGCGCCGAAGCTCACGCACAAGATGTTGATTATGATCCCAGAGCGTACAAATCGCATCTTCTGCGTCACTCGCCGCGCTCGTTTCACCAGCATCGCGCATGACGTTCACCGCTCGCGCCGCTCGACTGCGCGTCTGCGTGTGAAGCGCCGCTCGTAAATCGTTACTCATCTCAATCAATCGATCGCGCTCGGCATTCACGCGCGTAACGTGCTGACGTAAATTGACTATCTCATTCACCAGTACGTCTTGCGCGACCGCGTCGACATTCGACGACGTCATACCCTGCGTTTGCTCTCGACATTGAACGCCGCAACCGCGCGCCGCCGCCGCTTCGCGCTCCAACCGCGCGCATCGCGCCTTCAATCGTTGTATTTCCCGACGCGCACACGACGGCGATTCCTTCGACATCGGCACCGCCTGAATATTCGCATATCCACGATCGCTCACGCCATCCTCGCGCGCATGCACCGAATACCGACGTCTCGCGCGGCTCGCCTCGCTCGCCTCGCTCGCGTCGTCGCCAAATTCACCCACATCCACACTCTCTAATTCGCACTCCACGCGCGCCTCACGCGCACCATTCGCCCGTGCGTCGCTACGAAACGCACCAACACATGGCATGACGTCGCTCCAATCCATCGCCTCGCGCGCGCGCGCATCGACGCGCGCGCCATCGTCGTGTCCCCACGCATCGGCGCGCCTCACGCTCGCTCGAATCTCCCCCATCGCGCGCTCAAGCATCGCGCACGCCGCATCCAACGCGCGCGGCGAACCCATGGTGCGATCACACGCGATTCGTGCTCGCGTTTTCGCGCTCGGGCGCGCGCGCGCGGTCGTCGACGGCGTCGCAGCGAGGCGAATTATGACGCGGATGGCCAAAAAAGTGAAAAAGCGTTGACCGAGTACCCGCACACTCGCGCGCGCGCTCGACGGCGACGACGGCGACCGCGAACGCGAACACGCGATGCTGGCGCGGTGTGCGCGCGGTGCGGTGCGCGCGCGGCGCGCGGATGCGGTGCGCGTCGCGCGCGGGGCGGCGCTGACGACGGCGCGGGACGTGGAGGAGGCGAATGCGATTTTAGCGGATGCGTTCGGCGGCGCGCTGAAGGACGCCACGGGCGGGGCGCACGCGTCGCTGACGCACGTGAATAGCGCGGGCACGGCGTCGATGGTGAATGTGGGTGCGAAGGCGACGACGTCGCGCGTGGCGTCGGCGTCGGCACGGGTGTGGATTGGCGCGGAGGCGTACGCGCTCGTGCGAGCCAACGCAATGAAAAAGGGTGATGTGTTGAGCACGGCGAGGCTCGCGGGCATCATGGGCGCAAAAAGGACGGCGGATTTGATTCCTTTGTGTCACTCGTTGGCGTTGGATGAGGTGAAGGTTGAGTTGGAGATGGTGGAGGCGGAATACGCCATCGACGTCACGGCGACGGCGGCGTGTTCGGGGAAGACGGGCGTGGAGATGGAAGCGTTAACTGCAGCGACAGTGAGTGGATTGACGATATATGACATGTGCAAGGCGGTGAGTAAAGATATTGTCATTGGCGATGTGCGTTTGGAGTCGAAATCAGGAGGGAAGAGTGGGGATTGGACTCGAGTAAAGTAGCGGCGACGACGCTTTTTGAGCGACGTCGACCGAGCGAGTAATTCACGCGCACGCTCAATGTACAATACGAGGAATAATTATAACAACACAACACATCGACTTTTACTCGTTTTGTTTCGTCATCAGCATTGTCGAGCGCGCGGATGTTACGCGTTCGTTACGTCGTCGATGAAAACGCTCGAGCGCCGCCTACGTCGACTTCACACCTCGAGGCGACTCGCGCGCACGAGCTCGTCACAGGCGTCGTCTCGCCACCGCGTGCGCTAGCATCAGTGTGTTGTCAACATGGGCACCAACTCGCAGAAGAAAGCCTTGGCAAAAGCGAAGCGCGGCATCGTGTCGAGCGGGGCGATGAGCTCGAAAAGTGGCTTTGAGCCACACGAGCTCAAACCCAAAGAACTCCCGTGTCCTCACTGCGATAGGATATTCAAGCAGCAAGACCGTTTAAAACAACACATCGCTAAACAGCACGCGGACGTGGTGGCGGAGCAAGGCGCGGCGGAGGACAAGAAGGTGTCCTCCAAGGCGGCGCTCATCATAGAACAGCGCGAGCAGGCGAAAAGAGACGCGGTGGCCGCCGCGGGCGCCGCCGGTCCGAGCGCGCCCACGCCGTTTTCGAGAATGTCGTGCAAGTTGCCGAAAGTCATCTTGCAGGAATTCGTGCAGAAAAAGACAGACTTTAAATCACCCGTGTTTAAGGCGCAAGAACTTCCAGACGGCGCCGGTTGGACGTGCAAGTTGGTGCTTCGAGATAAACACAAGCCGGATAAAGATAAAGTCTTCTTCTGGAAGACAGCGGAGAAAACGAAAGCAGATGCAGAACATCGCGTGGCGGTTGTGGCTCTCGCGAAAGTGGCGAATTCGTTGCCTTTGCAGCGTTTATTACCCGCGGAGTACAAGCAGACATTTACGGAATGCGAGGCGCTGGAGAAGAAGCGTATGGACGACGCGGCGCGGCGCGCAGCAGCGGAAGAGAAACGCGCCGAGCGCATGAAGATGATGCAAAAACATGAACCTCCGCAAGTTCTGACGATGAGTGAGGAGAAGCGGTCGTTGGTTGAGAGCATACTGAAGGAGGATTACGCGCGAAACGCTTCAGACGAAGACGATGACCAAGACGACGAGGATTTAGACAACGACGGCGAGGATTCCGACAGCGTGGTAAACGCACTGAGCGACAAACTAGAAAAACTTGGCTTTGAAAGGACCGATGCGCTCGCGGCGTCGCGTGCGACGAAATCAACGGACGTGGCTGCGCTTAGTCCAGCTATTGATTGGTTGTGCGTGCACGTGCCCGAATCGAGATTACCAGCCGTGTACGCCCCGAAATCACTCAACGAAGGCGGCCTCGTGGTATTAAGCAAAGCCAAGGCGACTGATACGTTGCGCGCTGAACTGCGCCCGGACGATGCCGACGTTGCGTGGTTGTGGGAGCGAGGATTTTCGAATTCAGTGTGCGAAGAAGCGATGCGGGTCCATTCGGGACGTCGTCGAGCCGCGCACGCGTACGCATATGCGAAACTCGTCGCCGATGTCTGCCCCGAGCACGCATCGTGGCCTCAAGGCGACAGCACGGGCACAGAGGAGGACTGGGAAGACGAAATGCTCGCGATTGAGGCTATTTGTGGCGAAGACAAGGTGAAGCGTACGGACGATGGCGGCGTGCTGGTCGACATAGACACGGAGGCAAACATTCGTGCTGTTTTAGAAGTACACAGGCCAGCGGGAAATGGCTATCCTGGTGTCGAGCCACCGGTGATTGATTTCCATGCGCATGGAGAGTTGCGCGAAGAATTCATGCAAGCGACGAGAGCTTTATTGAGACTCGCCGCGGAGGGGGTCGGCGCTCCGAGCATTTATACATTAGTCGATGCCGCGCCTAGTCTAGTGAAGGGCTCGAGCCGCAGCGGCGTTACCTCGAGTAGTCTGCCCAAACCACTGAGCAGCGTTCCACAGCCGAGAACGACAACCTCGGCAATGGCACAGACGAGCGGTAAATTTCCAGCGCAGACGCTTTCAGTAAGGCCCACCGAGCGTCGAGAAAATACGACAAAGACGCCGCAGAAGCGCGAACGCCGCGGCATGAGCGACGTGGAAAAGCAAGCTGAAAATGAACGCCTACTTGAAACCTTGAAGGCGTATCATGCCGCAGCGAAGGCTGGTAAAGGTGAAGCATTTTTGATGTCGAATGTGCGCGCGAATCTCCCGGCGAGCGGCAGCCGTGAAGAAGTGACGCGCGCCGTAAATGGCGCCGCCGTCGTCGTTTTGAGTGGTGAGACTGGGTGCGGTAAATCCACACAAGTCCCTCAATTTATTTTAGAATCTGAAATCGCCGCCGGTCGCGGAGGAGAAACGAATATTATCGTCACTCAGCCTCGCCGTATTTCTGCGATTGGTTTAGCCGAACGCGTCGCCGCGGAGCGTGTGGAAAAATGCGGCGACGTCGTTGGTTATTCCGTACGCCTAGAGTCCAAGCAATCTGCCAAGACTCGATTATTATTTTGTACCACTGGTGTTTTACTTCGTCGGCTTTTATCCGATCCAACACTCGAAAATACGACGCACGTCGTTCTGGATGAGGTTCACGAGCGTTCAGTGGATTCTGACCTGTTGCTCCTTCTTTTACGACGCGTGATTGCCAAGAATCCAAAGATTCGCATCGTGCTCATGTCCGCGACGGCTGATGCAGATTTGTTTGATGAGTACTTCAAGCACCCGACGGCTATTTCTGCCGTCAATGGCGTCACCACGACACAAGTTCACATTGCTGGTTTTACGCATCCCGTGCGGGAATACTTTTTAGAAGACGTGTACGAAATGACCGGGCATAGCGTCGGTAAAACTGGACCATACGCGAAACGAAAACAAATTAAGCGCGTCAAGTCGAACGCTGATGTTGAAGCCGCGTTGGCTGAAAAAGCGGCTCAGCGCAAAGCGGAACGCGTTGCGCTGGGCTTGGAGCAAAATGAAGACGACGAAGACGAAGACGACGTAGACGTGGAAGACGAAGTGCCAGATGATTGGGACCTGGTTGATGAAAATAGCACATACGAAGTCAAAAAGGTGCCTGAAAAGGTTGTCGATGCAGATGTTGTGCAGATAAAGACTGCTACGCAGCTTGAAGAGGAACGTCGTCGTGCGGATTTACTCGCCGAGGCGGCTCGAGCGATGAATGGGTACTCGATGCAAACGCAACGGAGCATCCAAAACGTCGACGAAACAATCTTAAATTACGACGCAATCGAGCAACTGATTAGTTCCATCATACAAACCGAGCTCGTAGATGGCCCGAACGCGCTCGTGCCACCGCCGATTGCGGGAACAAAACCCAAAGAAGTCAGTCTTGGGGCTATTCTCGTCTTTATGCCAGGGCAATTTGAAATCACGAAGCTGATTCGTAAGCTCGAGCAATCTCGACTCCTCGAAGAGGAAGAAGTCGGTGCGCTTCGAATCTTACCACTGTACGGTTCTTTATCGTCCAAGGATCAGCGCCGCATTTTCGAAAAGCCACCTGAGGGAGTTCGCAAAATTGTAGTCGCGACAAACATCGCCGAAACATCCGTCACCATCGACGACGTGCGTTACGTCATCGACACTGGACGCGCAAAGGAAATGCAATACGATAGTTTGCGAGGCTTATCAGTCCTGGCGGATACGTGGGTGTCTCAAGCTGCCGCGAAGCAGCGTCGCGGTCGGTCAGGTCGTACCGCTCCGGGTGCGCGATTCGCTATGTTTTCGCGAGCGCAATTCGCAAACATGTCCCCGCAGCAGCCGCCGGAAATGCTCAGAACGCCGTTGCAGCATCTCTGCTTGAATATAAAAGCCATGAGTGATGAACCAGTGGCGCAGACGCTCGGTGCTGCTCTCACGCCGCCGGACACGCAAGCTGTACACGCCGCGCTCGAAGAACTTCGCGCCCTTCGCGCGTTTGACGCCGATGAAAACCTCACGCCGTTGGGACAGCACTTGGCGCAAATGCCCGTCGACGCTCGCGTGGGGAAGATGCTACTATTCGGTGCCCTGCTTGGATGCCTCGATCCAATCCTTACCATTGCAGGTTCGATGAGCGGTCGTCCGCTGTTTTATTCCCCAAAAGACAACAGAGAAGCCGCTGAGCGAGCAAAGCAGAGTTTATCATCGAGCAAAAGTGACCACTTGACCATGGTAGCGGCGTATAAGGGGTGGGCGAAAGCCAAATCGCAGGGCAAACCATTCGAACGGCGATTCTGCGAGGAGTATTTCCTCTCTCAGCAGGCGCTCGAAGCTGTGCAAGCGAGTCGAGTGGATTACGCATCAATCCTCGCCGACCTCGGATTTGTTCGTCGCGAATACATTAATAATATGCGACGGTACGGCGCGGGTGGCACTGAAGCAGACTCGAACGCCGAAGTCAAACGAGTCATCAAAGCAGCGCTCGTGGCTGGTTTCTACCCGCATGTGCTGCGTGTGAAGCACCCAGAAACCAAGTATACGCAGACGACGTCAGGAGCCATCGCAAAAGCTGCGAATAGTCGTGAGTTGAAGTATTACTCAAAGGACATCGGTCGCGTGTTTTTACATCCCGCGTCGGTGAATTTCCACTGCGGGAAATACGAAAGTCGTTGGTTGGTGTACAGTGAACGCGTGGAAACCGCCAAGGTATATATTCGTGATAATACCATGGTCGGCGCCTACGCGCTGTTACTCTTTGGTGGGGATATCTCCGTGGCGCACGACAAGGGTATTGTCCGCGTCGACGACTGGGCCACGTTCCAAGCGCCGGCGCGCATTGGCGTGCTGATCAAGGAGCTTCGGGCGCGCGTCGACCAACTCTTATTGGACAGAATTAATCATCCGAGCGCAGCACTCGCGTCCACGCCTGTCGTGCGCGCACTTCTTGAATTACTCGCCAGTGAAGGGCATTAATAGACGCCGTTAATGATTTGCTACAAACAATAACACTGATTTGGTAACTCAAAAACTAAAAATATAGCTCTAACGCTGTCTTCATCGTACACGCAACTATTCTTCATCATTTCATATGTCTCACGACGCCGCCACTTCAACCGTTCCCGTCGCTTCGGAAATTTCCGTCGTCAACGTTGTCTTCGCGGCAACGCTCGCACCGTTTTGTACATTCACGACGGACTGATTTTTATCATCAGTCTCCATCGCGTCTTGCTCCTCCTTGACAAGCATGGCGTCACCCTGCTTGATCGTCAATGCCCCATTTTCGCTCTGCTGCTGCTGCTGCTGCTGTTGTTGTTGCTGCTGCTGCTGCTGCTGCCCATGTGGTCCTTCGCCCACCGCCGCCTGTTGCATCATCTCCATCACCGCGTGCGGAGGCACGCCAGCCATCATCATCGCCGCTATCGGATTATGTGGATCCAAGAATGGCGGTGGAAAGAATCCAGGCTGTTGACCGATGTCACTACCGCCACCGCCTTGCTGTTGTGCCATCGCTGGGATCCCAGGCGGCGGAAACATAAACGGCGGCATCCCACCCGGCACCGCCCCTGGAAATCCTCCGTGAAAGGCGAATTGCGCCTGTTGCATCATAAACGCCATAAACTGGTTCATTTGCGCCTGCGCACTGATAGGTAGCGCGCCATCACCACCATTTTGCACCGGGGCGCCGCCACCAAACTGTCCCGCTGCCGCCGCCGCCGCCGCCGCTTGCGAAGACATCATCGCCGCGAGCGCGTGCGGGTGCATCATCGGCGGAAACGCGCCCATCGGAGGGAATTGCCCGACGCCCGACGTGCCCAAGCCTTCGGTCGCACCTCGCGCATCACCATCACCACCGCCACTACCACCACCACCGCCTGCAGCGGCGGCAGCGGCGGCAAAGTACGCCGCCGCCGGATTCACCGCGTTTGCAAAGTGCTGCTGCGAATCTTGCTGGAGCATCATCGCCCGCAGCGACTCTTGCTGGGTAAAATCGATAAAGTGCGCGATGTACACGTGCATGGCACAATTCTGAAACGGTTTACGCGCGGGCACATGCATGCTAAACGGGTCTACTAATCGCGCGGCGGCGCCGTGCGGGTTCGGGGGCCAGCCCGGGGGAAACCCGACGCCAAAAGGCGGCGGAGCGTATCCGCCACCCGCGTGCGCGCTCGCCAATTTCGCGCTTTTCGCCGCCGCCGTTGCATTCGAACCACCTTTTTTAGTCCCTCCAGTCATCGTTGTCTTACTCGAGCGTTTCGACGACGAACGCTTCCCTTTCTCTTCCTCGCGGTCGACATCCGCGGCGAGCGTCGCCAAATCAAACAACGCGTCGGCGACTTCGTATTCGTTGTCGCGTCCGCGACTCGACTTATTGGACGTCGCACGCGGTTTCGCGCGCGGTGCGGGCTTTGAAACCTAACCATTCACGAATCATGACACAAAAACACGCGCAGTCAGTACGCACGGCGAGCACACACGCGCGATACAAAACGAAACAGCAAACGCAGCCGTCGGGCGTAAAAATCTGTGCGCGAGATTTTTTCCTCCGCGCCGCTCCGTTCGGATATCCGCGTCGAGTTCAATCCCTCATCAGCCTCGACGACGGCGCGTACGCGCGTGCGATGCATGCATCAATCACGACGCACGCGAACGCATACAGACACAGATCCAAACGCGTGCGAGCACGCGCGCGCCTCCAGTCGGGGCTTAAAAATCTCAAAAGCGCGCGCACCTTGACCTTGGTCCCGTCTCGCGCGCCGCTCGCGCCTCCACGCCCCGTTCGCCCGCTCGCCTTGGGTTCATCAGCGCTCCCAGCGTGTTCATTCCCAACTGTTGGTTTCTGCTCACTCACGGGCGATGCGCCCGGAACGCTCACGCGCGTTGCTGGCGCGCGTCGCGTCGCTGCGTCGGGTACGCGCGCGTCCGTCGTCAGTCAGTCGGCGCGGTCAAACGCGCGCGTACGTCGCTCGCGAATCCATCGCGTCGCGCGCGCGGCAATCACGCCATCCATCCATCCATCCATCCATCCATGCATCCATCCGTGCGTACACGCGTGCGTGAAAACGACCGACGCGGACATAAAAGACGCGGATAACCGCCCGCGCTTTTCGCGCGCGCGTCCGCGCGTCCAGTCGTCCTCGCTCTGGGTCGCGCGCGGCGCTCGACGCCCACCCGAGGACGACCGCCGCGCGACCCCCACGCGCGACGCGCGCGCGCGCACACACATAAACATCACGCACGCACACACCGCGACGCACGCGCGCCGCACATCGCACGCGAGACGAACGAACACACACACAACGCGCATCGCATCGCATCGCATCGCATCGCATCGCGATCGACGCCGCGTACCCGTTCTCGCCTTTCTCGGCACCGCCACGCCCGCACCGACGACGCCCGGCGACGACGCATTCGACGCAAACACATGCGCGTCATTCGCGCCCTGCTGCGCCACCTGCGTCGACGATCGCTGCGCGCGCGAGGGCGTCGCGAGCGCCGCGCCCGCGGCGCTGCCGCCGGCGCGCGCCAGCGGTCGCGCATCGGACGTCGTCGTCGTCGACGCATTCGCGACGCGCGGCGACGCGCGCGACGGACGACTCCGCGTCTGCGAACGCGTGAAGATACAGAAAAAGTACGGCGTCAGTCCAGCGCGACGACGGACGCGTGCGCGCGTCACAGCGCGCGCGCGTCACCGCGCGCGCGCGCCGGATCCCGCCCACGCGTGGCTGCGCGCGACCGCGCGCGGGTGCCCCGCGCGCGCGCGAACCCGTGCGTGCGCGCGCAGACGCGATGGATAAAATACACGTACCTTTGAAGGCGCCATGGCGACCACCGACGCGTGCGCGTCGACCGGCGCGCGCGCCGAGGCCGAGGCGTCGCACGCTTCGAGCAATGCGCGCGCGCGCGCGTCCGCGACGCCACCGGGCCTACGCGTTGCTCGCACACGCGGGTGTGTCGTGGTCTGGGTGTGGTCCGACCGACCGGTGTTTTGCCCGCATCGACCGATCCTCACCAGGCACACCGGACCCCCACGCGATCGGGGCGAATCGCCGTACTCGACGTCTCGCGAACGCCGTGTGTGCGTGTGCGCCGCGCGCATAACATAAAACGTCAGTGCGACGCCGAATGTCCGAACGTGGGCGGCGAGATTCTGCGCCGCTGCTGCGCGCGCGCGCGGCAGACGACGACGACGACGACGAGGCGAACGCCTGCGCATAGACGGACCGCATTCGCACATCGACGACGAGGCGTGGTCGTCGCGTATACGTACCACATCGTCAAAACGTCGCACGAGCGCGGTGACACGAGCGTTCGCATTCGTTCAACCGCAATCGCGCATTCGTAGGTTTACAGCGCGACGCGCTCGAGAGGTGATCGTCGTGTCGACGACGGACGGAGGATGGAGGACGACGCCGAGCGGGATGATTTCACCACTGGTCCGTTGAGCGTGCTCACGGCGAGCGTGAAGGCGAACACGCAGGTGTTGATTAATTGTCGAAATAATCGAAAGTTGCTCGCGCGCGTCAAGGCGTTTGACAGGCACTGCAACATGGTTTTGGAAAACGTCAAGGAGATTTGGACCGAGGTTCCGAAGACTGGGAAGGGGAGCGTGAAGGCGAAGGCGGTGCATAAGGATAGGTTTATATCGAAGATGTTCTTACGAGGGGATTCGGTGATTTTAGTGCTGCGAAACCCAAAGTGAGGGTGTTATAATAGGGGGACGGAGACGCGCGAGGCGACGCTCGGCGGAGGCGGCGGCGCGCGATGTAATGACACAATTTTAAACGATAAAAGAATAACACGAGGGTGAGAGTTTACGTTTTACGTTGCTATCACTATACTTTTTTATAGTAATACTAGTAGTACTATTCGTCGTCGTCTGTGCGTTGTCGAGAAAGCATCGCGTGCATAAAGTGCGGACACAACGAAATGAGCGGCGGGAGCTCGTGCGAGGGCGCGTCAAACAATTCTCCCCACGGCGCTTTACCTACGCCTCCGAACTTTCCACCGATCACGCGATCGCGAGCGGGGATGTCGTCCGTATCGTCGTCGTCTTTGCTGACGTCCAACGCCTCGACGCGTTTGCGAGCGTCCGCCAAGTACTCGGCGAGCTTTGGGTTTGGCGGCGCGCCCGCGAGCACGACGCCACCCGTGAAATACTTGGTCACCGCGGGTGCCGCTGCGTCTACGTCCATGTCATCGCGCATGCGCGCTTCGCGATTGGTTTCTACGCCGATGCGAATGAATTGTCTATCGCGGGTGACGACG
>JACLAB010006004.1_pt1 | contig 12983 bp, 8 predicted proteins | sample 8027921 | NCBI WGS metagenome assembly JACLAB01 (sample SAMN15725117, study PRJNA655200) | protist metagenome | isolation source: fluorescence activated cell sorting (FACS) single amplified genomes of... | place: USA: West Boothbay Harbor, Gulf of Maine | collected 2000-07-19
TGACGCGATTTACGTTGGAGTGCGTCTCGGAGTTACCGGTGAAAACGCCCGTGTACGCTTTACTGATCGCTTTGATAAAAAGCAACTCCGAGGAGTTTGGCTTGGAGTTTTCGGAGAAGTTTTTATCGAGAGTTGGGGAGGCGTTGGAACACGATTTGATGCGATTGGACGAGGATAAAGACGCGCGAACGAGGGTGAAGTTGTTGGTGCGATTTATCGTGTGCGCGTCGGTGACGAATCTGGTGAGTCAGGCGTCCGCGGTGGACGTGTTGACGAGGTTCGCCGAGAAGTGCGTGGCGATGAGTAAGACCAAGGCGTGTAAGAATCAGTTGAATCCGAAAGCGTGGCAGCCGAGAGCGGATTTTTTAGCGACGGTGGTGTTGTCCGCGTTGCCGTGGTCGAACGGGTCGTTCGCGAAAGGGACGGATGAGGTTGTGCAAGGAATGTACAAGGAGTTCGCGAGGACGATGGAGGAGTATATGGGCGCGAGAGACCCGACGTTTGATAAGTGCGCCAGGGTTTTATTAGCAAAAACAGATAGTAGCAAAGAAGAAGAAGAAAATAAAAATAATAGTCATGAACCGGATGCGTTAGAGGAGCTTTGGGGACGCGTAAACGAGGCAGATAAGAGAGGCTTGAAAGGGTGGGCGGTCGCCGGCATCGTCGGCGTCCAAGAACCGTTCGAGCAAGAGTTGTTTTCGTTTTCCACCGTGGAGGCGCCGAAAATTACAATTCCAGATTACGAGGAGTATTTAAATTCGGATTCCGCGGCGACAGCGTTGACAAAGTTTCCCTCCAGACCTCGATTGAGAGTGATCAATCGAGCGCAAACGGAAGGCGGATGGGAGAAGAACGATTGGCAGCCTCTGGAGAGGTTTGTCGCTGAAGAACACGTCGTGGATACTTTGTGGGCGTTTGAACCTGGATTTCGCAGAGCGGCGTTACATCCAGCCACGGAACAGCTGGCGACGTTGCCGTTACCCGCAGATCATCCGGAAAGGTGTCAATACTTGGTCGCGGAGACGTGTTTCGGAGAATTGTTAAATTTGCCGCGGCCGCGATTCGAGCCGGTCTTTTACCACGTCGTCATTCAAGATTTGTGTAAAGCGATCCCCTCCTTTCCACCAAAGATGGCAAAAACCGTCGGTGAGCTTTTCCGCGGGATGGACCGATTAGATGAAGAATTGCGCGAACGTTTAGCGACGTGGATGGCGCACCATTTATCGTGTTTCGATTTAGTGTGGCCGTGGAAATCGTGGGTTCACGTCAGCGAACAACCAGACGGATCGCCGCAAAGAGAGTTTGTGAGGACGTTGTTGCGTAAATTGTGCGATCTCTCGTACCCGAAAAATGTCAAGGAGTCCATTCCAGAGGCTATTTATGACTTGTTACCGAAAGAAGCGAAAACGATTAACCAGGCGTACGTCGATTCAGTCAACGCGCAAACGAACAACGCCATCGATACGATTAGAGAAATGTTAAAAGCGAAAACACCATCGGACGAGCTCGAACAGTGGTTGAAAGAGTCCTCGGGCGGCTTAACCGCCGAACAGTGCTTGGCTTGCGTCGCGACGGCCATCTTAGTGCACGGACAAAAATGCATCACACACTTGGACACGTTGTTGACTCGATACGACATTTTGCTTCGAAAACTCATCGACCATTCCTCCACGAAAGCGAGGGAGTTGTTGGAAGCCATAGTGAACGTTTGGGAAGGCTCGCAAAACGCGAAAATTGCCGTCGATCGAACTATTTGCGCGAAGTTGTGCGACATCGCCTTTGTCGCCGAATGGGCGGGCATGAAATACGCGGAAAACCCAGTCTTGTATTCCGACACGTGCGGCTACGTCCTCGAACACGCCACCGCGGAAGAAGAGCACGCGTTAGAGCGCACCCGGCGCATCCTTCACCGCGTCCACGACGCCGAGCGCGAAGCCGAAGCGGCTGGTCAAGCTGCCGAACGTTTCCTCGCCGATGGTTTGATGCACGAAGCGACGCGCGCGCAAACGGCCGAAGCCGCCGCGGTTGAACTCGCCGCCAGCTTAGACGCCGGCGCTTCGGAAATGAAACAGTTCGTCACGGTGGCGAGAGAAAAAGCGTCTGAAATCACCGTCTTGTGCGCGCGCTCGTGCGTCTTAAAAGCCATGGAACTTTCCGACCAAACCGGTGCCGACGCTCGTTTGAATAAACGCATCGAGAGATTACTCCGAGGTTTTAGAGAACAACTCGCGGGTAAAGAGAGTGAAGTTCTCGACGCGTGCGGCGGTAAAGGCGCGAACCCGTTAGCGTTCGCGTGCGAACGAGCGCTTCTCGTCGTGTCATGATGATGATGCATGAGAGAAAAAAAGAAAATTTATTAAACAACTCGTACACCCTAAATAAATAACACCCTAAACATAACTGCTTCGATCTCTCTCCTTTCACACACAGACGACGACACAAGAAAAAAAAAGTTATCATCTCACCATCGTCATCTAATACTACTAATAATGTCTTGCCTCGCGTCTTCTTTCTTAGCAGCGAGTGCGACGAGTTTGTCTTTCGCGCGAAACATGACCGGCTCTTCCTCCGCCGTCGCGACGACGACGACGAGTACTACTACTGTGAGTGATCGTTTATTCGTGTATACATTTTCAGGTTTTCCTCCAATTCTTTTCAACCCTAGAGAGAGGATAAAATGGGCGATTGATGATGAGGACTTTGCCATCAGTTTCGCGCTCTTTCTTACAAAACTAACGCGAATAACACCTCTTTCTCGCTTTATATTCTTTCTTTTATTACAAACAACAGAGCACATCCTCGAAATTCTCCTTCACGGTCGAAGCCGCGCACAAAAAAGGGACCGGGTCGGTCAAAAACGGTCGCGATTCGAACCCGAAATACCGAGGGGTGAAACTCTACGGCCAAGAAAAATGTCGCGCGGGGAACATCATCGTCCGACAGTTAGGGAACAAGTTCCACGCCGGGCCAGGGGTTGGAACCGGGAAGGATTTCACTTTGTTCGCGTTGAGAGACGGGGAAATCTTGTTTAAGAAAGGCGCGGGGAAGAAGCAATTCGTGTGCGTCGTCGACGCCGTGGAGAGAGCCGCCGCGACGTCGAGAAAGACCAAAAGGAGAGAGTTGTACACGCCGAGAGCGTCGGCGGCGGTTGAGTCTCGTTAAGAAAGATACGATCTCTGAGAACAACAACGACGACAATAACAACGAGTTGTTCGTTCCTCGAATTCGGGATATAAGTTTTTATATATACATACACGTTACGTAGAGAGAATACAATATAAACAATAAAGGCTCGTGTTTTTCACCACAACTCACAAAATCATCATCGTCGTCATCGGCACGATGAGAACGTGCTGCGTCTCTCCTTCTCGAGCGCAAAGAACAGACGCTCGAGTATTCGCGCTGTCCTCGAGGAAACGCTCGTCTTCTTGTTCTTCGTGTTGTTCTTCTTCTTCGTTGAATAATAAACCCCGTCGATACTCATCAACATCATCATCATCATCATCATCGTCCGCATTACGAGCGCACGGACGAAAGAAAGGCGAAAGTATTCCGGAGGAGTTCGAGGTCCAAAAGCTCGCGAATGCGGTGGCAAAACTCTTGCGAGGGGTCAACGTCGTCGCAGTTGGCGAAAATGAAAAAGCGAATCATCAGTTGAGCGAGTTGTTGGCGCCTTTGTTGGCGTATTCTCCGATGTCGGTGCCAGAGTTGATTCGAGGGATATCGGACGGGAAATCGAGGGAAGATATCGCTCGTTTGGAAGGCGACGCGGAGGCGCTGATGGTGGAGAATTCCGTGCACGAGCAACTGTCGCAGTTTCTGAGAGTTTCGTTGGCGACGTGCGGTGCGAATGGTCTCGGGGCGTTAGCCAGAGGCGACTGTTGGGCGTGGATATTCGGTATGATTACCATATGGGTGGACGACGAAGAGTCGGCGAAATTGAGCGAAGAGAACCCGGAGAGGTTTCCGCAGCGGGAGGCGTACGAGTTGGCGGATATTCGGGTGGTTTTGAAAGGAAAGGAGTTGAACGAAGAGGAAAAGGGGAAGACGGTTCGGGCGGTGTTGGAAGGCGTGAAAGCTTTGGTCGATAACGACGAACATTTTGCCGGCAAGAAGAGTTTGTATACCAGGATGGGATGTCGAGGCGATTGGCCGATATTGCAAGCGCCGGAGTGGGATGGAACTTCAGAGACCTTCTCGGAGAACGGGTTGAGTGGCGAAGAGAAAAGTAGCGTTTAGAAGAAAGAGTTTAGCATCAGAGCGCGGTTGGGTTTATCACGAACGATGACGACGATGCTTTTACGTATAGCACACATAATGTATTCTTATTATTAGTTATATAATATTATTGAAAGTCTTGCGGTAGCTCCGAGCCTTCCATGTTGTAACCTTCTCTCTTGGAAAATTCTCTCTCCACTGCTTCGTACGATCGTTTTGCGTCCCGCTCTTTGATGATGTTTTCAGACAACGTTGCATCCCGAACGACTAATCGCGCCGTGTGCGTTTGCGTTTGCCCAGCTTTTAATTTGACCAACTTTGTGATGTTCCCAAACCCGAGACCGGAGAACCATCGGTACGACTCGTCGTTCTTCTTCTCTTTACTTTTCCAGTACGAAAATACCGCGCGATCGTGCCAGTTTCCCGTTTGCTTCATCGCAGTTTCTTCGTCCGGAAAGTCGTATCCAATGGCAAATCTATCGTAATCTTCGATGACGATGGATGAGCCCGTTCCTATTTCCAACATCGTCGAGTCTCTCTTCACGTTGGCGTACACTCTTTCCGTTTTCTCTTTCAGAGTGAAACACTTTTCGTCGTACTCGTCCAAATCTTTTGTAAACTTAACCTGCGGATCTCCTCCAGTTTTCTCGGTGTCGGTCATGTCGAAATACACGCAATCGTCTAAGCCTAAATAATACGCTCGCGGTGGAACCGCGGTTAAATCTGCCACTCTCACGTGGCCTCGATACCCGCTCGCGTACTCGAAATCGAGATTTGATGATGATTCGTCTACGTTGTTGTTGTTGTTGCTACTAGTGCTGCTGCTCTCTCCATTATCTATGTTATTATTCTTGTTCTCAACCGAGTGAGATATATTCAACGCGTCAAACTCGAGAGTAAAAGTAAGAGTGACTTGAAACGCGTTGTCGTTCCACTTCTTCCTCGATTGGTCGTCGTCCGTCGTATAAATCGTCACGTACGGGTTCGCCGTGTACGTGTTGTCTTCCGGATTCCACAACTCTCTTATCCCGGTATCCAAAATATCAAAGTTCATCTGTCGAATGTTAAAATCTTCTTTCGAGTCGATTTCGTTTGCATCTCCTTTGTTTTCTTCTTCTTCGTTTTCTTCTTCTCCTTTTTTCTTCATCGAATGCAAATCGAACCCGTCCCAGTGCGGGAAGTTATAGCTCAACCCGGCGTCTCTCGGCGCTTCGTTCTTAAAGTCTGAAAAGTCTGGCGTGAACAAAACTTCCCCTCCGTTCGGTAACGTCCACGACGCGACCGACGCGCCTTTCGTGTAAATCTCGCACGTCGCTCCGGATGGGTGCGTCAATAAAACTTTCCTCGCGCCCGACCTTCCGCTGTCCGATATCGCCACGAACCCTTCGATGTGGTGCTCTCGATTGAGGACTTGCGTCTCTTCGCTGGACACCGCGAGAGATTTCACCTCCTCGTCGAGTTCGTCCACGTTTAAAACTTCTTGGCCGAAGAGTTGGTTTTTCGATTTTACTTCTTCTTCGGAGATTTCTGGTCCTGAAAGGTCCTCTCCTTTCTCGTTTTTGTTCGTTGAAGACGATGCATTCTTGCCGGCGGCGTGAGGAACGAATTTTACCCGTCGTTGGCGTCGTCTGATTTGTTGTTGTTGTTGTTGTTGTCGTTGATTCTTCAAAAAATAACAACTTTTCGCGCTCATTGCGCATCTGTTGTTGTTACTGTTAGTATTATTCGTCGTCGTCACCGACGAGGACGACGAGGACGAGTGCAACATCATCGGTTTGGTACAGCGCGTGATGATCGAAAATTCGATCGAATTTTTTTCTTTCTGTTGTGAAGCAGTCGAAAGAGGAAAACAACAAAAGAAGAAAAAATACAAAAATGTAATTTTTTCATATTTCTTATACTAAACCCTACAACCCAAGGTTTATCTGGAGGCCTCGGGATCGAAACCCGATTGTGGCAGGCACACACCATTCGATATAAAATCGAAACATCATAAGCCGCGATAGCTCAGTTGGGAGAGCGTCAGACTCATAATTAATATATATGCAACGTAAACATGTGTTTATATGTCTTTTTTTTTATTCATTAGAACTAGTAAAGAAGTGTTTCTCTCCTTGTCGCGGTTTTTCTCAAAACCGATTGGGTACAAAAAATTCAAAACTGGCCTCAATTTAATACCAACCTATTGATTCGCGAATCTTTTCAGCCTTTTCGCGCGCAGCTGTTGCATGTCGATGCTTGTCGCGCGCAGCTGTTCGAGCATCGACATGTTTTTGCTATTTTTGCTGTCGTCGTCGTTTTCTTCAAAAACTTTCTTCTTCTTGGACGAGTTCGTCGCCGCCTCGCTCGCCGAACGCAACTTCATCGTTACCACGCAATGGTCGCTGCTAAAACATTTGTCCGGATATATTTCGCACTCCTCTAATCGATTTTCCTCGATTATTTTCTTACTCACGATATAATGATCCCACCTCGTTATTCCCGGTGCGGGGTGTGGTTGCGTGTAAATCCGTGTGTAAGGAGACAAGTGTCGAAAGGCGTCCACGCCATCCGCCAATCGCACGGTTTCGTGGAACCGTTTCTTCAAGTTGGGCGTGTAACCGCACTCCCCTCTGTCGTCTATATCTTCTATGTGCGTCCCGTCTTGTTTCTCTTGCATCGACATCGCGTACTCATCCTCTCTCCCCGGCTCTCCTAAAAAATGATCCAACGGGCCGGGAGAAACGTTCAAATCGCCCATCCAAACAAACTCCTTCTCGCGCAACTGCACTAACCTTTCTCTCACCGCTAAGTCCAACGTTTTCCTCAAAGCAATCTTTTTCTTCGTCCTCGATCTGTTATCATTAAACCCACTAAACGGCATGTATGTTGTCAAAACGTGAAACCCATCCGGAAACTCAAACTCGAGATACCGACCTTGGTACTGAGCGTTGCCTTGCGTCAAGCCGATATCCGCGTGTCTTAGAATTTTCACCGGCGGTTGCACGTCTTTGTGCACGAAAACGACGTTCCCGGCCCACGCGGTATCTCGACTCCCGAAGTAGTTACGGTGTTGCAGCGAAAAATACGCTCTGTACGTCTCGCTCAACCCGTATTTATGAAGCCACGTTTCCTCCTCTCTTCCACCATTCTGAGCACCACCTGGCCCACACGAGAGAGGATGTTCCGTCACCGGCTGCGTGCCTTTCGCGTCCTCTCCGTACACCCACGTCTCGCTGAAATAGCACAAGTGGAACTGATTTTCTCGCACGTATTCAAAAACCTTTTTCAACTCAGTCTCGTAATACGAATCCGGCGGGCAACATCCGCACTCGCCGCTTCGCCTCGTCATCGTCTGGTACGGATTCGTAAAGTCGTACCGAGAATTTCGACAAAATCTCGGATGTTCGAACAAACCGTTGCAATTGAGTTGGAAAAACGTGCGAGGCTGAGGGAGTTTTCTTTGAAGCTTTGCGTTCGCGAAGCCTTTGTTCTTGTTTTTCCCGCCGTTGAGAGACATTATTCGATGAGAGAGAGAGAAAGAAGTGAAGGATTTTCGTCGTCAGATTTTAAAATACTCGACTCGTCGAATCAAATCATCATGTCCGGCTTCTTTGCGGCTTCCACACTCACCAGACGACGACGACGACGTGAGGAAGAAGACCAACAAGACGAGAATAACGACGACGACGACGAAAAGTTGTTGCTCTTGGAATCACCGCCGGAAATGAACGAAGATATTAATAACAACAACAACAACGACGACGACTTTGAAGAGGAAGACAGTCCGGCGCCAAGACCTTCTCCTCCTCGTTCTCTTTCTCCTCCTCGCATAGACATCGTGGATGAAGCGGATCAGGTGTGTTTTCAAATCGAGCGCGTGGTGCACCGATTGATGTCCAGTCTCGCGTCGGAGATTTGTCGAGACGAGGCGTTTCCAGTCGAGTATTACGACCTGCACGTGCCTTTGCACGAGTGGTCTGAAAACGAGAAAATATTTGTTGAAAGCGAGAAAACGAGGTCGATACGATTGAACACGATTACGTTTGCAAGAGTCATCGCGATGTTGAACTTGATTCACACGAACGTTCGTCAAGGGAAGACAGTCACGCAAAGGGAGATGTATTATTGCGCTTCCGCGAAAGAACCGTTGTTGTTCTCTAAAGTCGTTCACGTGTTGAACGCGATCAAAGATATCGCAGGTTTGCTGCGCATCGATCGAGGCGCGTTGAATATCACGAGCGCATCGAAAGGTTTAGTTGTCGGTTTAGTATCTCTCCGAAACGATGTGACTCAAACGTTCGTGGATTGTTCAAAACTCGATGGTTCGGGCTTCACGATCCCGGGTGATTTAAAAACGATCGAGAGTTTATCCATCGACGCCTCGCTGTGCGCATTCATTCTCGTCGTGGAGAAGGACGCCGTGTTTAACAAACTCGTACAAGAACGAATTTGGGAGAGGTATCCGTGCGCAGTTGTTACTGCGAAAGGCTTTCCGGATTTGCCGACGCGCGCGTTCTTAAATCGGCTGGCCTTAACCGGCGTACAACGCACGTGTAAGATCTACGTCTTGGTCGATTGGAATCCGAGCGGCTTATGGATCTATTCGACATACGTCACGGGAGGTGCTTCGAATGTCAACGAATCGACAAAGTACGCGCTTCGAAACGCCGTGTTCCTCGGAGTCTCGCACGAGGACATACTCGCCGCTGGTAAAGTGCTCACGTCCAAGCACACGAAGAAAGAGTCTCGAGATATCGCCAACGCGTTACGGAGAAAACGCGGGCCTCTGTACTCCACTTTCAAAAGCGAACTCGAGCAAATGCACGCGCTCGGACGCAAGTGCGAAATCGAAGGCCTCTATGCATCCAACATCAACGACGATAACTGCTCCGTGCTCTCGGAATACGTGCTCACAAAAATAGCGCAAATTGAACAACAACAACAGCGACGCTAACATTTTACTACTACCCAACAGTTTTAACACTTGAGTTTTTGAAAATTTTCCACAAATCTAACCCGCATATCTTCATCGTTATCACCATCATCGCATCACCGTCGTCGCGGAGAGCTTTTCATCATCACGAGAAGCGCAAAGAAGGAAAAGAGAAATGGCCTTCGTCGGATTGTCTGCTCCTCGTTCTGGTTGCAGCATCGTTGGTTTTGATACAAAAATGATCACCACCGTTAGGGGTCGTCGAAGTTCTTCTGTCGTTTTACAACACCATCGCCGCCGGGGGATGATGATGACGATGGCACTCGCGCGCGGCAACAGCAGCAGCAGCAATCAACAACATCATCACGAGTTATCGCCGCCGAGGAATAAAAATGAGTGCGTGCAACTGTCGTCGAACAAGAAAGCGACACCACCACCTGCTTTGAATTCGTCGAATGCTTTGACGACGTTCGAGCAAGTCCTGTACGGCGGCGTCGCGTTCACGGCGGCGTCCGTGTTAAAGCGGGAATTCTCCCCGGGATGCGAACTCATCGACGGGAAGCAAATCGCGCAAGAGATTCGCCAGGAGATTAAAGAGAAAGTGGAGCGGATGAAAACGATCGCGAACGGGAACACGCCGGGTTTGGCGGTGGTTTTAGTTGGCGAGAGGAAGGACTCGCAGAGTTACGTGCGTTCGAAGAAGAAGATGTGCGCGGAAGTGGGGATTCGATCGGAAGGGACGGATTTACCCGAAGACGCGACGGAAGAGGAGGTTTTGAAAGTTGTGAGAGCGTATAATGCGGACCCGAATATTCACGGGATTTTAGTGCAGTTGCCGATGCCGAAACACATCAACGAAGAGCGAGTGTTGAAGGAGGTTTCGTACGAGAAGGACGTGGACGGGTTCCACCCGTTGAACATCGGCGCGCTGAGTCAACGTGGAAGAGAAGAGCCGAGGTTTGTGCCGTGCACGCCAAGAGGATGCATCGAGTTGTTGAAACGCTCCAACGTAGAAATGAAAGGGAAGAAAGCAGTCGTCGTGGGCCGTTCGAATGTCGTCGGTACGCCGGCGGCGTTGTTGTTGCAAAGAAACGACGCCACGGTAACTGTAGTGCATTCGCGCACGAAGAACCCGGAGGAGGCGATTAGAGAGGCAGATATTGTGATTGCCGCGTGTGGAGTGACGGAGTACGTCCAAGGTTCGTGGTTGAAACCCGGCGCGGCGGTAATTGATGTCGGCATCAACGCTAAAGACGACGCGACGAAGAAGTTAGGATACCGATTAGTCGGCGATTGCGATTTCGAGAGTTGCAAGAAAGTTGCCGGGAAGATGACGCCGGTCCCAGGTGGTGTAGGGCCGATGACGATTGCGATTTTGTTGCAAAACACGTTAGAAGGGGCAGCGAGAAGTTACGGCGTCAGCGAACAACTCGGATTGAAAAACTAACTACTCTAATTATTTATTCACTGGACTGAGATTACAAACGCCTTCTCGTCGTTTCTTCTTCTTCTTCTTTCATTGGATATGGATGATGTACCGTGCGGGGCCATTTCTGGTGATCGCAGATGCTCACGTTCGTCTTCAATAAGTAAACTCGCAATCGTCTTTCTCAATTTCGCCTTCTTCTTCTCCAACTCGTTCAGACGTTCCTCGCACATTTTACGCTCCTTCTCGTGCAAGGCGTCGTTGTGCCGAAACCTCGCCTTGGCGTTTGCCGCGTCGCCAATCTCTTTCTCGTCGATGTCGTCTTCGTCGTCACCGTCGCCGTGTTCATTCGTACTGTTCCTTTTCTTCTTGTTATTGTTTTCTTCTAAACTGTTCTTGCTGTACCCCCCGCTTTTTATAAACAGCTGTAAACTCTTGGACGAACGCAACAGCGCCAACTCCCTCGCCCGTTCGATGTGTTCCGAATTTCGTCGTTTCGCATATTCAATGCACCACTTCGAGCACTCGATGCTCGTAGACAATTTCTTGTTGGCAATTCTCAAATTTATCATCGTTTCTCGACGCGAATTCGCAGCTGTGTTCAACTCTTCGACGATGTTTCGCGGAAGGTACAAAATATCACCATCGTCACCGCCGCTATCGTCCTCGTCGAGGAAAAGTGTTTCGACTAATCCGCACGGTAATTTCATCGTCACGTCGCAATCGTTCGCGCGTTCGAACCGTTCGTTGAATTGTTTCTTTAAATACGTCTGTCTTTCGGTGACTCTCTTCGTCGCTTCGTCGAGCGTCTGCTCTAAAACTTTGAGCGTCACCTCGCACGTCTCTCGCGTCGCTTTCTGTTGCGCCTTTACTTTTTCCAAATTTTGTCTCTGCGTGCGGTGAGCGTTTAGCTTTTCAAACCAGGTTTCGTCCAGTGAGAGTGGAAAGTACGTCGCTGGTTTGCTGTTATGAGTAGCGAGTGTCGTCGTCGCCACTGCTGCTGCAGTCGTCGCTCCTTTCTCGGCCAAGACATCTCCTCCGGATGAAGTTAACGCGACTATCGATTTACTTCGCGTTTGCATCATCGACGCCGGAGAGAAAACGGATTCGCGGCGGAGCTTCGTTCGTTCGGCTGCTAAAGAAGAAGCTTCGGTAGACGTCGCATTATGTCCAGTGTTAATATTCGAAGAAGAAGAAGCGGAGGAAGAAGAAGTATTCTTCTTGCGCAAAACTGGACCGTCTTGTCGATACAACACCAACAAAGTGTCGGCGTGAATAGCCGCCGCCGGTGAATCCCTCGTCTCTCGTCTAAATTGTCGTTCGTTCATCTTTAATTGGTCTGACGTTGCTTCTAATCGCATCTTAGCGTTCGCGAGCTCAGGTCCGTGGTTCTCGAACGCCGTTTTGGCCTCGCGCGCCTCGCGCTGTAATCGTTCGAGCGTCTCGTCCGGTCGCGACATCGTTTCGTCCTCGTCGTCCAAAATTTCAATTCGGCTTAACCGTTCGAACACTCTCGCCGCACGATATTCCAACGATAGCACTTCGACTTCGACTTTGTGTTTTGTTTGTTCGAGCTCGAGTACTCGATGGTTCAATCGCACGCGATTTTTCACGGTTTCGTCTTGGATATCGAGAAGGCGTTGAAAGGCGATTTTTTTCGCCTCGCGTATCTTCTTGTTCTTCTTCTGTTCGAATCGTTCCGCTTTCGCGCGGAGGCGCAAGTTTCTCTCAAACGGTGCTTCATCTTCGTACATGTTTATATTCGTGTCAATCCCGTCTTCGTCGTCATCATCATCGGATGGATCGCTCACGTCGGCATCGTCGTTGCCTTCGTCGTCGTCGTCCTCGTCTCCTTCTTCGCCGTCCGAATCGTCCTCGTTTTCCGCGCTGCTTCTCGCAAACATTGATTTCAAAGCGTTCTTCATACTCACGGCATTGTTGTTTGATTTTTCGGTGTCGTTATTGATGTCATTCATCTTTATGTTTCCATCGTCATCAAGATCATCGTTTCTGTCTTCACTCTCGTCGAGAAATCTGCTCGACATTTCCGATTCGCGCACGTCAAAAAATTTTCCTTCCTCTTCCAACCAATGCATCGGACGCGTATTCGCCAACGCGTTCAATCGCGCGACGATATCCCACGCGTTGCCGTATTCAAACCTACTCTCTATCTTGTAAAACGAGTCCGTGCGAATGCCTTCGAACTGTGTCGCCGGCGTTTCTTTCAACGCACCTCGCGCTATACTCTTCGCTTTCTTCCACGCCGTTTTGGCGCGATCCACCACGCGACTCTTCTCGAAGACGACGTCGTCAAATAACGCGTTAAACTTTTTCTTTTTAATTCTCGCCGACCGTAACAACATCGCGTGATGCATTTTCATTCGCTCTGGCGTGGTGCATTGAAGCTGGAAGTGTACGTCGTAC
>JACLAB010013154.1_pt1 | contig 12983 bp, 8 predicted proteins | sample 8027921 | NCBI WGS metagenome assembly JACLAB01 (sample SAMN15725117, study PRJNA655200) | protist metagenome | isolation source: fluorescence activated cell sorting (FACS) single amplified genomes of... | place: USA: West Boothbay Harbor, Gulf of Maine | collected 2000-07-19
GCGGCGGAGGCGTTGCCAACCGTCGGCGGTTCGACGGTGGATGCAATCGTACGCGGACGCGAGCACGTGATGATGCTCGTGACGAGTGATAACGATGTGAAACTTGTGATGGATTATGCGCGAGCGTGTGGGGTGTGCGTGGTGGTGTTGGCGAATTTATCGCCCAACGCGGCGAGCGGCGGGCTGAAGACGAAACGGTTGAGAAACGTAGCCAAGAGCGTCGGTACGGTTGGCATGAATAATGCGTACTTTGAGGCAGTAAAACTCGAGGGTGAGCGGCGGCAGTTGTCAAGATTAAAGTTGTTGCAAAGTGCCGACGGGGCGTTGCTTTGGGATCCGAATAGAAGGTTTGCTATCCGCGAAGACGAACGCGTCGACGCGAGCGGTGAGGACCCCGTCGCGGGCGACGTCGTCGGCGTGTGGCGTCCAGATAAAGGCGGCATCGGTAGATGGTATGCGTAGATGTAGATTATGTAGATTTGTATTTTAGCAAGCGGTATTCGTTGTTTAGTCTAGGTTGCTTACGTCGGTGGCGGACGACGAATCATTGCCATCCTTGTTCGCGTCGGCGGCTTTCGCGGCACCCTCCGCCGGTCTCTCCGCCGCACTCGTCGGCTTTTTCGGCAAAGGTTGCGTTCTACGAGCCACTTGTACGTCGTCATCGGATTCGGATGTGCCAGTTTCATCGCTGGGATAGCCGTCTTCGTCGCTGGAGTAATCGTCATCGTCGTCGCCATCGCTATCGCTCGCGCTATCGCTCGCATCCCCGGCGCCGTGGTCGTGCGATGCGTCGTTGCAGCACGGTTTCCCATCCACCGATGCCGCTTTAGGCTCGCGCGATTGCAACGCTTCGCTCGTGCGCTTGCCAATCTTCACATTCACCGCCGCCTTGGCGTCGACGCCAATCCAATAATCGCTCATGAGGGTAGCGCTAAACAAATATGATCCAGCTTGCGGGGCGGGAAACTGGACGCTGATTTCTTCCGCACCGTCACCAATCTCGCAGCGTCGCAAAGTCGCCTTGTCCAACTGTACGACGCGCAACATCGTATTCGTAGCGCTGTCCATGATGAATAAGCGCCAGCCTTCCTTGCGATTAGCAACGCAAAATGGCGTCGGCGCCAAAGCGCCACCGAGCGGCCCACCCGCCCGCGCAATCTTTACGCTCACCTTTGCCGTGATAAAATCGCCTTCGAGAATCTTCGAGTCCCCGTCACAGTCAAACGACGCCTCAAATGTCGTCGCTTGCGGAATCATAAGCAACTGGCGCTCAATGTCCTGCACCATGCCGGCGGAAAATCCACCGACATCCTTCAACATCTGTTCACGATCTTCCTTGGGAAGGTCGAGCAACTTTTGAACCGTGTGCACCGGCTTGGATGCTTTCTTGGTTAACTTGAGAACCTTCTCCGCGTCGAAGTGAGGAAGCTGCATCAAAGATGCATCCTTTTCCGAAGCCTTGCGCACTGAAATCGGCACGGCTTGCGTAAAGCATTGGTAAAACTCCATGGTACTGATGTGCGGGCGCGCAAACATGTGACCAGCGCGGTTGATAGGCATCGACGACAACTTGAACAACTCTTCTAAAAGACCCGGGATCAAAGCACCAATCTTGCGCGCATCCGTAGCCATTTGCGCTGATAATAAGTGCGTCTTGCGCGACGTTTGCGCAAGAATCAACATGTGCGCCTTGATGATTTGAGGGAATCGCTTCATGAGCTTTTGGTCCTTGCTGTCGTACTCGTTCTTGAGTTCTTTCAAAAGCTTACTCACTTCCTCGTGCTGTCCCTCGAGCACAGGCATCTCGATGAATTCATGCGCCACCGCGAGCGTCTCGGGAAGGCGCTGAAGCGCCAAAACGGGCTTCATCTTCGATGTAAAGTTGTACTGCGTCTGCTTCAAGATGCTGCTCCCGCCGTATTTTTCACTTCTACGAATGGAATACATGGCGATGATGAGCGGAAGAAGAATACCGCCCACGACAAGAGAAATCAACATTACCGGCGCCATGACGCCCTTGCCAAAGAGCGTCTCGGGAAGCGCCACACCCAATTTCGTGCTTTGCTTCCCATCCGGGTGCCCATACTTCTCAAAGTTTTCTCTCGCCGCGTCATCGGTCAAAGTCTTGTACGCCGGCGCGATTGACTCGGCGAAATAAACCGCCGCAGCTGGGTCCGGGTTCTTATCTGGGTGAAACTTCAGACTCAACTTGCGATACGCGCTCTTGATCTCCTTCGGCGTCGCCCCGATGCGAAGTTCTAAAATATCGTACGGATCAAAGCCTTTCTCTTCCAATGGCGTGTTGTTGATCCACACGCACAACACAATCATCACTATCCACCCGATCGTGTACCACAGATTACTCCCTCGAAACAACCCGCTCACTCGCTTTGACGTCGTCATCTTCCGCTTTTTCAACGTCGCCGCCGCAGCCTTGCCCCAATCGCTCTGTGTGTCCGCAACTTCATTCACTATCACCTTACCGTCATCATCTTTGCCGAGCGCGCTCGTCGTCTTCGCGGACTTGGCCGCGCTCACCAATCGCGCGAGCGTCGCGGGAATCAAAAACGTCCCGAGCACGGACACCACGAACACCGGAAACAACGCCCCGACTGCGTCGGTGGGGTCTTCCCCGGCGGTATCTCCGAAACCCTGTCGAGCGTACGCGCGCGTCAGTCACCATCGTCGTCGTTACGCCGGTCATTCGCGCGCAGATCCATCTTGCTCGTGTGTAACACAATCTCGAGCGCCGATCGGCGTCGCGGCGCGCGCGAAGATGCGCGCGACGCGCCGTGTGCGCGACCGTGCAAATCCACTACGTACCATGCTTGCAACAGCGCGTGTGCGACGGCGTGCGCGATGGTCGAACGCGCGCGGTTGTGATCGAGGCGCTCGGGTGAGAGCTCTCTTCTTGCGTTTTGGGCTAAAATTTTTGCGTTGGCATGCTACATAAATTACAAAGCTATTTACCGATACAAAAGTCTTTAAAGACGACATCTAAGACGTCCTCGACGTCATACACACCGGTGATGCGACCGAGGGCGCGCGAGGCGTGTTTTAATTCCTCGGCGCCGAGCTCGAGAGCGCGAGCGTCGAGCGCGGCGTCGAGCGCCTGGACGCATCGGGCGAGGTTGACTCTGTGCCTCGAACGCGTGATGGCGAGTGCGTTGGCGTCATCGTCAACGCGATCATTCGTGGAGCATTTATTTTTGACGATGCGCGTGAGTGTGGCGACGAAATCGTCGAATCCTTCGCCGGTGACGCAGCTCACGCGAGAGACGTCGTAGCCGTCGGCGGCGGCTTCGTTCTCAATTTCTAATAATTCACGCCGTTTTCCTGGCGACAAGGCGTCAATCTTGTTCCAGACGGTGATGACGGTCTTGTTGGATAAATTAACCGCCGATGTTTTCAGCGCTTGGGCGCCAGATGTGACGTCGGACGTGACGTCATCTAGCGCGACGACGATGTCGGCGTCTTCGGCGCGCTTCAACGCGCGCTCGATGCCGAGCTTCTCTACGTCATCTGCGGTCTCACGGATCCCCGCTGTGTCGCTCACGATCACTTTATACCCTCCTAGTTCGAGAGCGACTTCGAGAACGTCACGCGTCGTTCCAGCGTGCGGTGATACGATGGCGGCTTCACGTCCAGCGAGCGCATTGAGCATCGAACTCTTCCCAACATTTGGCGCGCCCACCAAAGCGACACGCAAACCCCGTCGAATCAGCTCTCCTCGCGCTGGGGCGTCCAGGTACCCTTGCAAAGTCTCGCGCAACGCCTCGACGCGCGCACGCACGCCAGTTTCCACAATGTCGCTCGAAATGTCTTCTTCTTCGCCGAAATCAAGCGCCGCTTCGCAGTGCGCGGCGCACGTCATCAATTCCTTCCGCCACCGCTCGTACATGGCTCTTTGTGCACCATACCGGGACAATTTTAACGCTTGAGCACGTTGCGCTTCGGTTTCAGCGTTCAGCAAGTCCGCCAAGCCCTCAGCTTGGGTTAAATCCATCTTGCCGTTACGAAACGCTCTACGCGAAAACTCACCCGCTTCGGCGGCTCTAAACCCATCAAGCCCGCCTAGAGCGTCGAGCATCGCGCGCTGCACCGCAAGCGAGCCATGTATGTGTAATTCCACCACATCTTCTCCCGTGAACGAGCGCGGTGCGGCGAACCAGACGATAAATCCGCTATCCAGCGCTTCTCCGTCGCTCGCGCGCCGAAACTCCACCGCGCGCATGGTTCGCGGCGGCAATTCCCCCACGTCCACGCCCCGTATCGCCGCGAAACCGCGCGGTATCGTCGACGCCGATGATGTCGACGCCGTCATCGACGCCCTCGGCGTCGCGCTCGCGCTCACGCGCTCGACGTCGTCCTCAACCACCGCCCGAGTCCCCACGAGCGCCCCGACTGCGCGCGCATTCGGCCCGCTCACGCGCACCACCGCCACGCCTGCGCGCCCGTGCGCGCTCGCCAGCGCATATATCGTCTCTCGCCCCACGCTCGCCGCGCGCGTGGACATCGCGCGCGACGTTCGCGGCGAGAGCGCCGTGCGAATGAGTGCCGTGCCTCGACAACGCCATTCCGCGCCTCGCGACATCGTCGCCGTCGCGCGATGCCGAAGCGCCGGAAACAATCCAAAGCCGCGTGGCGCGCGCTCGAGGATGAACGTCCATCGGCGCGCGCGAGCGCGAAAGCCTCCGTGGCGGCGCTGCCGAATGATTCGTTGTTTTACATTGACAACTCGGCTGCGCTGGCGGCTGGCGGCGCCGCGCTCGCGGGCTCCAAACGCGATAGAGCGCGCGAACGGGCGTTAAAGGTGGATGCGGCGTGCGTGAAGGCGCCTGCGGAAAAGGCGTATCCGGTGCCCGTGGCGGTGCGCGCGGGAAAGATGTTTTTGGCGCCGCCATCGAGGGCGAAGGAGGCGACGCGGTCAAAGGGCGACGCGGCGAGAGCCAAGGCGTCGAAAGGTTTAGCGCCGAGAGGTGCGGTGGTGAAGGGCGCTGGCGCCAGCGCGGTAAAGGCGAGTGGTGAAGCGAATGCGTTCGACGTGTGGGGCACGGCGGCGCCCAAGGCGCGAGGGATTAATAAGCTGGCGAAGAAATTGACGGCGCCGACGACGCAGGCGCGAGCGGTGGCGCCAGAACATCCGGGTTGTAGTTTTAATCCGCCAAAAGACGCGCGCGAGGACGTCGTCGCGGTTGCTCTCGCGAAAGAATTCAAAGAAAAGCAAGCCAAGTATTTGAATCCAGTCGTCGTGCCGGTGTCGAATAACGTCGCGGCGGCGAATTTGGTGAATGAGTTGTACTTTGAGAGCGGGTTTGGGGCTGACGAAACCGACGAGGAGGACGCTGTGGGCGGCGCCGGCGGGGATGAAGACGGCAAGCGCAATCGTGCGGTGACGGCGGATAAATACAGTAAGACTAAGCGCAACAAGTTGAAGCGCCGCGCCGAGGCGGAGGCGCAAGAGGAGGCGAATCGCCAGGCGAAGCAACTCAGACGAGATTTGAGTAACCTCAAGGCGTTGAAATCCGGCATTGTCGTCGAAGAAGCCGAACGCGAGGCACGCTTAGCGCGTCGTCGCGCCGTACGCGAAGAACGTCGTCAGGCCCAGCCCGCACGTTTAGGCAAACTTCGCCACAAAGAGGAACTCGTCGCCGTCCGTTTCGCCGACGAGCTCGACGGCGGCTCGCTCCGCACTCTCAAAGGCGGCGCCTCCCTCCTTCGCGATCGCCTAAAATCCTACGAACGCCGAGAGATGATTGAACCTCGACGTAAGGTTGAGCGTCAAGTCAAGGGTAAGGCGGTGATCAAATACGAACCAGGCGCTCGAGGCGAACGAGAAATGGAACTCCACAACCTCAACCGCGAAGGCGCTCAAAAAATCGCCGAACTTCGCGCCCTCGTCACCGACGCCTCGTAGACATACACCATCACCATCAATCACCCCTAGCCCTGCTTCACCGTACGCATTGTATTCATAATCACCACCACAGGCACCCAAACGGCCGCCCGCCTTTTACGATGCGCCTCACTTTTCCCCCACGTTCGGGACATTCGCGCGACACTTTTCTATCACCATTCGGACATTTTGACCTTACATACGCATCGTGTTGTACTATATACATGCAATAAATGTATTTGGTTTTTTCTCGGGCTCTTGGCTCATACTGTAGTTTAAATCTGCATATACCAAGCATGACTTGTCACTATCAATTTCCCGCCAAAAATTTGAAAATTTGCGTCGCGCCGTCGGAACTCGACGACACATTGACGTCGCCTTTGCCGCCGCCGCCGCGCCCGCACACCGCGACGCGTGTCCAATCGCGACGACGCACAGACAGAACAAAGTGTGTTCCATCGAATCGCATCGCGATCGCGCGCGAATCACGGCGCACACGCGCGGCATTTGTGTCGAATCACGCCGAGGATCGATCGGTCGTTCGTTCGATCGATCTGTCGATAGCGATCGCGAATCGGTTCGTGTTGGACGCCATGCGCGAGCCTCGCGAGCGTAAACCGCCGGCAAAGGTGCGTGTTGAGGGGGTGTGTTGTATGCGTGGCGCGGTGGGCGCGGTCATGGGCGCGGGCGGGTGGTGGTGCGCGAATGCATGCGACGCGATGGTGATCCGCATTGACGTCGACTGATGACTGACGAGCGTTTTGAATACGTATCGCGTGCGCGCAGTACGAACCGACGATGCGACAAGGACAAGGTGGAGATTTTACCACGGCGCGCGTGCGGCGAGATGGTGCGTCGACGTCGACGGTGTCGTCGACGGCGGACGCGGTGAAGGAGAATGCGGCGGCGCGAGCCAACGACGGCGCCGCGCGAGGAGGCGGTTCGTCCTCACATGGGAAGGCTCCGGCGGTGAAGACGGTCAAGGCGAAGACGGTGACGGTGACGTCGTCGAAGACGGGGATTAGTACGGTGTTGAAGCAATCGACGTGGGGATCGGGATCGTTTACGAAGGAGGCGGTGGCGTTGAAGTCTCCGCCGTCGGCGGCGGCGGGGCGTCAGCGTCCGACGAATAATCAGTTGTTGTATCGCATCAATTTTAATTGGGAGCATTATACGCACAATGTTCCGGCAAGCGTGCGGAAGACGTTGCCTAGCACCACTGAGGCGTGTCCGAGCGTGACGAGCGCGTTTTTACAAACGCTCAAGGCGCTTGACGCGGCGGAGAGCAGTCGGGTGGATAATTCTCGTAACATTTTACAGTTATTGAGCGTCAACACTCGACGCACCAAGGTTGTGGCTTTGAACACTGGTACGCATCGGGTGCCGGAAGAGTTGCGTCGACACCAGCTGAGCGACAAGGAAGGGAACGCCTACTCGACGAATCTCGATCGTAACCGCTACGGGAACGACGACAACTACTTGTTCACCGTCACGCGTTTCAACTTACAAGCGCTCGAACTGTGTCCGCTGTTAGCGCAAGTAGAAATTATCGGCACTAAAGGCAACAGTGAAAACGATATTCTGCTCTCCACCGATCAGGCTGAGTGCACGTGCGGTGGTTTGCACAAGTCATCGCATTGGACAGTGCCGGCGTTTGTGACGCCGGCGCAAATGCCAAAGCAAATCCCAAAATCCACATTGGCGGCGAAGGATCGAAGTCGTAAACGCTCTCGTCAGTCGATGTCAAGTGCGGACGAGAAACCATTGGCGTCACAACTCAAAGCGCGCGAGAGCATGACGCCGGAGCGCGAGTCTGAGGCTGGGCCTCACGGTGGCATGGGTGTTTTGCTCGACGCGCTCACGTCCGTTGGTGGTATTCCAATGTCGCCAGTTCCTGCACGCAAGCGCGCGGCGACGACGGGTGTTATGTCTCCCGGGCGACCAATTCGTGGAATTCGGCAAGTTGAACTCGATCTGGGGGCGATCAACGAGGATACAACTGCCGCGCAACAACAAATCGCTCAGGCGACGTTGCAGAGCATTCATCACATTCCGGATGAAATGCTCCGGGCAGAGTTACATAACGCGATCGCACGAACGTGTGAGTTACACATGACGGCGTCGGCGTATCAGCAGCGCCAATACCGCGCCGAGCGTGAGGCTGAGGAGTACAAGACTATTGTAACCAACTTGGAGGCGTTGTTGAACGAATCCCAATCTGAAGCACAGGAAGCAAAGTTGCAGTTGGCAAAAATGAGATCCGAAGTTAGTGGCGCAGTGATGTCGCACAACGAAAATGATAGCATCATTCAAACATCGGCATTCTTGGCGCACAAGCTCATCGGAATGCAGCAGATGGTGGCTGCGCTGGCCGCGCGCGTCGAGCTCCTGAGCAGTGAGAAAACCAGATGCACCGTCGAAGAGTTGCTCCGCACCGAAATGGCTGCGCACTTGCAAACTAAGAAGGCATTGCTGCGCGCGGAAATTAGTCTGGCCGCGTATGCAGCGGCTGAAGCGACGTGTGATGAAGAAGTGTGGCGAAAGCAGTACATTGCTTCGGCGCAGGCGAACTTGGAGCAAGCGGCGTACGCGGCGACGACTTCTGTCGACGGCCAGGCGCATCACGAGTCATTAGCTGCTCGTAAACAGTCTGTATCCAAAGGCACGATCGGTAAGACGGCAGACGTGTCATTTAAGACGCCGTCTACTGCCGTAGCAACGACGTCAAAGATGCCCGCGGCGCCGAGCGGCATCAAGGCTGTCGCCATGATGGCGGACGCCGCCGCGTCCGCCATCGATCCTTCGCACTTACCTCCGAAGACACCGATCGGTAAGAACCCAACGCTACGCAATGCGTTCATCTCGCCACCTTGACGGCGGTATTTCTAAAATAAAGTCCGAGCGACGGCGGTTCATGTCTTCGCCTTAGCGGCATCAGTGTTTGTAATAATTTTTGTGTTTTTCCTACTTTGGATCGTCCAGTCCCGACGTCGCAGTGACGTCATCGCATACACACAGCGACGGACGTCTCTGTGTTAATTCATCGCTGACGTCAACCCAAGCGTGGGCACGCGCTGGTTCGCGAACCGTGCCGCCTCCACGCGTGAGATTCCGAGAGAACATGTGCCACATGTGTTCTATGTGAATGAAATATGAACAGGCACAGAGACGTCATTCCTTCACGCGCACGAACGCTCACGTGAACTCGACACGCAAAACCTTGCGACATACACACGAAAGAAATGTCCTCTTTTCGATTGAACAGGCGCACGCTCTTCGTCGCCATTGTCGTCGCCGTCATGGCGGTGCTCACCGACGCCGCCGAGGCCAAGAAATGGGGCAAGCACAAAGGCCACTCACACGGCTGGATGGAGCCCTGCTCCGATGGTTGGTGGGCTCGCATTCGTGAAAACCGCCAAGCAAATGATGACAACCGAGCCGTGCTGCGATGCTTGCTGAACAACTGCGGCTGGGAGGTTAAGAAGTGCGCGCACGATTGGCAGTGCCGCAAAACCGCCAGATGTCTGTCTGATTGCGACGGCGACCGCGCGTGCGCGTTTGAATGTATCAAGAAGTACGATGGTCTCGAAAATGACAATGTCAAGTCGCTTGGTAAGTGTGCCATGAGCAACGACTGTGCGCCGAACAGCGCGTAGATTTTCGGACTTTTGGACGACGCTTCGGCTCCTCCTCATTATGCGCATATGCTTCAAGATCCCCCAAATTTGTTCACAAAGACCAACATTTCTCGCGTGTATCGTCGCTCATGCGCCGACGAGGGCGTTGAATAGGTTACGGTCGCTTACATGTCGTAGCGCGTTCGTTAGTTCACGATTGTAATGTTCCAACAACGAGCCGAGTGCGTTACGGAGAGTTGATGACGCTAAAACGGTACATATTGCAGTACTACTACGCGAGCTATGCTGAGATGAAACTACTGGTACATATTTTAGCCGTCCAAACGATCGACTTGTGCCGCCTTGAAGAGCTCGGGCATGTGTGCGTTGGTGACGTTCATGCGCTCAAAGTTCACCGCGCGTTTCTTCTTCGCCTTGACCAATTCTGGTTGAGGGCCCAAGTCGTACACCGGTCTCGGCGTTGGTTCGATGCCTTCTCTGCGCAAAGCTTTGTCGAAATCAACATCGTGCTCGGGAATTTCCACCTCGTGAAAGGACGCCACAAATTCGCCGTTGACTTCTACCTCGTACTCTGGCTGCTTTCTAAACAAAACCTTCTTCTTCGTCTCCGTATTCGTCAATAAAATGACGCTCCCATCCTCCTCGGCTAAAGCGATGGCATCTTCCACAGCTTTCACGTACGCATCCGCAATCTCATCAATCGCCAATCCATCAGGCGTGGCGTTCACCAGCTCCAACACGTCCTCCTTACACATCACGTCGTGCTTCGCCTTGTACCTAAACATCTTCGTCTCCTCATCGTACTCCACCTTATCGTGCGCCTTGAGACTTTCAAACAAATCTCCAACGTTACAGTCAAACCCTAAGAACACGCGTAAATCGTCGTTACTCATCGCTCGTCGTTGCTTGAACAACGTGTCGATCGCGTGCTTTTGCTTGGCCAACATGTTCGTCGCGACAATCTTCACCGGTTCCACCGGCACCTCCATCTCCGCCAACGCCGCTTCGCGCTCCGCCTTCTCCTTCTCCGCCGCGCGTTTCATGCGTTCGTACTGCGCATCTGAACGCGCATCGAGCGCGGCGCGATCGCGAGCGGCGGCAGTCATGATTTTCGATGCCGCCTTCTGCCCGCTTCTGTACTTGTTCAGCGTCTTCTCCAGCACGGAGGCTTTGCGTTTAGACGAACTCATCGCGCCTGAACGATCGTTGACGGTGCGTGTGATGCGCGCGAGCGGTTCGTGTCGTCTATGACGACGCGCTCGACGGTTGACGCGCGCGATTATGACGATATGCCGCGTCAGTGCGCGTCTCGCGGCAGCCACACACACACACACACAGATGTCGCCGCACGCCGCGCCCGTGGGATTGACTCGGTCGATATATTGGTACTTTGTCGTCATCGCCGTCGCGTGCGCGTGGTATGTTCGCGCGTTCACGGGACGCATCGGGCGCAGGCACCGGTTGTGTGGCTCCACGCACTTGGTTGTGCTGTTCTTGCGCGCGTTTCGAAGCCATGACGCCGATGTTGGCGTCGCCATCGCTCGGCTCGAAGACGCCGCGTTAGCCGTGTCTGGGTGTATTTTAACTGCCAGTGCGTACGGCGATTTCGCCGAGGCGCACGCGCGCGCCAAGCCGAATAAAGCGAGCGGCACGTTGCACGCCAAGGCGACGGTGACGGGTGATGAAATGCTCGAACATTTGTTTTATCAAATCGTCAACGCGGTGCAGATTGCGTATTTATGGCATTGTGATAGCGAGTTTTTTCGTTCCGCTGGGTTTGCGTGGCGGTGCGCGGCGTGCGCGGCGGCGACATCGCCTTGGCTGTTTCGCGCGAGATTTCCGGTGAACTCGTTTTCGGCCAACTACTCTGAAGGCGCGCTCGACTTTGAATCGACGTTGTATAGGCTCAAGAAATGGCAATACGTCCTGTATAAGACGGTGATTTTACATGGTCTAAATGTGAGCATGATTTTCGCCGAGGATGACGACGCGTATGCGCTCGTGCGCTCGTCAGGCTTTCGAGCGTTTTGGCTGTGCCTGAATGCGGCGTACGTGCTGGAATTCTTCTTGCAAACGCTCGTAAAGCGACGGTACATTCATCAACGCACGATGCTAGCGTTGAACCAGGCACTGATGGTTATCAGCACCTATGCGGTGATTCCGGTGCTACGCGCGGTGGTGATTTCAGCCGCGGCGACGTGCGTGGTGCTCAATTTCAAAAACCGTAAACGCGAAATGCAAAACGTCGCGTGGGCGATTTTCGTCGCTCGCGCGCTCGAGATTAGCGTAGAATTCGACGAGTGAACGCGTATTTGTAGCACGCCGTCATAGCAGTAGCGCGCGTAGTATATTTTGTTGAATAGCAGTGTATTTTGTATGGCAATTACAACTCGACGATGAGGTGAGTTTAAACGACAGTGTACGAGTCGACGAGCATCATGGTCTTTTCTGAAAACTTGACCGGAGCGCCATCCGTGGTGCGCGTGATCGTGGCCACTTCGATGTCGCAGAACGTCTTGTTGGACGAAAAGTGCACATCAATCGGGAAGAACCCATCGGTGTCGGCGGCGGGAATGGTAAATTCCATCGACCCGCTTCGGTTGCTATCGTCAATGAGCTGAATGTTCCACTCCATCACGCCCCCGCGAGCGTCGAAACGGAAATCTCCGTCGCACGACGTCACCGCAGGCGGTTCACGGGTTCGCGGGACGGGAATTGAGATCACCACGTTTTGCAACTCCATCGCGTCGCTGGCTTCGTATTCGATGCTCACAGCGGTCTGGTCTCCCGTGACTGAAGGCCAGCAGTTGATGGTCAACGGCACCGCGGACTCATCCTTGGTTGAATATCGCCACTTGAGCACGCCGAGCGCCGAGCCGCACGGAAAAGGACGGTTGGGGTCCTTCAAGCCTAAAATATTTTCATTCGCGTGCAACGCCTTGTCAATGTTTGGATGGGTTTTAAACTGATAGCCAGGATTTTTTCCACCATTCACCAACACGCGAATCAACGCGTTGTCTTCATCCTTGACTTCAAGTAACATGTTCCCTTGGACCTCCATGGACTCCAAACCGCCGTTGCGTCCGAGTCGAACGTTCAGTTTTTCTTCCACGACCAAGCTGATGGATTCACTCGGGACGACGGGTGCGGACATCGCACGGTCTTCGCCGCGCGACGACACGGCGCCAACGTTGAAATCGTGTTCGACATGTTCGCCTTCCGCGCGTAAATCTTCCAAAAATTGATTCGTCTTTGGTTTTCCGCCGAGTTGCATACCCTTCTTGGGACCGGCGAGCGATTTTTGAGGCATGCCGCCAGCGCTCGGCGATTTCCCGTACGCGCCCATATCACCACTGTACTGCGTGCGGAAACCAGTGCCACCACCCATGCGGTCATCCATACCGCTTGCGCCGCCGCCCCCGCGACCAAGGTAGCCGAACTCATCGTCG
>JACLAB010013344.1_pt1 | contig 12981 bp, 9 predicted proteins | sample 8027921 | NCBI WGS metagenome assembly JACLAB01 (sample SAMN15725117, study PRJNA655200) | protist metagenome | isolation source: fluorescence activated cell sorting (FACS) single amplified genomes of... | place: USA: West Boothbay Harbor, Gulf of Maine | collected 2000-07-19
GCCCAACGCCACCGGCAACATCGGCCGCTTCCCGTGCGGCAGGTACAACGTCCGCACCCGCCCACTCGCCACCTTGGCCAGACCATCCTCCGCATCCAAGTACCTCGTCGGATCAGCCACGTGCACGAACACCCGCACGAGAGAAACGTCGCCGTGCACGTCGTCCACGCCGGCCACCTCGGCGCTCAGCCCGTCGTCAATCTCGACCGTCGACGCCGAGTCCACGGTGATCATTCGCAGCGACCGAAAGTCTCGCCGCCTCGCCTCGTCACGATCCGGCCGTGCCAACAGCGCAGACGTCATCGCCATCACGTCTAGGGTGTCGCCGCGACGCCCGAGCCGCGCCTCCAGACGGGCAACGTGCGCCGCGAGGGACGAAGGGGCGTGGTGCTCGGGCAGTAGCTCTGTGCGCACGAAGTGTTTCTCGGCCGGTGACATGGGCTGTCCGTCGTGGTAGCGCTCGAGGAGCGAGTGCGAGTGCGAGTGCGAGTGCGAGTGCGAGTGCGCGCTGGTGGCCGAACTGGACCACCGAGAAGAATTCGAAACGCCCCACCAGGTGGGGCGCATTCCATGCGCTGCGCCTCTCCGCGCCGCTCGGAGGACAGCTGGTATCATCGCAGGTAGGGTGGCGAGGTCATCGTCGTGATTTGATTTGCCTGAAGTGCCTGTGAAGGGGTGAGTTTTGGAAGGGGTGAGTTTTGGCTCTTCGGGGACTGGCGGACATCGTCGCCGCTCAATCTGTTTCTGATTCCACCTATTCACAATGGTACGTTGACATACGAGTCTTGAAGCATCAGGCAGACCGGTATGCCCGACCCGCGACGCCGAGCCGCCTCCATTGGCCGAGTTTGAGGATGCGCCAGCCGGCCTTGTCATCCGGCCTCGCCACGCCGTGTGGTCCTCCTCGGACGGGACACATCCTTTTCTGTACTTCAGACGCGACTACGTAACGCGCGAGTCTGTCCAGAAACGGCCCGGCTGCGGCACAGGCTCGGCATCAAGAATTTGTCCGTCTGACGCAGGACATTTTCTTCGGCTGGCGGTCTCGTGCTGCGTGGCACCGCGCTACGTCGGGCGCGTCGAGCCTGTTTGCCGGCCGGCGTGGCCGTGGCCGTGGCCGTGGTGGTGGTCGTCGCGTCTCGCGTCTCCTCCGATTCTCCCTCACTCGCGAATTCTTTCACTACCTGCAGCCGAAGAGAATCGAGGAGATCAAGGAGTTCCTGCTGACGGCGCGCCGCAAGGACGCTCGTTCGGTGAAAATCAAGAAGTCTGCGGACGGAACCACCAAGTTCAAGGTGAGGTGCTCCCGCTACCTGTACACGCTCAGCGTGAAGGACGCCGACAAGGCTGACAAGCTCAAGCAGAGTCTGCCGTCCACGCTGCAGGTGTCGGAGATCTAAACGTTGAATCGGGGCCCTATTTATGTAATAATATTCAATTAATACACCAGGAGACGGGGGGGGGGTTTGCTGGCCGGTCGAGGTATCGATCGAAAGAGTACGTTTTTCCCCGATGAACGAATGAATAACAAATGAATAACGAATGGATAACGAGTGAATGATTCTCCAAGTTCTTTACTTGGAGAGCTCGTCGACGGCCCGCTCGAGGGCTGCCTTGTCGGCGCCGGTGAACGAGACCCGCTTGGTGCCGTCCTTGCCGTAGCCCACGAACATCGGCACGGCCGAGACGGCGTGCTCGCTGACGACGTCGCCGATCTCGATGTTGTCGATGTCGGCTTTGACGACGTTGAGCGTCGACGCGGTCTTCTCGGCGAGGGAGGCGACGACCGGCGAGATGACTCGGCAGGGGGGGCACCAGGCGGCGGTGAACTGGAGGAGGATGCCGCGGTTGGATGCGGCGGCCTGCTGTTTCAGGTTGATCCAGTCCTGGTTGGTGAGGATCTCGGTGACGGCCCCTGCCGTCGCGTTGTCGTTGGAAGCGGTTGTTGCCGAGGGGGACGTCGAGACCTCGGACGTTGTCGTCTCGGCCAGTGCCGAAAACGAGCGCAATGCCGACGAAGGGCGCCCTCGTCGGAGGCCTGTGCGGATGAGAGTACTAAGAGCCATGTTCTGTGTGGCGCATTGAGCCGGAATGAAATGGGACGGAATGAAAGAGAGGGAAAAAAGTGGTGGTTTCGTTGGGACCGCCCATTCATGAATGTACCGAATCGCGCGGTTGGCGGCAAGCCGGTGCTGCTGACGAGCGTTCCTTCGCGCCGACAGGACGTATGAGCGGACAGGGAGATGTCCTGGATGTAGGGGAGCGGTGTGCGAGCTGCTCACAGCTGGATTTTCTGCCTCAGGTCTGTTGCGATCAGCCCTTCTGCCGGGACTGTATCAGTCTCCATCGACTCTCGTCGAGCTGCTCGGCGGTCGACAGGTCGTCGGTCGTTGTCTGTCCAATTTGTGCACGAGGGGTGACGGTCAAAGCGGGCGAGGATCCGAACGCAGTCGTGGAGGAGCACCAGCGTCGAGGGCGGGGTGATCGGTGTGACCCGGATAACTTTGCAAGAGTGCACAATCGGAAGCGCTGCTGTGCGGCTGGTTGTCGGGAAAAGCTGACGACGGTGAACGCGTACGCGTGCAAGCAGTGTGGCGAGGAGACGTGCGTGCGTCATCGGATGCCGGAGAGCCACTCGTGTGTCTGTGCTCGGCGCGGCGTCGTGTCGGGGCGGGGCAGCGGCAGCGGCAGCGGCAGCGGTTTTTTCCGGTCCATCAAGAGCTTCTTCGGGTCGTTGTCGTTGTCGTTGTCGTAGTCGTCGTGATGTAAAACTCGAAAGCGAGTCGCGCCCACCCTCTGGCCCCCGGGGCCAGAGCGGGGTGGGGCCCACCCCGCAAACTACTGACTCCATTTCCCATTTTTACCCAGGGGTCTCCTGGCCTGCTGCTTGACCTTGGCCCGTTTCTTTGGATTTATCGAGCTCAATGCGGGTATATGCTGCCACGCAAAGGCGAGTGACGACGCAAGCGTCTTCGGGGCGAGGAGCCGAGGTCGGCAAGTTGCTCGCCAGACTACCGCCGCGACTCGTCGAAGACATTGCGGACGCCGGTATCGCGCAGGAGTCGATCGTGGAAATCGTCCTGGACTTTGGGAGGAAGCCGCTGGTCCGCGCGCGCTCGAACGACGCCGGTGCAGACCAGCATCTGCGCCGTCACGGGCACGACGTGACGCTCTCCCCAGTCCCGGTCAGCCGAGAAGAGCTCGATTACATCGTCGACCACTGCTCGGAGTTTGCCGAAGACAACAGGAGTGGGATCGACGGCACGCTCCACAGAATATCGGCGATCAAAAACAGGGCGGGGAAGATTGTCGGCATCACGTGCCGGATCGGCGAGGCCGTCGAGGGCAGCGCGCAGATGGTGAAGGACATTGTCATGGCGGGCCACTCGGTCCTGTTGCTCGGCAGGCCGGGCGTGGGAAAGACGACCGTGATCCGTGAAATCGCGCGCATCCTCGCAGACGAGGCGTTCCGGAGAGTCGTCATCGTCGACACGTCGAACGAAATCGGCGGAGACGGTGACGTGTCGCACGTCGGCATCGGCCGGTCGAGGCGCATGCAGGTGGCCAGTCCTTCGCATCAGCATCGCGTCATGATCGAAGCCGTCGAGAACCACACGCCCAACGTGATTATCATCGACGAGATTGGCACCGTCGAGGAGTGCCTGGCGGCGCGGACCATCAGCCAGCGGGGCGTGCAGCTCATCGCCACGGCCCATGGGAACGTGCTGGAGAATGTGATCAAGAACCCGTCGCTGAATGATGTGGTCGGTAGCATCAGCAGCGTCACGCTAGGAGACGAGGAGAGCCGCCGGCGAGGGGTGCAGAAGAGCGTCCTGGAGCGCAGGGCGCCGCCGACGTTCGACGTGGTCGTCGAGATGATCGATCGCGACCACTGGAACATTCATCCCAACGTCGCCGAGTCGGTCGACAGCATTCTCCGCGGCAAAGAACCCCCGTCCATCATGCGGGAGGTTCGTGACGGCAAGGTCGTCCAGAGCCACGCCGTGGATGTGGAGGCCCGGGAAGAACTGATGTCGTCGAAGAGCATCTTGACGAGCCAACGCCGTTTGTTCGACGGACGGGCGGGAGGAGATGCGACGGACGCGCCGGAAACGACGGACAAGCTGGGCGATCGCGGGGACGACGCGGACGACGCGGACGACGCGGACGACGCGGACGACGCGGACGACGACGAGGCCCGCCAACGGCAGAGGGAGAAACGCAAGCAGCTCACGGCCCGCGTCGCGAGCCCAGACGACAACGCGCTCCACGTGTTCATCGAGGGCATCGACGAGGACGTCCTGGTCGCCGTCAGGGCCGACATGGCCTCCGAGGCCAAGCTGAAGCTCGCCACCGACATTGTCGACGCGCAGGCGGTGCTGACCACCAGATCTGGCCTGAAGGAGAACGCCTACCTCCGCGAGGTGGCGAAATTCTCCCGCATGCCCCTATTCCTGGTCCGAGCAGGCACCAAGACGGCCGTGCTCAAGGGCCTCAACAAGCTCCTCAGCAACGACATCATGCCTGCCTCCAACAACCGCCTCCACGTGAACGACGACGCGAGCGGGGGCACCGGAGGCGCGACCGCCGTCCGCGCCACTGGCGGCGTCCTCGAGTGCAAGACTGCCATCGACGACATCGTCCTGAGAAAGCAGATGCCCGTCGAAGTGGTACCCAACTCGGCCGAGACGATGGTCAGACTCATCGCCATGGCCAACGACCACGGACTCGAACACGAGGTGATCGGCGAGCGGCTGCGCATCATGCCCAACGAGTGGAACGCCGGACGCGTCGCCCGCTCTGCGACAAGACGAGCCAAAAAAGTCGAATTCTGGTAGCGGAGCACATGTAGAAGTACTCATCACAATCGACATCAAGCCACAGAACAGAGCATTATCACTCGCCCTTGACGACCCCGACTTCGGCGGCCCGCACTGCCCGGTCGTGCATCAGATACCCCTTCTTCACCACGACCGCCACAGTCCCGGGCTTGGCATCCCCCCCGGCCGGCACCTCAAACAGCGCATCGTGCAGGTTGGGATCGAACTCCTCCCCGGCGGGATCATACCGCGTCACACCCTCCTTCTCCAAGATCCGCATCAGGATCCCGTCCGTCATGACGACCCCGTCCTTCAAGCTATGCAGCAGCCCCAGCGCCTTCTCCACATCCAGCTCTGCCGCATCCACGTCCTTCACCACGCTCGACGCCGCCCGCTCCAAGTTATCCGCGACATCCAACAGACTCTTCACCAAGCCCTGGGTCGCAAACTTCCGCGCCTCCTCCAACTGCTTGGACGTCCGGTCCCGCAGGTTCTCCATATCCGCCAGCGTCCGCACCAGCCGATCCTTCAACTCCTACCGAACGAACGAGCGCGTCGGAAACCGAGTGAGCGTCGAGCGAGCAACGTCGAGCGAGCAACGTCGATACGCACCGCAACTCCTCTCTCCTTCTCGTCGAGATCCTTTTTAATCGCGATGACATGCTCATGAAGCTGCTCCGTCGTCATGCCTTGGAGCGTCGCCAGGAGCTCGGCGTCGTGCGCCGACTCGGCACCCTGCTCCGACTCGGCACCCTGCCCCGACTCGGCACCCGCGGTTCCTCCCTCCCTCTCTTCTCGCGCCGCGTCGGGTCCCGGTTCTTCTTCCTTCCCTTGTTGCTCTGTCGTCGTCATATGCCGCTGCGGCACAAACCCAGTGGCCTCCCACGCCCGAGACGAGCGCCACCCTCCACCCGTGCGGGCGAGCGAAAGACCACCCACGAATTCCGCCTGACTACAAGCGCCCCGGCCCAGCACGCCGCACTGGCGCCACAGCTGCGCCGCACCACGTCGCAAGCTCATCCTTCTGTACACGAACGAGTCGACGCAGACGCCAAATGAAATGCGAGTTTTTGGGAGTCTGAGCGGCTTTTTCGTCGCCAGACCGGGTTTGTATTTTCCTGGCGACGAAAAAGCCGCTCAGACTCCCTCCCGCGTTCACATTCATACACACCCGAGGAGGTATCGGACGTTGACTACAGAGCTGACGCGTGCACGCAGGACCGGCTGACGAAGGCATACCAGGAGGAAGCCCGAGCCGAGAGAAGGCTGCATCCTTCGGAATTCGAAATCTTCGCCGGCGAAGCCACACACGTATCCCGATGTTTCTGTACAACCTGACGCTACAGAAGGCGGGGGCGATCACGGTGCGTGCTGCTTGTTGTTGTTGCGACGACGACGGGTGAGGACGGCGACGGCGCGGGCGCTTTTCTTCCTCTTCCTCTTCCTCTTCCTCTTCCTGTCCTGCGCTCGACGACGGAATAGCCCCCGACGTGCCTGGCGGCGTTCGCCCGAGACACGGCGAGCGCGTACACGCCGAAGAACGCCACAAAGAATGCCGCAAAGTCGTGGAGGAGATATCCCACTCGCTCGCTTGCTCGCTTGCTCACTCCCCGTCGTTCACGCTCCGCTCCGCAGCACGCCATCTACGGTTCGTTCTCGGCGCCAAAGTCCCAGGAGGTCGTGCTCAGTCGCGGGTCGAATGTCCTCGAGCTCGTTCGTCCGGACGAGCAGGGGGTGCTCAAGACGCTGTGCAGCACCAACGTGTTTGGGAACATTCGTTCGCTGCAGCCGTTTCGGTTTCCGGGGTCGCACGAGGATTACATCATCGTCGGGTCGGAGAGTGGCCGGATTGTTATTCTGAAGGTCGTGGGGTCGAGCAGCGGTCGGGACGCCGCACCCAGTGCCTACCGGTTCCAGAAGGTGCACCAGGAGACGTACGGGAGGTCTGGGAATCGTCGTATTGTGCCGGGAGAGTACTTGGCGGTGGATCCGAAGGGGCGCGCGTGTATGGTGGGGGCCTTGGAGAAACAGAAGTTTGTCTACGTGCTGAACCGGGATACCGACGCGCAGCTGACGATCTCGAGTCCGCTCGAAGCGCACAAGTCGTATCATGTCGTCTACGATATTGTCGGCATGGACATGGGCTTTGAGAATCCGCAGTTTGCGGCGATCGAGCTGGATTACGGCGAGGTGGATCTCGACCCGAGCGGGGAGGCGGCGGACGAGGCGATGAAGCAGCTGGTGGTGTACGAGTTGGACCTCGGGCTCAACTCGGTGACGAGGAAGTCTTCGGTGGATATCGACAACGGGGCGAGCAAACTCATTGCGGTGCCCGGAATTGCTGATAACGGGCCCGGCGGTCTGTTGGTGTGCTGCGAGAACTACATCATCTATCGGAGCGGGGATTCGGACCAGGCGGTCGAGCTGCGGACGGCGATTCCGAGGCGGGCAGAGCTGCCACTGGATCGCGGGGTGCTAGTGACGGCGTCGGCGATGCTCAAGCAGAAGAACCGGTTCTTCACGTTCGTGCAGACAGAGCACGGGGACCTGTTCAAGGTGAGCCTGGAGCACGACGGGGCCGAGGTGAGCGAGCTCAAGGTCAAGTACTTTGATACGATCCCGCCCGCGACGTCAATGTGCATCTTCAGGAAGGGTTTCTTGTTCGCGGCGAGCGAGTTTGGGGACCACCACCTGTATCAGTTCCTGGGGCTGGGCGACGACGACGCGGTGGAGAGCAGCAGCGTGGAGGTGAAACTGGAGAACGGCGGGTACGATGTCGGTTCTCTTGCGATGGATATCGACGGGATTACGGGACAGGTGACGTTCGAGCCTCGGTTCCCGATGGTCAACCTGGACAAGATTGACACGATGCCCAGCCTGGCGCCGACGCTCGACATGAAGATTGCCAACCTGCTCGGGGAGGAGAGTCCGCAGATTTTCTGCGCGTGTGGAAGGGGGGCACAGTCGACAGTGCGAATGCTGCGTCCGGGGCTTCAGGTGAACGAACTGGCCGACTCCGAGCTCCAGGGGAACCCCATCGCGGTGTTCACGATGAAGCGGGACCCGAGCGACCAGCACATGTCGTACGGCGTGGTGTCGTTCTCGAACGCCTCGATGGTGCTGAAAATGGGGGAGATCATCGAGCCGACCGACGAGACGGGGTTCAACGACAAGGTGCAGACGATCGGGGCGAGCTGCATGCACGACGGGACGTTTGTGCAAATCACGCCGACCGGCATCAGGCACGTACAGGAGAAGGGCCGCGTCTCCGAGTGGGACGCCGGCAAACGGAACATCACGCGGGCGGCCATCAACGAACGTCAGGCGGCCGTCTCGCTCGCGGGCGGCGAGGTCGTCTATTTCGAGATGACGCCGCAGGGAAACCTCGTCGAGACCGAGCGGAAGGAGCTGGGCGGGGACGTCTCGGCGCTGTCCATCGGGGAGATCCCGGACGGGTTGCTTCGAAGCAGGTATCTGGCGGTCGGCTCGTACGACAAGACGGTGCGCTTGCTGAGTCTGGACCCGGAGGACGGCATGAAGTCCCTCAACATGCAGGCGCTGACCGACACGCCGGAGAGCATCCTGCTGCTCGACGAGTCGGAGAGCAAGGGGTCCTTGCAGCTGCACATCGGCCTCGCAAACGGCCTGCTGCAACGCACGGACGTCGACCGCGTCACCGGGCAGATGACCGACACGAGGACGAGGTTCCTCGGCGCAAAGCAGCCCAACCTCTGCAAGATCTTCGTCAACGGCAACCCGGCCATGCTGGCGCTTTCCACGCGTCCCTGGCTGGGATACAGCGATCAGGGCGCCTACTCGGTCGTGCCAATGTCGTATGGCTCGCTCTCGCACGCGGCACCCTTCTCGTCGCCGATATGCGAGGAGGGATTCATCGCCGTCTCCAAGAACGTGCTCAAGATCCTCTCGATCGACCGCCTCGGACAGGTGTTCAACGAGCGCTCGATCGCCCTGCGTTGCACCCCCCGTGCCATGGCCGTGCACCCAGAGACGGGCTCGCTCGTGGTCGTCGAGAGCGACGCCATGACCCAGCCGCTCGGCAGATCCGACCGGGCCGACGGGACCGACGGGACCGCCGATATGGACACCGACGGCGGACCCTCGGCGGCGGAGCGCCTCAGGCACGTCGGCGACTACTCGGGCGAGGAGGGCGAATGGGGATCGTGCATCCACGTCATCGACCCAAAGACGCTCGGCGCGCTGTCCCGGCTGGACTTGGACGACAACGAGGCCGCGATCTCGGCGGCGATCGTCCCGTTCGAGTCCCACCCCGACAAAGGCTCCGTCCTCTGCGTGGGTGTCACCAAGGGTCTGACGTTCTACCCGCGAAAGACGGAGGGCAACTCGATCAAGTGCTACGAGTTCTCGAAGGACGGCAAAACGCTGAGTCTGATCCACTCGACGGACGTGGACGCCATCCCTCGCGTCCTCGTCGAGTTCAAGGGAAAGCTTCTGGCTGGTGTCGGATCGGCCGTCCGAATATTGGACCTGGGAATGAAGCGGCTGCTCCGCAAGTGCGAGTACGGCCCGCTGCCCACGGACGTCGCGACCCTCGCCACGACCGGGTTCAGGATCTACGTCGGCGACGCCCGCGAGAGCGTCCACTTCATGAAGTACAAGAAGGCTGAGAATAAGCTCTACGTCTTCGCGGACGACTCGATCCCCAGGCACATCACCGCCGTCTGCCCGCTGGACTATGACACGGTCGCCGCGGCAGACAGGTTTGGCAACTTTACCGTATTGCGCCTGCCCGCCGAGATGTCCGCCGCCGTCGAAGAAGATCCAACGGCCGGCAACCTGTCCCCCAACAAATTCCAGAGCATTGCCAACTATTACGTCGGCGACACCATCACGTCCATCGAGCGGGCGACGATGCAGTCCCACGGCAAGGAGATCCTGATCTACACCACGATCAACGGCGCCGTGGGTGCCTTCATCCCGCTCTCGTCCAAGGACAGCGTCGACTTTTTCCAGCAGCTCGAGATGCACATGCGCCAGGAGGCACCCAGCCTGGTCGGCCGCGACCACCTCGCCTACCGCTCTTCCTACATGCCGGTGCGCAGCGTCGTCGACGGCGACCTCTGCGTCATGTTTGGCGGCCTGGCGAACGACGTCCAGAAGTCTGTCAGCAGCGAGCTGGATCGGACGGCGGCCGAGATCGCCAAGAAGGTTGAGGAGGTATGCGATTTGATCTCGACCGTCGTGCGCGCGCCCTGACTCTCTCACTCGCGCTACGCGCTTCGCTCGTTCGCAGGTTCTCGGCCTGGTCCTCTAGAGTTAGAGGAGTGCGCACTCCTTGGACCCGTGACGGGTCCACGTGTGGCTGCCGGGTCCCCACTAGACTGCCGCAGTCTACGCAGTGCTTGAGGTCGGCTTGTAAAAACCCCCAAACAAATCTACCAAGATGCCCATCTCGGTGCCGTTGCAGCAGCTCCATGGAGAGTATCAAGTACGTACACGTGACCCCGTCGCGAGCAAAGCCCAGGAAGAACGAACAGCGCTCGTGATCGATCAATTTCGACTCCCGTTCCCTCTCATTCCGTTCCCATCCCGCCTCCCACACGACCGACCCGACGACGTCGCACCTCACTGCGTATTCCCTCGCTCTTCCCCTCCTTGTGCCACAGAACGCGCTCGCGAGCGACAATGAGAGCGCCTTCACGACCGCCCTGAATGCCCTGAAGGTCGAGCTGACCAAGCTCCCGTCGCTGCCTCCGAGGATGGAGGCGACGCCGGAGGCGTCAGCCGAGCGGGCGCTCGCCAAGGACATCTACGAGTCGGCCGTGCTGTACATGTCGAGCAAGGGGGACGACGCGGGCTTTGATCGGAACTTTGCGCTGCTGATGCCGTACTACCTCGAGAAGGAGCTGCGCACCGCCACAGCGACGACGGCGACGGCGACGGCGACGACAAGCAGCAGCAGTAGAAGTAGCAGTGGTAGTGACAAGGAGCCCCTGTTGTGGGGACTGCGGCTGCTGACCTACCTGGTACAGAACAGGATCGCCGACTTTCACGCGACGGTCGAGCTGCTGCCGCCCGGGCTCACGTCGACGCCCGAGGTGTCCCAGGTGATGGAGCTCGAGGGGTGGATGATGCAGGGCTCGTATGCAAAGGTCGGAGAGGCGCAGAACGGGGCCGTGTCGCCGTACTACGTGCCCCTGCTTCAGCGGATCGTGACCACGGCGAGAAACGAGATTGCGAGCTGCAGCCAGGCGGCGTACCAGTCGCTCACGTCGGCGGACGCTGCGTCGATCCTGGGCGTGTCGGAGAAGGACCTTGTGCAGATATGCGACGAGCAGGGCTGGGAGATGGCGGGCGGCAGGGTGATCCTGCAGAAGAAGGGCGACGACGACGTCAGCCGCGCCATCAGCAACGAGCAGGTCATCGACAACTGCCTGCAGTACGCCAAGGAGTTGGAGCGGATCCTGTAATGTAGAGATGTTACGATGTTACGATGCGACGATACGACGATACGACGATACGTTTCCGAAACAAACGTCGTCTACTTCTTACCGCCGTCGCCCCACTCGGAGCTGTAGCTCAGACTGTTGCTCTCCAGCTTCTTGCTCTCCGCCAGCTTCCGCACGCTCTTCGCAAAGTCCTCCTGGATCGCATAATCCCGCTCGTCCCTAATCGCAAACATACCCGCCTCCGTACAGATGTTCCTCAGGTCGGCCCCGTTGAAGTTCTCGGCCAGCTTGACGATGGCCTCGTAGTCGATATCCCCGTGCTTCTTCAGCTTGCTCGCGTGAATCTTCAGAATCTCCATCCTCGCCTGCTCATTCGGCAGCGGAATTTCGATCTTCCGATCCAACCGCCCGGGGCGCATCAGCGCCGGGTCCAGCGTGTCGGGCCGGTTTGTCGCCGCCACAATCTTGACCTGTTCGAGCTGCTCGAACCCGTCCAGCTGCGCGAGCAGCTCCATCAGCGTCCTCTGCACCTCCCTATCCGCGCTCGTCCCCTCGCTGAACCGCTTCCCGCCAATCGCATCGATCTCGTCCATGAAGATGATGCACGGCTGGTGCTCCTTGGCGTAGTTGAACATCTCGCGGATCACCCTCGCAGACTCACCGATGTACTTGTCCACGATGCCCGACGCCACCACCTTGAGAAAGTTGGCGTCAATATTGCTGGCGATCGCTTTCGCCAGCAGCGTCTTCCCCGTCCCCGGCGGCCCGTAGAGGAGCACCCCCGTCGGCGGCTTGATGCCCACCCGCTGGAACAGCTCGGGGTTCACCAGCGGCAGCTCGACGGCCTCCCGAAGCGCCCGGATCTGCTCCCCGAGCCCCCCGATACTGCTATAATCCACATTTCCGGGATCCTCCTGCGTCATATTGAACACCACCGGGTCGACCTCCCGCGGCAGGATCCGCATGATGGTCAGCGTCGTGACGTCCAGAGCCACGCGCGTGTTCGCCGTCAGCTTCTCCTTCTCCACCTGCGACCGGCACCCCACCACGTACCGCGGCCCGCTGCTCGACTTGACGATAAAACGCTCCTCGTCGAGCTGACGCAACACCTCTCCGATGATCTGCCCCACCGACTGCAGCGCTTTCAAGTCGTCCTCCGTCTTATCAAACTCCTTCTCCAGCTCGCGGATCTGCTCCCTCAGAAGTTTCACTTTCGACTCGGCCTCCCTGCGTTCGAGGCGGACGAGGCGTGCGCAGAGTAAGGACGAGGCGAGTAAGGACGACAGATCAGTCAGTCAGTCAACCACGCACCGATGCCGTACGACCTTGGCCTTGTACTCAGCCACCGCATTCTCGCGCTCCTGCGCTTCTTGAAAACCAGTAGAAACATTCTCCGGGGCGGGGGGATTCTCCGTCGCGGCAGACGCCATCGTTTTGGAAGTTTAGAATCCGTAGGTCACGAATTCACGAATTTCTGAACGCTTCAGGAACCCAGGAAGTTCGTTCTTCGCGCACACGAACGCCGTGATATGTACAGTACCGTGATCAACCGCCGCAAGGCAAAGAATAGACTAGATTTGAGGGTGGAACTCGGTGGGACCGCCCTTTTCCAAAGTTTCGTTTGTTCTTTCTCCGACTCGAAACCGTTCTTCCAATGTCAACCGTGCGGCCTCAGTGGATCGTCTTAGGTACGACATCTGTCCCGCCTCGCCCGCGTCGCCCGCCCGACGCGC
>JACLAB010008098.1_pt1 | contig 12977 bp, 9 predicted proteins | sample 8027921 | NCBI WGS metagenome assembly JACLAB01 (sample SAMN15725117, study PRJNA655200) | protist metagenome | isolation source: fluorescence activated cell sorting (FACS) single amplified genomes of... | place: USA: West Boothbay Harbor, Gulf of Maine | collected 2000-07-19
TTGAAACTAATTAAGCGTCTTGTGTCTGTCAGTCATAACCACCTTTGCGAGAGGCGATTGTCCGTCATGGTCGTCGGTTCAGCCGTGCATAGGAATCATTTTAGCGATAGCAAAGGGAGCGAATGGTACACGATCAAGGTGGTCGAGCTTCTCACGCGACGCGGCTACGACATCGTGCAGCGGCTGAGCGCGCTCCCGGATGACGATTTCGTCTATCTGGCGAACGCGCGGTACTTTCTTCCCACTGGCGGCGGGTACGGAGGACAGGCGAGCATTTGCGTCGAAAGACTCGGTGGAACGTCGAGCTGGTGGCGCTGGTTTCGTCATCGAAAAGTTGAGCGCTGACTCGAAAGGACGTACCCAGTGATTTACAAGAGTGTCTGTCACCTACTACGAGTTTGGAGAATTTTCCACGCCCTCAATACCACCATCGAAGCGAATGAATGCGAATTCGACGCACATTTTGTGCAATCTTGAATATTCGGCTCTTTGTGGAAAATGTAAAAGGTTTCGTCGTAAAGGCGTCGGAAGAAACGTTTTGCCACCGGCTCGCGCGAAGAGTCGAGCGCGCCGCGGCCGAAAAGTTGTTCGCCGACCACCAGAGAGAGCCAAGATTGATGTACTTCGTTCAAGTTCGAGTCAATCGTGCCCGCGTGTATTTCCACGAGCATTTCATCGACGCGCACGTCGGCGTCGAACCAGCTGCCGTAAGTGCTCCATTCGCAGCCTTCGCAGTCAATTTTTAATACGTCTATCGTCCTTCCTTTGTGACCGAGCGCGACGACGATGTCGGCTAAACTTTTCAAATCGCTCCCGGGTTCGCGCGCGCCTCCTAATCCCCATGGATGAAAGTAGACACCGCACGGTTTGTTTCGCGGGTTCGACACCGTGTGATCGAACACGTGTATTTCGCACGCGCTCGACACGTCCCGCATGATCGCTTCTTCGAAACTAAAGTCATCGAAACTTCCGACGCTATATATCAAACAATCCGCACCCCGCGCGCGCAGACGGTTCGGGTCGCACAACCACTTCCCACCCTCGCCAGCTGGACCGACGCGCTCTTCGCGCGCGCACGTCACGGCGGGCTCCACGTTGTCTTGGTACCAACCGTCGGCCCTCTGCGTGCCTCCGCGCGAGACGGTGTCGAAAAGCGCGTAGCGCTTGAGCTTATCGGCGTTGATCGCGTTGATCGCGCGATCGAAGGCGACATCGACGTCTTTTGCGATCGGCGCCGTTGAACGCGTCGGCTTCGGTTGTACGCACGAGTGCTGTTCTTCGACCCGAGCACGCACGGGTTTCGCGCGGTGATTCGGTGTGAACAGGGTCAAACACGCCACGATAAGCAGCAACACGCTGATTTCTCGCGCGCGCTTCGATCGTGCGAGGACGGAGCCGTTCGAAGCGAGGCGAAGCGTGAAACGAACGACGAGTACTGCGGGAAGAGAAGTGAGGTGGGTAATTAAGCACGTGACGAGAGTTATGAGCTATGATGCGATTTCGAGACTACATCACTACACGTTGAGCTAGAGTCTACGTACGATCGATCGCGCCAAATCGTTTCCGCCGACTTCTTCACGACGCATAAATGTCCCCTCTCCGCGACATTTCGCTGTAGTGCTTCGTCGCTCGAGGCAGCTTAAAGTGCAACAACACCTCCTCGTCCGTGCGCACGTCTGCGACGCGTCGACTCGCCGCGCTCAACGCGTCTCTATGTTGCACGCGCCAACGAAACTCGATCGAATCTCCATCCGCGATGCTTTCGTAGAGCAACGCGGGCCCGGTGTAGTACAACGAATGATAAAAGTGTCGTCGGTTGGCGACGTTCGCGGCGATTTTCTCCATCGCGCGCGCGAAAACGTCCAACCCGGGAACCGCCACCATGAAAGCGTTCCACACTTGTTTCGGCCCGCCCGCGAGTTTGTACACGCGTCTGTCGTACACGAACAACGCGTCGTGGCGCATATCGTGGGTCAATTCATCGAGAGACTTCACCAGTAAAATGTCGTCGTCCATCCAAGCGCCGCCTTCGGTGTACAGAATGCAGTACCGCAACAAATCAGCTTTGAACGCGAGCGGTTTCAGCGCTCTGTACGCGCGTGAATATGTTTTGCAGTTCGTTTCCATATACTCGGCTCCGCCGTACGCGTCGTACGTCTTCAACGTCCACGTCGGGTTGAGTCGTGCGGTCATGTTTGAAGCGAACGGCGATTCGGTCGGTAACGTCAGGATGTGAAATATGTGAGGCAAAGCAGACGTGTTTTCGCCATTCGTCGTCATCGTAAACACCGGCACTGGTGCGTCGTTCCAATGACTTTGTAAACCTCGCCGCGACGCGTGAAGCAGAAGTGGGACCGAGAGGAACGCTATGAGTACGAGCGCGCGCGATCGTCGGGTCTTGCGATGACGGCTCGAAACGAAAGCGACATCACGCTTTCTTTCCATCGCACGAGGCGACACTCGCGAAGATGCCCTCGTACGTGCGCGCGGCGGTTGAGAATTTAGCTCGTGCTCAATATCGGCTCTTCACGGGTGACGACATCGATGAGCGCATTCGTCGGTAAGATACCGGTTTCAGTTACCTCCACGCCTCTTAGCGCGCGCTCTGATGTCGGACAGCGACCAGTGCAACGTAGTGCGGCAACTGGGAGAGAGCGTTGGCGATGATGCTCTGTGATACCGGCGAGATGAGAAAACTTATAAACCCGAGGTTTCTCGTGAGAAACCTCGGGTTTATATTATACGCGACGGATGCCGTGCGTGCTTGTCTGATGCTTATTCATACGCGCTAAGTGTTAGAAATCTGAAGAGTAAAATATGAAGTATAGCTTCCCCTAGTTAACCTAGGATTACTAATTGACGAGTTAAGGCCGACTAAGAGCACCGTAGTTAACTAAAGTTATCAGAAAGTTATCGGAAAAATGGGGGTAAGAGCACCAAAATTAGCATAAAGTTATCGAAATCACGATAACTTTGCCCAAAGTTATGGTCAAATTTAAGGTTTGATGATAACTTTTTACTCGTCAATCCTTGAGTTAATTAGAAGGGGGTCAAAGTTATCAGAAAGTTATCAAAATCAGCTCTTACCCCCTTGACGATAACTTTGGTGATAAGTTTTTCATAAGTCCGCGCGCGATGCGCGTACGCCAGTCACCCCGAACGCCCGGCGTCACAACGCCTCGCGCCGAGGACGAGCGCAGTGGCGCCGACGATACAACAGAGGACGTTGCGTTCGCTGACGAGAACGAATCACTGAACCCGGCGACAGAGCCGCCGACAACGGGCAAGAAGAAGCGGGGGAGATCCCCCAATTGGCTCGCGTGCGAGATCGTTGGCGCGTTGCTCGCTCGTCAGTACGCTTCGCGCGACGGGGGCGCGTCGTCGAGGCGAGAGGTGCGACAACACTCGGCCGCTCGCGTGTATCCGGCTATCATACGCGCGCTCGACAGAGCAGGTCTATGCACGTGGTCTCCGGAGAGTGGGAAGCTTCCGCAGAGCGCGGACGAGTCCGTGAAGGTTCGGACGGAGGAAACGGCACAGGCAGCGATCTACGTGAAGGGTGATGCGCTGAAGCAGGGGTTGAAGTCGTACTGCCAAGAATTCGGCGCTCTGTATCCAGGATTTTCAAAGAACAACTACGCACCGAGCAGCGGCGACAACGACGGGACTGTGACTTGGAACGCAACTGCGGGTGCGTGTGCGGCGCATTTTAAAACGCGCCAACCGCAACTCCTTGGTAGCGTCGAAGCGTGTCAATTGGCATTTCGAATTGTCTGCCCGTCGAGTCCGTACTTGCCCGCGGAGTCGGATCTCCGGAGTTACGTCGACACAGCGTTCGCGTTGAATCCCGCTGAAAGGCTGGACCAGGAGACAGTACCCACTCAGGCAGAGCTAAGGCGATACAAGAAGAGACAACTGAAGATCGCTGCAAACGACATGGTGTATGGTCAGATACCGAATGCCAGCACCACGGAGCACGTTGGAAGTGAGCGCCAGGAGTTGATGGGATTTGTGAGAGAGTTGCGAGAGCACTTGCGTGCTGAAGCAGCGCTCGGTGAAAACGACACGACGCAAGTGCAAGGACGAACACGCGATACGGATGACTACGAACGAGACTTGCGCGATACGATCCGAGCTGAACTGCAGGAGCAAATGCGCGCTGAAGTGCAAGAGCAAATACGCGCGAGCGTGCAAGAACAAATGCTTGCGCTCAAGCAGGAACTGCAAGCGGTACCATCATCGCAACCCCCAGTTTCAACTGACGTGCAGACACCATCCCGTGACGGCTCACCTGACCCACCCTCACCCGCCGTTGCAGTCGAACCGAGCCGACGATCTGTGCGCGTCAAACGTGCGAAGCAGCGAACATGAAGTTGTAACGCAAATTTACAAGCCAAATTTACAAGCCAAAATTTACAAGCCAAAACTTACGTTTAGCACCACGGTCACCGGCCGCCTTGCTCTGCGTCCTGTCGACGCTGCGCGTCGAGCGACGATCTATATACGAACGGGTAGTATCCGTCGTATTCATCTTTGTGTTGTTCGATGTAGAACCGCCAGTGGCGCGTCAGGGCATCCTGCATAGCAACCTTGGCATTGAGTTCATGTGTACCTCCGTCATCACGCTCGTCGAGCACGCGCGTATCGTCGTTGTCGTCATCGCCCGCTACGAGAACGGCGTCTTCACGTTGCATATTGCGTACGAATTCGCCACGCGCGTTCACTTCCTGCAAATCAACGCCGTCGTCCAAGTTATGCTCTTCTTCTGCTTGTTGTAACATATCACTTCCACGCCACAGAGTGACATCACGAGCGCGCATGAGCATGTTGTGTAGGATACAGCACACTTTGAACACATACTCGACGTCCGTTGCGTTGTGCCTATATTGTCGTCCGAATAAAATCCGAAAGCGAGCCTTCAAGATCCCAAAAGTACATTCTGCATCTTTCCTCACAGAGCCAACGCGATGTGACCAATTCGCCTTGTACGAACCCGGTGCCACACATTTATATGCTGAAACGAGGTTGCGCCAATCACCGTATCCGCCGTCACAGAGCACGTAACATCCTCTGTAGCGTTTCCGACCTCCGTCCCGTGTATCCAACAAATTGAATGAGAAGTCCTTGTACATTGATGTGTGCATGGTTCGAGTGTGAAAGTCATCTGCACGAATAACGAATTTGTCATTCGTCGCGCCCGCGTGCGCGCTCGTCACATGCATAATTCGATAGCGGTGATCCACCGTTACTCCGAAAACAAGCGTCGGGTGTTTCTCTTTGCCAACATACTCAGCTCGTGCGCCTGCTTTGAATCCATACCAGGGAATGTGCACACCATCGACACTGCCACAACACCCAGGGAAACCTGCATACTCGTACTCTTGACAGATGTCGTGCAATTCGTCTACGCTCTTCGGCGCAAAGACGTGCTCGTCATACTTGTTTTTCATCATCCAAGGTAAAAATTTGTACCAGAAGAAGTCTCGCATCGTCTGCGCGCTCATGCCAAACGATGACTCCAACCCATCAAACGAGTGACCGGTGGCAAGATGACGTAGAGCGGCGCAGAGCTTCAGACGCAGCGGCGCTGCCCGTGTCGCTCGTTCGCACAAAGTCGGGTCCGATTCCATGTCGTTCGCGAGCGCGTCAAACAGTTCCCAAGGAAGGCGCAGCTTGCGCTCAACTGTCTCCCTCATCAGCAAGTGCTCGTCGCCGCTCTCGGCGACTGTCGTCAACCGCGTCCACCAGTGCGAATGTCGCCAGCCGTGTTCCCACTTATCCCGTCCTGTCTTCCTTGGAAACATCGGTCTCCGCTTGAATCCGGGACGCGAACCGTACCGAGCGCGCCCGCCAACGAGTCGAGCGGCCGTTGGTACGTTGGATGATGGACGCTCGAGCTCCAAGTACGCAAGCGTCACGGCGAACGCGCTCGTGAGAAGAAAGCGCATCTTCTTCCGTCGACGCCATCGCGCGACGCGCACGTCGACATTAACCATTCTCGCGCCGCAGGCGTCGCGAGCGGCACGCTGTGACGGATTGACGTTTAAAAAAAAGGGCGAGCTCACGCGCAACGTGAGCAAAGTTATCGTCAAAGTTATGAAAATCGACTCTTAGTCATTTACGCATAACTCGGGGAATAAAGTTATGAGAACGCTTTACTCTTAGTCCAATGACGATAACTTTGGCATTAAAGTCGTAGTTATGGTCAAAGTTATCTACGTTACTCTTAGTCGGCCTAACACTCATTAATGAACTAATCAATCATAGCTACTTGTAATCATCATCACTTATCGACGCACTAGGCCCGATTGATCACAGTCATATAAGGTATAGCTCGCAAGTTGTCTTTTTAAGGTGTCTTTTTAAGGCAAGCCGGCGGATTCCGCAACACGGGGAACGAAACGTTCCGCGCACGAACGAGGGCTTCCCGAGGATGGATTCGCGCTACATGAAGCGTGACGTCACTATAATCTCAAGTCGCTGTCTTCTTCGTCATTGCAAGAGCGCACGAACGTTCAGTTTCCCGACGCCGAACCGACGTTCGTTATCTGCGTGCGCGCGGCGCCAATAGGCGAGGCGTCGCGTCGAGATCTCGTGAGCGTCGTCATCGAGCGTCCTCGAGGCGCGCGCGGTATTCGTGAGCACGTCGTCGAGATAATCTCAGAAAATCTCGACGCGCTCGATCGAGGACGCCCGTCCGCCCGCATGCGCATCCTTCTCACCGGTGGCGCTGGCTTCATCGGCTCGCACGTCGCCGAGCGCATCGCGTCGAGGCATCCCGAGTACACGGTGCGCGCACGATTTCGACCCCGCGCGTATTCGTCGAACAACGCACGGACTTTGCACCCATCTCTCGCGCGAACGGCTGACCGCGAACGACTCGTCGCGCTCGACAGATTGTCGTCCTGGACAAGCTCGACTATTGCTCGAGCTTGAAAAATCTCGAACGCGCGAAAGAATGCGCGAACGTGCGGTTCGTCAAGGGCGATGTGCGTTCGTTCGATTTATTGAGTTACGTCTTGCAAAGCGAGCGCATCGACACCGTCATGCACTTCGCCGCGCAGAGTCACGTGGACAACTCTTTCGGGAACTCGTACGAGTTCACGACGAATAACATCGAGGGCACGCACGCGTTACTCGAGGCGTGCGTGCGAGCGCAGAAGACCGAAATTCGACGATTCCTGCACGTGTCCACGGATGAGGTATACGGGGAAAATCTCATGGATTCAAACACCGAGCACGCGTCGCTCCTGACGCCCACCAACCCGTACGCCGCGACCAAGGCGGGCGCGGAGATGCTCGTCATGGCGTATGGACGTTCGTACGGACTACCGTACATCATCACTCGCGGAAACAACGTGTATGGGCCGAATCAGTATCCAGAGAAGGCGATTCCAAAGTTTTCAATCCTCGCGAAACGCGGGGAAAAGATTTCAATACACGGCGACGGCGACGCGACGCGTTCGTACATGCACGTTGACGATGCGTCTTCGGCGTTCGATGTCATTCTCCACCGCGGGACGACGGCGCAAATTTATAACATCGGCTCGCGCGAAGAGCGGACGATCTTGTCCGTCGCTCGGGATGTCTGTAAGCTCCTCGATCGCGACCCGGAAACGACCATCGAGCACGTGAGCGATAGGGCTTTCAACGACCGAAGATATTTCATCGATTGCTCAAAGCTTTTAGCGCTCGGATGGCGACAAGAAAAGTCCTGGGACGTCGGTCTCGCGGAAACCGTGCGTTGGTACTCGAATAACGACTTGAGCGCCTACTGGGGCGAATTCTCACCTGCGTTGCGCCCGCACCCTTCGGCGAGCGCAGATGGTCGACGACGATCGCTCGAGTTTGATTTCACAAACGAGCTTGATGATTGCACGACACTGGCTTTGTAAGTGTGAGTGATTGGAACTCCAGATTGTGGTTCAAATTGGTCCAATCCCGAGTCGACGAAAGTCTTTTTCCAAGTTTTTTTCCAAGAATTATTTGCGTACATCATCAGCTTGCACTCGCCTCCCGGTTTGAGAGTCATGAAATATCCTTCACGGCGGGTTGTACATCGGCGATGTGATGCAGAACTCCGAAACTAAAAAGAGGATCAAAATGGTCGTGCATGAATTCATCGGTCTGTATATCTGCAACGCGCACCTCACCATTGAGTTTGAACAGTTTGAGTCGCTTCTCAGCGAGTTCTACACTTCGCAAGGAAACGTCGATGCCTGTGTAAACCGCGCCAGCTTCAGTAAAACTTTGTGTCGCGGTCCCTATACCGCAACCAACCTCGAGAACAGATTGTTTTCGTACGCGTCGAGACTTGCGAATGCCAAAGTGTGGTTCTCGACGAAATATTTACGCCGCGTCACTTCTTCAAAGTATTCCTTCGAGCCGAATGTTACAAGGGCGATCATCGTAAAACGTTTTCACGAACTCGTTCGACTCGCGCATGGCGTCGCTCACGACCGGTGTACTTAATGTTAGTGCGCGTGTCAAGAGCGTTGTTGCGGTAGTTTCGACGCAGAGGAAAGCAGTGGTGAGTCAACACCGAGGCTGTGGTCCGCGGTTGCGTTCCTACGACATATACCTAACAAAGTACCAGGGATAATAAAGTCCAGAAAGAGACATGCTTTAAGAGAGTGGAGTGATCTTGGGCCAGTCGCCGTCTCTGACGTTGCAACGTCGCAGAGCGAAGATGGCTACCACTCGATCGATCTTGCAAACAACGCGCGCCAGATTCGTCGGTCTGGGCCGACTCGGACTATGTACGGCTCTCAAGTGTGAACAAGCTGGTTGGGATATCGTTGGTTCGGATGTCTTTCCGGCGCACGTGGACAGCATCAACGAAATCACGCTTCGTTTGACTGAGCCAAGAGTCGAGGAAGCGCTTCGATCGAGCAAACATCTGCGCGCAACTTTAAAGCTGCGTGAAGTGATCGATCGCGTCGATATGGTCTTCATCCTCGTCGCCACGCCCACTGACTCTGGAGATCAAGCGTACGACACAAGCGCGCTCAGTCGGTTTTTTGAGTGATATTAGCGACTTGAACCCCGAGAACAAACACTTGATGATTTGAGGCACGGTGTTACCTGGCTAGATCTCGATAGGTGTAAGGTATCCTACGTCGCATATGAATCGAATTGTCCTGTGGATATCATCGAAGAGTCCCAGCTGCTCGAAATCGCGAAACGACTCGTGCGACGGGGGAAGAAAGTGACAGTTTTCGACCGGGCGGCGATTGTTCACTTAGTGCGAGGAACGTACGGGCAGTTGTTCGATTACGAAATATGCGATACTACGGCAGGGGGAGTAGCGCCCATCCCGAACACCACCATGGAAAACCCGCTATCGAGTTACACTAAATGAAAACTCAAATCTATTTTCACTTCGCGTACATACGCTAGGCGTGAGACTCTACATGGCGAGGTACGCCAAGTAAGATATTGAATACGATGTCCAAAGTATCGCCCCCACAGCTTCTTTGTATCGACCAGCATTTTCAATCCAGTTCAAGCGCGCTGCTTTGTTTGACATGACGAATTGCGGCTTGAACGACACGAGCATTCCATCGAAGGTTAGCAACGTTGTGTGACTCCATGTCCTCGATCGTTCGATCCCGTTGGTCTGGATGCTTCATCCAGTTGCTCATGAGTTCCACAGCATGCTCGGCACTGTCGAAATACGTCACATGCGGGGTGGTGTAAAGGTCACCTAATGATACCCATTGTTTCAGCGCTTCAGGATCGCATGAATTTGGATCATGACATACCCCAGTATCGTCAAGACAGCAGAACTCCACTGCCTCAGCGTTTTCGTAAAAAGATGGTGAAGCACAAGGGACATTACCAGCTACTTTGTGAGGATAGCCACGGTTTTTTGAAAACTCATCGAGCATGAAAGTCAACGATGGCACGAAAAGGGGGACACCACTCGCGTAAAGTTCATGAAATGCGGAACTCGGCATACTGTATGGGAAATATACTACGGCTTGCTCTGTTGCAAATTCCGAAGCGTGAGCAAAACTCGTTGGGCGACTTTTCATGGGAACTTGTGACTCCATAGTGCGCCCGAGGACTCGTATTCTATCAAATGTAATCGATATGCTTGAACTACCTTCGTTGTTCGACCCCCCCCACAAGATGAAGCATGACTCGTTCGTAAGTGTACGCGATGCGCCCAAACTCTCCAAATACTGTGTTGGCCATGTTATGAATAGACGTTCAGGTTCACGACATGTGTAGAACTTCATGTATGCCCGATCGTACTCGCTCCCAGCAAGAAGTATTGGCGCCTCGCGTAGAACGCGCATGAGGCTTTTACGTACAAATGACGTGTGATTTATCTTCGAATGAGCCACCTGGTGATCAAAACGATGCGTTGTGCGTACTATCAATTTATGTGGGGCAATCTTGTTTAATAGAAGACAAAGGACGGTAGGAAAGTCCGCCCAGAGCACATGGAACGTAGATAGCATCTCGCTAGCCTCAGCTGCGAAATCATCCAACCATTTCTCGTCTGCTGGATCGATAGCCATGGGAAAACCTCTTACACGCTGTGTCAATCGATTCAAAGCCTCAGATAATGCATGATCTCTTACGCAAGGAGCAGAATCGAGGACTTTCTCGTACCAAATAATGCCTCCACACACGATATTTTCGCGACGAACTCCAGCGTTATGAAGTTGCATCGCTGTGTCTTTCGCGGTACCACCATGCCAACTTAAAACCAAGACGCGGGTGCTCTGTGTATCCAAATTAGCTGACGCTTGTAATCTTGCAGGTGATTCTTCATATCGTTCCATCTTGAAATGTTCATCGTTCCTCTCTTCGGCATTTGCGGTTTTGTAGGTTTCGTTATGTGTGAGCTCTAAAAATCTTGCTCGGTGATTTTGTTGTCGTCTTTGCTCCGGTGATGGATGTGGTGTGATACTTTTAAATCTGCTGTCACCAATATCGAACAAGAACAGTCTCCAAAGCAACACGGCCACAACCGCAAACAGAATGACCGTTCGGCGAGCCATAGTACCGGAATCGCAAGCTACTTTCAGTAGCATGTCGAAGCGCAACTCCAAGAGCGTTCGAACGTGAATCGTATTCACATATATTCGTGTTCAAGACTACGTACGTGCCGTACCGCGAGTCGCTTCAACGCGTGCCACAATCGCAAGCGCCACACACTCGAGACAATTCCCGCACATTTTTTGAGGAGCTTTTTAATCGAGTTTGGTGTTGTGTCTATACATGGACAGTCACACTTTTCCCAAAATTAGCCCTAAAATGTGGAGAGCTCGAATTAAACGTTCCGTTTCGATGATGATGACAAAATTAGTCGAAGGAAAAAACGCCCGAACAAATCATACACATACAAATCATATACATCGTACACATACAAAAAAGAGCCGTGGTTCGCGGCTATGCCGGATGCTCTCGTGCGCACCATAGAACGCAGGTTTGGGTGGCACTTGCTACTTGCTCATCACGTGCCACAAACCGCAGGGTTCAAAGCATGGTGGACTTTGATGCGTGAAACAGGTTCGTAGATTCCAGCCGTTGTCACGACCTCAAAGCTCTTTATCGACGCACTTAAAGTGTATGCAGTATGATATTAGGGTGAGTAATTTATACATGAAATTTATCTCAACTTCGTGCGAGATCCGAGGAAACGACGAGCACGGTGGCTAAGATGTGAAAGATCTGTGATTATATCATGGATAGATATTAAATCAAAAGATCTGGCCACCAGCGCATCAGACATGCGGTGAGTTGGTGACAGCGTTGAAACGTGAACATGGTTGAGCTTACCTCGCGTAGCTTGATAACGGGTTGCCAGCAGAAGTATTTGGTTCTTCGTTAGGTACTTTGTATGCTCCGTAGGTAAACATACGCCCGTAAGCGCGGCGTACGAGCTCGATGATGGCGGGTCGATCGCGTATAACGACTCGCTTGCCTGCTTGAACAAGTCTCTTGGCCACTTCGAGTGGTTGCGACTCTTCAATAATATCCACCGGACACTGTGGCTTGTAAGCAACATCACTGATGGTATAATGCTCTAGTTTTTGTTCCAAAAGAGCCTTTACCATGGCGTCCGCGTGAAGTCGGTTGTATTCATCCGTCGCGTCGCAAATTGAAGGAGTGATTCCAACCTTGCGTGCGTACATTCCGAGTGCTCTATTATCACGTGGAAAGCAAGGACCTCCGAAGCCGTAACCTGGAAGGATGCACCGGTGGCCGACACGTGTATCCTGACCAACGGCTCTAAGGATGTCGAATTTGTCTGCACCAGGCGTCGCGTCAGCAATGTCACCAATCATATTGGCGAAGCTGATCTTCGTGGTAACAAAGCAGTTTACGCTTAGTTTCATTATCTCAGCGCTTTGCGGAGACATGCGACAGATCCGAGGCTCATTGGACGTCGCGGTCTCGTATAAAAACTGTAGAATATCACCGGCTTCTTCGCTTCCTTCCCCTATGAGCACCACGTCGGGTTCACTGAGGCCCTTCATGATCTCACCCTGGGCGATGAACTCTGGATTGTAACTCAAACTACATCCAGTGCAACTTTCGATAAGGTAACTACCGATGTTCGAGATGTAACCAGGCAACACTGTGCAGCAAATCACGATGTGTTTGTTTGTCGGCCTTAATTTAGCGATATCACTCAAGACCCTGCTCAGAGTTGTCGTGTCGTAGGCCTCTTCGCCCGCGCTGGTTGGAGTCGCGACGAGAATGAAAACGATATCGGCATGCTCTAGGACATCAAGGAGATTCAGAGTCGCTCGCAAACGCGTGCTCTTTCGCAAAGCCTCTTCGACTCCGGGCTCTTTGCTTCGAAGACTCTTGTCGTTGATACTTTCAACGTACGACGGAAAGACGTCAGACCCACAGACATCCCAACCCGCTTGCTCAAACTTGAGGGCGGTACACAATCCCAGACGACCCATACCGATGAAGCCAGCGCGCTTGGCGGCGATAACGGACGCTAC
>JACLAB010010651.1_pt1 | contig 12969 bp, 16 predicted proteins | sample 8027921 | NCBI WGS metagenome assembly JACLAB01 (sample SAMN15725117, study PRJNA655200) | protist metagenome | isolation source: fluorescence activated cell sorting (FACS) single amplified genomes of... | place: USA: West Boothbay Harbor, Gulf of Maine | collected 2000-07-19
GCGGCAGTGCCGGCCTGCTGACGTGTGGCCATTTGACGCAAGTGGAAGAGAGGTCGACTGCGACGAAGCTGCTGGTGCGTTCGCAGACGAATGACTACAGATCAGAGTATCATGTTATCAGGGTATAATGGCTAGAACATGACGACCGCTATACTCACCCCTCCTTACCATTTATCCATCATTCCTTTCATTTCTCTCATGCTCATTTCTTGACGACCGCATCAGAGAAAGCGCACGAAAAGAGGAATGCAGAACGCGCTATCTACAGTACGTTCGCACGCCAAGTTCCTCGGTTCCCGTCACGATAAAAACGCTTCTCTGAACAAGTACGTGGATAGCATCGGACTTTGAGGTTTATTTTTCTACAACATTGCTCTATAGAATCGTCATCACACTAATAATGACTATATATATAGGTATGGCATCAACGCGGATAGCGCCGCAGCCAATAACTCCGTAGCGGTAGGGCATTACGCGGACGATGGCACTATCGCAACCGCAGGCAGTTTGGATATGAACGGTGCGTCATACGAGGGATGTTGGGGGGGCATATCTCTGTACTATCCCCGTTGACGTTCTATAGATGTATTAGTGGCTTTAAAGGGGGCAAATCTCTATATTTCATCATCGCACGTTACTATTGGATTAACGATGGCTCTAACTCAAAAATTCGATCAATACTGGTTCACAGGAGGAAACGTACTACACGACCTCCCAACTGAGCTCAAAAATTCGAATAATAATAAAGATACGCAGAGCAGCGCAAGTAAAAAAACGGGAAAATACAAACCAGGCAAAGAGAAAGGCAGTGTCAATTCGAAGTGGTCGTCGCTCAGTGGTAAGGGGCTCGCGAAGGAGAGAGGCGCTATCCTTGTAGAGGATCCGAACAATCCGGGGTTGATGGTGAAGATAAATCAGGAGAAAAAAGAAACAGATCTACCCAAGGACGCACGTTTTGATGAAAACGGCGAGCTGAAATGGGACAAGAAGCTAAACGTGCGGAACTTGATTGGGGGTTCTGTCACAGGTAACAATAGTGTGACAGGCGTGGGGGTAAATGGCAGTAATAGCACGTACTACAACCCGGAAAACAACAAAACGTACGGTGATGCAATGAGCGATCATATGCTTGTAGTAACCGAGAAGGGTGCCGGCAATCCGTTCAGACCCGACGTCAAACTATCCATGAAGACAAGCTTCAACAAGCTGAAGCCGCTCAACCCCAGGGATCCATTGGAATATAAAAGTGAGGTGTCCTACAAACGCGTAGGAAGCATGAACATCGTGATAAAGGCCGACACCACTATCAAGGAAGGTGATGTGCCTACCAGAAGTGAGGTGCACCAAAGTACTGCAAAGATTGCGAGAAAAGCTCTATTATTGTATGACACTCGCATCGTCGAGACGGGAGCGTTACTTCGGGCCTTGAATAGGTATGTGGCCACGGGCTGTTCTTTACAGGGCTATATCTCCATGCCAGTGTTATACTATCCAGCACTTGGCAGCTCGTAACAATGCTGTGACATAAATCTCCTTGCCCTAAAGAATCATGGCCATTACGCCCAGCCATGATTATTGACGTGTTATAGATTTACCATGGTCATTACGCACAAGTATTATGCTAAAATCAACTCCTCATATTCACCTTTCACCATCATTTGCTACAGCCATCGCCATGCCACGCCTGGGGTGCCTGCCGTCATGGACCTTCATCTGGCCTTCATCCACGCAGCGGCCATGAATCCAGACCCGTGGCTCCTACGCAGAGAGCAGATGTGCTCAGTCATCAGGGACAGAATACCATGGCTAGAGGAGTCTGAGATGGGGGGTGTTACCAATGATGATATGGAAGACGACGAGGGCGAACCACGTAGTATGGCTAATAGCGGCATCCTCCGAAGACTAGCATCCGCGTATGACCCGCAGAACAGCGGGCTCGTACGCTTCGTGCGACTCTCCGTGTCTTTATTATGCTGCAACAAGCCTAACATGGCCAATCTTATCGCACTATTGACCGAACTGGAGGAAAAAAGACAAAAAGCGAAAGCCGATCGGGAGGCAGAGGAACGAGACTGGGATGCCTTACAGGCGCAGAAAGACAAGGAGGTGATGCCTAGAGAGCGGTATCAGCACACATCCACCGATACGCATTCACATATACATGATGTGGGCCCTGCACCTTTCCATGAGGGTACGTGCAGGGGAGTGTGTTGCTTCTGTTTTTCATATCTTGCATGTAATCAAAACAAGAGTCCGCGATCGCTCACAACTCCTGCCTTTACCAAAAAAAAAACACGATCAATTGCGCGGGCATGAAAAAAAAAGGCCACGAAAAGGATCATTTCCAACCTGTGGAAGACGGGTCTGTGAGCGTTGATGCTCAAAGCCACTATAAAGCGGAGTTTGGTGGTGAAGTGTACTTGCTCAAGCTCATACATGGTCTTTACGAGGACTGCGAGGGTTGCAAGAGTCAAGAAGGGGGGGGGGTAAGTATAGCAGTGAACTTTGTAGGGCTATATAATTAGTATTGCATTCCATGCTTGAGCAATTTATCTCAAAAAAAAAAAACGTGATGTAACTCACATACTAGAGTATCATCCTCATCCAATACCACCATCATACTCATACAGACCCTTAAACGTTATTATCGCACGTCGCAGGTATGCCGATAAAGCCAAGTCTCCCCCTAAAGTCCTGGGAACTGGAGGTATGGGAATGCGCATAGACCACCTGTGCGAAGCGCTCAGCTGCTGTGCCTGCAGTATAGAGGACGAGTTGCGTATGCAGCAACTCATGAACTCTCTCGTAATCCAATCAATATTCGATGATGGACTGCAGAAGGATGATGTGCTTTCCCCTACTAAGCAGCAGGCTCGGCGGATGACGCGTGCTGTGGCCCGTGGCGAGAACGAAGAGGACTTTGAAGAGTATGAGGGAGACGAGGGGGAAGGCGAAGAGCAGTCTATAGACGATCTGTCATCCAACTTTACCGCCCGATCCAACTTCACCCCTGCCAATAGCTCTGTGGTCTCGTTCTATACTCATGGCGGCACCCGCGCCAAGGTACGTCATATGTAGGGCATGTCATTGGGAGAGAGGTGTTGCTATTTAGCGTTAGTCTTGTTTATTTGAAAGGCCTACTGCAGGTCTACCAGATCCAGCGACGTGCAATGGATGTGAAAGGTGTATTATGGTTCTGCCATATTTTTTCGATTATCAACTACACTCATCTCAACTTTCATACTAATACATCCGCACTCTATCATTCTGAACCATGCACCCAGGCCCCATACGTCAGTCGCTGGCCCGAGCACAGTCGTTTCGCTCCAGGATCTACTGGTATGAACTTCAGCTCGCCTTCCAAGGCTCATACAGATAATAAAGTTGTTTCTGCTGCGGTCTCAGCGACGGGAGGAGGACATCCTGCGCCGACGCAAGATCAGTACTACCATATTAAAGCAAAGAAGACCCGTCAAGAATGCTCGCGATCCCCCAGTGGCCGGTATGAGCAGTATTATTGAAGCACGTTAAAAGGCTAAATCTCTACACTATGACTGTTGCGCACATAACTGAGTGGCTCATTTAATAGGTTTCATGTAGCTCTATCGCATCCTGTGACGTACGATAAATGTGAAAGGCTTCGTGCATAACTCTGTCTCATGTGTCGTCCTATGATCATACAGCACAACTATCATACTCATAATGAGACCTATGCAAACATTCATCGCACGACACAGGTACCTGCGAGACCCCAACGACCGCAACTCGGGCACGGGCATTCACAGTGCAGGTACGTGTGCGCGTGTGTGTGATGTCTTAGGAGCTGTCGGCCCATAGAGAAGTTCCTTTAGTTCACATGCGCAAATCATACTAAAATGATCTATCGTACTTAAATGATCTATCGTACTAAAATGATCCATTGTGCCGATATGATAACGACTGTAGCCGCTACTTCTGTGACGAAATTCATGAACAGCAGCAGAGAGTTGGAGAATGACGATGCCTACTTTGCCAAGGCAGACGTACGCACGTTTGAGACTCCAGATGGCTGTATCTTTGTACCTTCGGTGTTTTACTCCATACTAAATACTTTGTGTAAAAGGTCTAGTGCAGCTCTATCACATCCTTTGACGTGCGATAGATGTGAAATGTCTACTGTAGCTCTATAACATAATTCAGCCATCATGCTTATAATGACTCCAAATATCTATCGTGCGTCACCATACCGATTCCGACCTGGAAAACCGCCATGTCAGGTAATACGCTCGAAGCAGCATCGCATCACAGCTGCCGGTGGGCACAACGTTGGCGAGACGGTGATGCTCTACGACCAGCGCCCGGGAGCAAAGGGCAAGAAAAAAGGGGAGAGCAAGGCGGGGTTTTCGAGGTGCGTTTTTTTTTCGGAAGGGGTACAGTTCTGTGCCATTGGGTAGTATACAATGATTAGTGGTTCATTAGATAACTGTGATGTACTTCTATCATACCCATAAGTATATCGTTCATTCCACCTAATCATCATGCTTATAATAACTCTTACAATTATACAGTGGGTTCTTAAAGTCTAGCAACAGACACGCCATGGGAGTCATGAACAAGGGAGGCGACTCGCTCGCTTGGGACGGCGACGATAACACCTTTGCTAGTGGCAGCATGGCTTCTGGCACCCGCTACTGCTTCAACGAGGCCCCAGGCAAGGGTCCGAACCGACGGCAGAGCAAGCGTCTGCCTGTGAAGATGCAGGTGAGAGTGTAAAGCCTGCACTTCGCGAGGCCGAGCCTCTATGCCACGACTATGACGTGCTATAGATGTATCGGTGGACTTCAGAGGGCCGTATCTCCATACCGAGGCTATACTATCAAATGTTTCATGGCCCGCCCAGTAGAAAACTTGCACCTCATCACCATACTAACATCGATCTCTAACATCCAACCCACATCACGATCATTGCTCTAAACCACTATACTGGCATCGATCTTTACATTAACATTGTTCCGTCATATGCAGGTCGGGGATGGCAGCACCACATCCAGGACAAAAGAAAAGAGTTTGGGCGGCAGTGTCGGCGTCACCGGCAGATTGCGAGCAACTCATTTGCTTAAGCACCAGAAGCTACGTAGCGTAACACACGTACCAAGAGTGCAACAGGATCAGTTCTTAAAGCACGTTACGGGGCAGCCGCGTGTAATGGGTACGTGTGGTGCATTAGTGGACTCAGAGGACTGTATCTCCATATTGTCAGTACCATGTTCAATGATGAACAGGCATATGGGAAACGCGACATAGCTCCATCACCATCTTCAGTATCATCTTGTGACGTGCAGTAGATTCAGCTCTACAGCCCTCTTCAGTGTCGTAAACGTTCGCAAGTCACCATACTGAGAAATGACCTTCATCTCCAATAGAGGAATTTCTGAAGCAGCTGCGGCGCTGGCGAGACGTCGTTGGTCCATACCAGATCAAAGGCAGTATCTCTTTCGAAAAGTCTATGAGCGACGACATCTCCTACGGCACAAGAAACCTATAACTTATAGTGTTATTATCATGATTGTTATTTTTGAGCTATAGATGATGATAGGTTGTAGGACAGGACAAAAAAAAGAGGAGGGACCGATAGAGAAGTGATCGGTTTCAATAATGTAGTTAAGATGTAAAAGGTGTCTTTCTTATCAAAACTTTATTTACTATTTTTTTATATGGACTCCCTCACTTCTTGGTTACATTTTATACTGATGCATTCATACATTTCATTATCGTATCACTGGCTGTTGCTTGCACTTTACTCGGTGAGCTCTATGATGGCTTCGATCTCCACGGGTACGCCCATTGGTAGACCATTCACACCCACCGCCGTGCGTGAGTGGAGGCCGACCTGAAGAATATATAGGTCCAGTACAGATTATGGAAGAACGTAGAGGTCGATAAGATTGTAATGATTGTACGAACATATCATAATACTCATGGATATGGTGGAGCTGCATCACAGCTGTCTAATGATCCATAGAATATTGAATAGTACAGCAATAGCACAGAGATACCGCCTACTAAAGATAAAGTGCCGACTTACCTTGTCCTGATCGAAGATCTTGCTAAAGAGATCGGAGCAACCGTTCACTACCTTAGCTTGGTCACCAAATGTGGAGGTACCATTCACAAATCCAGTGACTTTGATAATTCTCTTCACTTTGTCAAGAGACCCGACATTGGCCTTCAGTGTGGCACATAAATTCAAACCAGTATATTTCGCTGCCTCATACCCCTGCTCCTCTGTCAAATCTTTGCCGATTTTACCGACGATCAAAGCCTTTCCTTCTGGCTGAGGCAGATGCCCTGATAGATAGGCCAGATTTCCTACTCGTATGAACTGGGCGAAGTTTCCCTTCGGCACTCCAGGCTCCGGGAGCTTCAAGCCCAAAGCATGGACCTTGGCCTCCACCTCTGATAACGAGGCAGCAGCCATATGGCGCCGACTGAGGGCAGTTGTGAAAATGGTGACATTTCTGTGAACACGAGAGCAAAACATGTCTAGGCGTTATCAAAATATGGGATCTAAAAGAAATTTGATTGACATCTCTATCGCGAGGCGTTTCTACCGCACGTTTTATCTTACCGTATCTTAAAAAAAAAGCACGGTAATCAACTGATTGTCCAACTTTTTCCGTGGTGAAGGACAACCAGTTAATAATTAGCTTTTTTGTTAATTATACATATACTTTAAGCCTAAAATATTGTTTATTCTGAAACCGCACTTAATTGACGTCTTTATTTTGTATCATATGTTCTATGATGCTAGTGCATTCAACCAGGACACCAGCAATTGGGGTAATTGGAAGGGCAAGATGTAGCGTGCAAATGATATTTACGGTCTGTAGGAGTGCTGTGTTCGTTGGTGAGGTGCGGGCTTCGATAAAAGCTGTACACATGAACGTAAATTATGTAAATTTAAATTATTGATTATGAACACGCTTCTGCAGCTGGGATATGGAAGTCGTCATTTGACAACCTCACTATAATATTCTAAAAACTCTACTCGAAAATATGTAACAATATGCCACTCACACTACCGAATACGTACTGCTAGTCTCAATTAATTTCTACTTTTTTCTTTTTTCCTTAGTTCTTGACGTTCTTCGCCGCCCAAGCAGCACCTACCAACCCTTCAAGTCACTCAACGGCGCTGCTCACGTTGTCACACCCAGCGCGCGCGGCATCACCTTCACATATACAAGAGCACGAAGTGTGATGTGGGTTGACTTAGTGGTAGCTGTTGATGACTGCTGATGACTACTGATTGCTGTTGTTGGACTACGGTGGCATCGCGAGGTCTGGGTATATATCCCATATCCATGCATCCCTATAAAGACATACCTTGAGGATGCCCAGACGGCGGGGGACGCGGTAGCGCCTTCACGTGAACAGTGGCGTTTAGGGTTATAATTAGTTTATGGCTGACCGTATGATCATGACAACCAAGGATATACTAGAACCAGGAAATGGCTTTCATATACACATTTCAGCATTGAACGCAGCGCTGAAGGCATAGAATGACCGCCTCCAAGACGCCCCATACACATACTCGTCCTTTTCGTTGTCGTGTTCAGCGGAACATACCACCACGTCGATGCGATGCTGGGCAAGAAAGTCCGCGTCCGGACACAGGGGAAATTCGCGGATAACCTCGTCGACGTACTTGCAAGCCTGCACAGTTGCGTATCTCTCCTCCTGCCCAACCAGAGGACTGCGCTTGTAGGCCGCAACATCCTTGTCATTGTGCACACCTGCTACTACGGTATCCCCGTGCTGCAGACAGCTCTTGAACATGTTCATTTGTTCATGATGCAACAAGTCGAAATCCCCGATGCACCTGCGTATGGTGACATGCGATGAAAATTTAGGGGTCATAAGTGCGGTGGTTGTGTTGTGTGTTCATGATAATTAAGCTAGGGATAAAATCACCCAAGGTATTTTACGTGCGCTGCATCGCATTAAATATGACATGAAAGTTTAGGGTTACAGCCCTCGTAGCAAGTTCAGCACTATTGATCACGCACAGTACACGACTCCTGACGCGGAATAACGAGATATCCAGCGAGTGGCTCAGATGATAAAAGAGGTACAGGTAGAACCTGTGGTATGAGGACATTATCAATATGATGGTAACGTACGATAGATGTTCAGATAAAGTAGTCCTTTCGTATGTATCACTCAGTATTGGATAACACACCAATGGTATAGAGGCATACCCCCCTCTAAAAACAATAATGTACACGCGTACCACACGCTGGCCACAGCTCCGAGGGTGTCGCTCAGCAAGGACAAAAGAGCGATGAGCACAAGAACCTAGTTTTAGAAAGTTATGATGAGTGAGGGGCTCTATCAGCATGATTCTTGTAATACGTGCTGGTGATAATGTAGGGTGAAGTTCCGTACTAGCCCTTTTACAAAAACTACACAACATTGAATATAATAATCATGGCGTAGAGATACATCTATAGCACGTCAAAAATCTGAATATGATACATCCCTGCAAAATCCGCTTTAAAACGTACGGGAGGGAATGGAGCTTTGCTCATTTTGCACAGAATCACAGCTGTGGTGAGCGTGCTCAGTACTAGTCCCTCGCTGATGTACCTACAACGGTATAGAGGGTATAGAAGTCAATGTCAGTATGATGGTTGTTCTGTAGGGGCACGCAATCGAGTGGGCTTTCACATCTATCGCACGTCACAGGGTGTGGTCGAGCTGCAAGATGTATTCTATATAAACTGCCCTCCAATGTTGAATATGATGCTGATGGCGTAGAGATTCAGCCCTCTGAAGTAGACTCTAATATTCGTACGTCAATTGGTCGATTTCGTGATAGTGACAGCAGTCGTGTAGCGTCAGCAGATGCATGCCCGCTCCCGCCATTCGGATGACGTACCTATATATATATGACGTACGTACAATAGGTGGGGAAGGGGCGTTGGGGACGGGCTGTTCATGATGCTTTGGGGTATGGTAGAGCTACTGCAGACCTTTCGTATGAACCATACTGTATTGGATAGTATAGCCATGGTATAGAGATACAGTCATCTAAAGATCACTAATATTGACACGTACACCAGCAGAGATCCTAGCACAAACCCACGTTGGTCACCCGGGCTGTAAGCGATGATCATTTCCTCACTCTTGCTCATTGCACTAGCACTGGCAGTGCTAGATGCAGGGCCGTCGTTCCATACCGATACCAACTGCATGAGGATGTAAAATAAACAGCCCACCACGAAGACGTACGGTACGGCGATGACGTACCTGTAGTGGGGAATGGCGATGTTTAAGGGCATTGTCGGTATGATTGTTGTGTTAAATACCCGTAATTATCAGAGTGTGTGATAGAGCTACACTTAGCCTTTCACACGAATAACGCAGTATTGAGCTAATGGTGTAGACTAATGAACCTCTGATGTTTACTCTAACGGCGATGACGTACTCTATACATGTCCAGGAAAGCACTCCACTGTAGACTACTTCTCGACCTAGGAGTCGAGCTGGCTCAATATTATTCGCGATGAGCTGGAACGGGCGGATGTTGCTGTAGACGTCGTACCAGTCTTTACGAGCAATGGCTATATATGTGTACAGATCGTGTATTGTCGGGGATGACCTGAGTGCAACAATCATCTATACTTCATTATATGAGAGGCTACATCTCACAGCTATCTAATGAGCCACCAAAAGTAGAAAAACAAAGCAATGGCATAGACACATCATATATATGCGGTAGACGCCTTTTAAAGTCCAAGTACGCACCGGCAGCGCATATTCCGCAGTGCACGTAGACCAGCTCCTGTGATTAGTTATGTATGGGGTCATTATTAGAATGACTACTGCATGCTATACTAATATTACAGTATGCCGTGATGGGATTTCACAAGAATCACTCAGCATTGAATAAGGTACTGGTGCTGCATAGATTTAGCCCTATAAAATCCATGTGTATCGGCCACGTACGCACGGCCCGTAGAAGGACCCAAATACGATGCTGTGATGGCGAGTATGATAGAGTAGCATTGTTGGTATGATGGTTCAATTGTGTGTACATGATAATGCTGGATGTGATAGAGCTAAATAAGACCGTTCATCTGACTCACTCAATTTTGAAAAAAGTACTAATTGAGATATAGTCCTCCAATGGCCATCAATAATGCAGCACGAACGTCTGGGTTTTGCTCAGGTAGGCGTCCAGGTGGCTCATAAAGAAGCCGGAAGAGCACACAAAGATCAGAGTGTATATGAGGTATTGGTCCTCCACTCCCCAGAGGTTGGTAGCGGTAAGCAGAGAGTAGATCATGCCGATGTTGTCCAATGCGTGGTCCAGAAGCTCTCCGATGGGAGAAGAACACATCAGGCGCCTCGCCTGCTTCCCATCCATGGCGTCCAAGTGCATGTAGGTAATATTCAGAAGTACGATCGCGACGATAGTCCATGCTTTCCCGGGATGGAGCTCGAAGGAACAGTCCACTTCGGAGTCACTGAGACCATCATAATGGAACATTTGCGACACACTGAGTTTGTACGCAAGAAGAATGCACGCAAATGAACAGTAGGTTAGGTAGTTCGGGTGCACAGTCTCGGGAAACAACATTACTCCCCACCTCCAGAAAGGCTGGTGCCAATTCGAGATAATGCTAAAATCCTCCACCAGGTACTTCCATTCCTTCAAATTTTCAATCTCCTTAGAAGACAGACCCATTTCCATGTATTTGGCGTTTCTAAAATCAGTATTTTATTTGAAACTACAGTACCCAAAGCTATTTTCCTTTCAAAAAATCGAAAAAGTAAGATTTTCGATCTTAACAACGCTTACAATGTTTTTTTTGGATAAAAGGAATAATATATTTTACGGTGTGAGATTGAATTTCACTTATCTACTTATACAATAATTTCAATCGAATACAATTACACTTACTCGTTGACCTGCCTGTCACTACTTCTTATGCTGGTGCCATGGTTGGTGCTTCGGCGGCCTCACTCCCACCCCACTTCCAGGGCTCCGCAATCACCAGGACCTGTGAATGATCAAGATGTTTCAGTAAGGATCAGTTAGAGTGTGATGATTAGATGTGATAGAGCTGCCACACCTTTCACATCTATCGCACGTGACAGGACGTGATAGCAACGCCTTTTATATGATCCACTCAGTGTTAAAGCCCTCTTACTATCACGATTGCCACACACCTTCTCGATGATACCTACAGCCTCCTCGCCCAGACTCTCGTGAGAGGGCGCCTCAGTAGGATCGACTGACATGGTGGGGGCGGATGTCCCACCATGGTTGTACAGCTGGTCCGCAACGAGATACTCAGGGGCATCGACTGGGTCCACGCTCACGACTGCTGCTGTGTTCACAAACGTGCACTTGATCGATTGGCTGTTCCAACCCTCGTACTGCCCAGACGCAGTGGGGAAATAATAGGACGTTTCGCTGGATGATGGATAAGGCGTGAGGGTAGAATCAGCAATCACCAGGAGATACCCGCAGCCGAAGGTACCAGTTTTAGTGTTATTTGTTGTTTGCCATGGGTGGAGCGTGGTGAGCTGCACCAGTGTGCCCCACATCATGGAGGCATCCGTGTACGTTAGGTTGTTGAGCAGCGAGGGCAGTGGAGCCACCATTAACTCCTTCGGATCCCGCCCTTCCTCCAGAGACACGGCTTCGATGTGCTCCAAGGCTAGCTTCCAATCGCTATTACCCGCATGCGCTTCGAAATTGTCTACAGGCTGCATATCTAGCTTTCTCGACATCTTCCTCACACCGCCATTACTAATTTTGCTATCGACGTTGTATGCGCCCTTGAGCCTGCGCGAGGAAGCGGAACTGGATAGTGTGAAGGTGGGCTCGATCGTGGTGCTAGTGCTGGGGCTGAATGCGCTGTACACCACATACTCACACCAAAAGTCCGTAGTGACTACGGTAGTGCTATCTGCAGACACATACGAATTTGTGACTTCTCCGCACACCAAGTCGCCTGATGCGACTTGTCTGTCAGGGTATAGCATGAATGGATAGGCTTTAGAACGCAGAAGGGCATAAACATCTGAAGATGAAATTGTGCTTAAAATCACTTTCAAATCATAGTCGTTAGCTGCCGCTGTGGCATCAACAATATCAACTTTCGGTATCACGATTTCTGCAGGTGGTGTTGAATCGAGTGCCAGTCCCTGTGAATTTTCGATGTGGAGTAGAGATGATGGTGAAAATGAGATGAAAAACAATATGACGATGCTGAAACAATGATCACTCTTCTATGAAAAGTCGTAATCAAATTCACACGATATGCTTACCTCTTTGTTTTCTCTAGAAATTGCAAATAATGTTGACCTCGCCGTATACGTAATAGAACTCAAAACGAACAGCACTGTCATGATTCCGACAATAACATATTTATCATACTTTCTCTGCATTCTTACTTGCACTTTATTAAATATGGGTCCCATAGTGTCCGAGCTCTCGAACATCTCACTTCCGCCATGCGAAAAGCTATCAAAAGCGTCCTCTTGGTCACCATTGTAGCTCGTTGAGAGCAAACTGTGAACCTCGTCATCGTGTTGAGCTGTTGTACCATAGTGCATAGACATGATAGCTTTAACGCAAGCAGGGTTCTTTTCTAAGGGGCTGCGGTTGTCCAGCGCACGTACTTAAACGTGCACTTGAAAATTATAGGACAATCATCATTAGCAAACCCAAAATCGCCCTCACCAACTAATAGCACCTTTCGATTCTTTCGAATGCCCAAGATTCCGTACGAAGATGCTGCACCAAGAGATGAGAGCAATCTGGCCCTCCTGGGCAAAGATGATGCAAAAGCTGATGTACGTAAAGATGAGTGTAATTTGTCTTTCTAGACTCTTTTAAAGCATTTCTGTAACATCTTAAGCTCAATACTGTCAACAGCATTACGAAAAGCAGACAGATAAGTCATTTCATTA
>JACLAB010014240.1_pt1 | contig 12965 bp, 9 predicted proteins | sample 8027921 | NCBI WGS metagenome assembly JACLAB01 (sample SAMN15725117, study PRJNA655200) | protist metagenome | isolation source: fluorescence activated cell sorting (FACS) single amplified genomes of... | place: USA: West Boothbay Harbor, Gulf of Maine | collected 2000-07-19
GCGGGACGAGGCGGCGGCGAAAAAGGCGAAGTATGAGAGATTGCAAAAGAAGCTCGGGGAGAAGATAGAACGGGACGAAGGGTTCGATCCAGAGGCGTACGAGCGACAATTGGCGGCGATTGATAACCCAGACCTCGCCCGAGAGGCGAAAGAGGCGAAGAGAGGGGATGATGAGGACGAAGATTTGGACGAAGACGCGAAGACGACGCGCGCCGCCGCCGCTGCGGAAGACGACGAGGCGCCCGAGGAACAGCTCACGGTGAAAGGGAAGAAGAAGAAATTTGATTATTTGAAAAAGGCTTGGGAGAAAGGCCAAGTCGAGCGCGCCGAGCGCGAGGCGCAGAGGAAAGCATTTTTAGAAGAAAAAGCCGCACGAGACGCCGAGCTCAAAGCTCAACGCATCAAGCGTCAGGACAAAAAGCAACTCATGCGCAAGAAGACCAAGCGTGGGCAGCCGGTGATGAAGCATCGCGTACAGAGCATTTTAGACAAGCTCCAAGCGGAGCAAATGGGATCGCAATAGACCCGTGAATAGTGTGAAGAGAGCATTTCGTTGTACCATCCGCCGCTCGCCTATTCCAACATATCCACAACCGATCGATCGCTCGCGCCACTCTCAAGCGCCCCTCGCGTCGTCCATGTTCGCTCCAGCTCGCTCGAACGTTCCGGTGATCAACGTGCGCACCAATGCGCGTCGTTCCACGTCGCGCGCGCGCGCGACGACGACGACTCGCGCGTCGGCGTCGGCGAACGACGAACACCTCGACCGTCGCGCGGCGCTCTTCGGACTGTCTACCGCCGCACTCGCGTCCGCGTTCGGTGTGCCGCTCGGTGCGATCGCGGATGAAGAAGAAAAGGCCAAGAAAGTGGTCGCCGTGCCGTACACCAAGTACGTCGTCCAAAAGGAATCGAGTGAAGAGGCGATCGCCGTCGCGAAGCAGTTGAAGGAGGCGGGGGCGCGTCTGTACGGGGCGTTTTGGTGCGAAAACTGCAACAAGCAAAAGGAACTGTTGGGAAAAGAAGCGATGGAGTACATCGATTACATTGAATGCTTCCCGAACGGAGTCTACCAAAACGCTGAAGGGCACGAAGATGTGATCAAGCCGGATGGGATTTGCACCGGATACACGAGCGCGTGGCCGCTCTGGGTCGTGCCGAAGGGCGAAGACGACGAAATCGGTATTCAAGGTCAAATCAAGAAGCCGCGCGAGTTGCAACGATTGATCAAGGAAGCGAAGGGTGAGAAGTTCGACGCGCTTAAGTACTTTACCACGCTCGAGATGGAGTAGATACACATTTATTTATTATAATATTTTCCGTCACGCACGCGTCGCGTCGATGTCCTGGTAGGCGGCTTCCCAATCTATTTCTTCTTCTAATGAGGGTTGCTTCCCACTATCTAACTTTGGCGTGATGCGCTGTTTCTCCGCCTTCATGGAATCCATCTCCGCGTATGCCGCGTCCCAGTCTATGTTTGCCCACTCGGGCGTTTTAGGCGGTGTGGAAACGTTGTTCGCGTCACTCACACCGTTCACGCTCGCCGCCGCCCCTAAAGATTCTAATTTCGTACGAAGCTCGATGGCTTCCGAAAGCGCCTTCGCGCGCGCTTCTTTCGCTACTGCAATCTCTTTCCGCGCGTCGGCGATTTCCGTCAACAATCGCCTTCGTTCCTCCGTCGTGAGCGGGTTCGACTTATCAGCACGAAGATCAGCGCGAAGATCAGCAATTTCCGCCGCGTGACGTTTCTCCATATCGTGCATTTCTCTTTTCAAGCGCTCGTTTTCAAGCTGCAGCGTCGAGGTCGCCGCAACGGAGGACGACGGCGTCTCGAGCGCTCTCTCCAACAGTTTCCTCGACATGAACGTCGACATTAAATCGTCCAATTTCTTCGACAGCGCGTCAGCCTGGGCGGTGACTTTCTCCAGCTCATCCTCCGCGTCGTCTGCGCGTTTCTGCTCCACGTCCAACAGCTCTTTTTGCTGCGTAACCGCCTCGAGGAGCAAATGCCTTTCGCGTCGTTGACTCTCGACCGTCGTCGCCGCCGCTTTCGCGTGGCGTACGGCTCGTCTGGCGCGAGACGACGCGTAGACGTCGATGTAATCGTCCTCCGCGTCTTCGCCTCGCATAGCCGCGCCGATGTGACGTTCACGGTGCGTTCGCGCCGCGAACGAACATCGTTCGCGAACGAACACTTCGTCTCAAAGCACCCATAACTTTCGCCATTCGCCGCGCAAATGTGTTTCCAATATTTCTATATCGTCGATTGATAGCCGTAACGGCCGTTGTTTACGGGATGGTGGTCTAGTGGTATGATTCCTCGTTTGGGCACCCCGAACGAGTCGCGAAACGATGCGATACGACATCAAAACACGACACGTCCGACGACGCAGACGTCGAGGAGGTCCCGAGTTCGGTGAGTGCGCGACTCGTGCGTGCGCGCGCGGCGCGGAATCGAGGAGGAAGTTCGGACAACTGACCGGTCGTCGCTGTTTCATTCAATAGATTCTCGGCCATCCCCCAGTACAATATTCTTTTTAACAGAACATTTTCAGTTTTTTTATTTATGTCACCTCACTGCCCCCACATACCCGATTGTCCAGCTTTCGCGGCGTCTGCGAAAGATCGGGGCCAGAACGTCGCGGCAGATCGCGACACGCATCGCGAGATGACGGCTGCGTCCGCGAAGGCGCCCGAGACGACGACGACGACGACGACGGCGACGGCGGAGACGAAGTGTGATCAACAAGGCTCGCCCGAGAGCGTGCTGAAGACCGTCGATGGCGCCGAAAAGCCGAAACGCATCGAGCGATTGCCACGTCCAGACCGCGCGGCACACGACGCCGAGATCGCGGCACTCACGGCGATTACGGACGAGAAACAGGCTCGCATCGTGGAGATTAAGGCGTTGGTGAACGCGGCGCGTGAGCGACGCACCGCGAGCTCGACCGCGAACGCGCCGTTGCTGGAAAAGGTCAAGGCGCTGAACGCGATTGCTAACGAAAAGATTGCGCAGCGGGACGAGATTCGCGCCGAGCTCGCGGCGAACGACGAGCGACGCGATCGGGTTCGCGAGGAGGCGAACGCCATGCGGGCGCAATCGAAATTCCTCACCAACGCATCGATCGATCAAGAGATCGCGAGAATCGATGGTAAGCTGGCGCACGAAACCATGCCACTGGCGCAAGAGAAGAAGTTGGTCGAGCAAATCAAGAGCTTGAACAAGAGTAGAGACCTCGTGCGCGAGTACGAGGAGAAGCAAGCCCTGATCACCGCGCACGACGCGAGGAGAAAAGCGTTCATGGATCGCATCAAAGCGAAGGACGCGGAAATCAATAGTATCAAAGCTGAACAAGCTAAACTTCGCGCGCAATTGAACGAGGTGAAGAGCAAGGACGACACCGCCAACGCCGACGTGCCCAAGCTTATCGAAGAGAAGAACGCGGCGTACGAGGTGATCAAAGCGAAGAGGGAGGAAATCAACCAGCTTCGAGCGAGGCAAAAGAAGGTTGAGGACAATTATTGGGCTCGTGAGAAGCTGTTCCGCGCGCAGCAAAAGGAAATCAAACAGGCGCAATGGGAGGCTTCGCAAGAGGAGCGCAAGGCGCGCGACGAGGAGCGCAAGCAGTGGGAAAAGGAGAACGCTCCAGAACCGTTTGAGGACGAAGTATCGGCGTGTGATGCTTTACTGGCGTATTTGGCGAAGTGGGATGCCAAGAAAGTCGCCATATCCGCCGTCAAAACCACTCCGTCGAGTCGACGCGACGAAGACGACGAAGATGACATGTTCGCCGTCAGCACCGCGTACAAGAAGAAGGGTAAGAAGAGCAATGGGAAGAGTGCGACGAGCGGCAACGAACGTATTCAGCACTCTCTCGATACTCTTGCCTTCTTTTCAAAAGTAAAAATCGCCGTCGTCGCCAAGGTGTCCGACGTGCCCGCCTCGTTGGACGTCATCAAGGCGAAGAAGGAAGAGTTTTTGGAACGGCGCAAGATCAAGAAGGAGAGAATTGCCGCCGGCTTGGAGGATGAAGATGAGAAAGAAAACGAGGAAAAAGCGGAGAAGGGCAAAGAGAAGAGTAAAAAAGCTGATGGCAAGAAGAACGGCGGCAAGGGCAAGAAGAAAGGCGGTAAGAAGGCCACGCGAGGGCTTTCGGTTTCCCTCGTCGCGAACGAAACCGAACAAAGCGTCGAAGTTTGCGTCACCTTCAACGACGAGGGGAAATAGACAACACACACACACACAATTACTACTAGTGATTTCGAAAATAATGTATGAGGGTAAAATAGTGAATTTAATTAACGTTTTTCATATTTTTTTTCGAAATCACTTGTATATGATATCGTATACATTCTAGCACAATATCTCAATATTCGAGAGTATATCACTAAGTAACGGTCGCTAAAACACCTCTGTCCGACAACAGAAAGTAATCTGGATCCGTTCGCCTCAAGAGCTTCTCCGCGTCTGCTCTCCACGCCTCGGCCATTCTAAGCCTAATATTGAACGCATTGCCCATACCTCGTAGAAGTATCGAAACGCGTGCGATCATGACCATCTCATCGGGAGCCTTGATGACCGGATCACGCGCTTGCATTTCGTCCAAAAACTCTTGCAAGTTGAGTCCCTCGGTAACGTCGGGCGTGTCTCGATCGTTCCAAAACGTCGCCAACTTAAAACTCACATCTGCATCTGAATTCTTACTTCGCGCTCCGAAGCCTTCTGGTTTCTCAGACTGCACCAATCTGTGGCATTCTTCAGCGTCGCCTTTGGCTACAGCTAAGATGAGCTTGGCGTACGCCCGCTGCGCGTCAGAGTCTATGCGTTTCACTTGCCCGTAATCAATCAGTCCGAGCCGACCGTCGGGCATCAGCATGATGTTTCCGGGATGTGGATCGCCATTGAACACTCCCGTCTCGAAAATCTCATACGCATGCACGTCGACCAGGGTTTGAAGGAGCGCTCCCAGGTTCACGAGCTTCGGCGGCGGTTGTCGATTCACGGGACCGGTCACCAACCGAAGAGGCGATACGTTGTACGCGAGCTTCAGAGGCATCAGTAAGTGATGCTGAAGTTGCATGAAAGCATTCACTCGTTCTGTGTGTTTCGCCGCTTGTTTCGCGTCTCGACTTCGCAACCTCCCGCTCTCAATCTTTCTGCGCTCATTTTCCTCCAGACTACTCACACTGGTGCCCTTGTACCGAGCAATGGCGTCGAATTGATCGCGAATACCGTCTACTAATCGCTTTCCAGGAACTTCATCCATCACTAACACCTCCTTCGTGCACAGTTCCTTGTGGGGCGCCGGAATGTACACCTTGTTCCCCCACCGCGGCATCACCGCGGATCTGACTTCGTCGAGATTTTCCGCCTCGGCACGATAGTCGAATTCTGTCAAAAACTGCCTCTCTATTTCTTCCAGTGGTGGCACGTGTTGCGGCATGGCGAGCTTACAAAAGTCAATGCATGTGCGAATGTCCGCTCGAAATCGTCGCTCGATCCCGGGTGCCTGCACCTTGACGACGACGGTTCTGCCGCCGTACTTTTTCGTCAGCTTTGCCCTGTGCGCCTGTCCGATACTCGCCACTCCGAGCGGCGTTTCGTCCCACGCCTCGAACACGTCCGTGTGTCCATTTTTCTCCAGTTCTCTGATCGCGATCGCCCTCGCCTCGCCCGGTTTCATCTCCACGGGTGCGCTATCCTGCGTGTCCTTGCACCACGTCAAGTACTGCCGCGGCACAAAGTCGTCCCGCGTCGACAGCAACTGCGCGTTTTTCAGATAAAATCCCCGCATCGCGTACACTAAATCTCGCACTGGCGTCGCGTATTGATCGTGCAGCGCTTCGTACGCCTCGTTCGCCTCGTCATCGCTCAGCACCATCCCGGTCCAGCGCGGGACGCCAACGCGAGCAAAGTCGCGATGTCGCGCCTGCACCGCGCGATAGCGCGCGTACACCGGGAACGCGTTGGCCCAGAACACGCACGAGCGCTGCGCGCCCTCTTCACTCGCTACGTACGCCGTCAACGCCGCCGTCGTGGCCGTCGCACCGATCGCGAGCGCGCGCGACGCCATCGGGAGACGACGAGGCGCGCGCGCGAGTGACGCCTGCAAAACGCGACGCGGGACGCGTTTTCGACGCATACCGCGTCGCGCGACGAGCGACGCGGAACGCACATGGGTGCGCGCGCGATGGACACGGTGCGATTGTACCGCGCGGTGTTGAAATCCGCGACAAAGTTTCCGAGCAAGAACAAGATGGCCATCGTGGAGGAAATCAAGGTTGAGTTTAGGCAAAAGCGCGAACTGACGGACGCGAAGGAGATCGAGAAGGCGGTAGCGATGGCGCGAGATGGCTTAGATCGCCTGAATGCGTTCTCGAACATGGACTCGAAGTCGAATCAATGGCAAGTTTCTTTAAAAGGACCGCACACGGGGGACTGAGCGACGCGGACGAGGCAACGGGACGACGGTGACTATTCACGACGCATCGTCATCGTCATTTGAGACGACGTAGAGCTTCGTTCTCCTAAACTTAAGCGTCACTTTAACGCACGTCGGGAGATCTATCATCGCTCGGTCCCAACGGTTCGCCTTGCGAGGTGGTCTGTCTTCCTTAGGCAAGTGGGCGAAACTCAGCGCCGCGGGGACGACAAGCGGGAGTGCGTCCCGCACCGCGGTGTCCAGGTTCTGTGTCGGGGGAAATCTAATCTCTGGATCTATGACGTATGAAGTGGTTCCGTCCTTGTACGGAATGTGGTAGCAAATATCGTTCTCGAGCACGTTCCACACGGTTATGGCGGGGCCCTCCAAAGGGCACCGATTCCCGTCGACGCTCGCGTTCGACACCACTTCGAGGTCGATGTGCCAATTTCCGATATCGAAAGATGTTCCACTGGAGCTCACGACTATGGGCGTTCCAGGCACGATGGTATCAGACCTAGGCATAAACTCTGTTGTAAACATACCAAACGTATTGCCATGCATGAAAGTCGCGTTCTCCTTCTTTAAACACAACCAACCATCTTTTGTCGATCTTTCTCTCTTGATTCGGGCCAATAACAAGCGTACAGAGCGGTCTTTCATCATACTCGCTCCAAGACCATGACATGTTTCGCGAATAACTTGTTTCCAGAAGAATATAGGCTGGGAAATGAATGGTTCGCAATCGACGTAACAACCCACGTCGCTCGACTTTGTAGCGTCCCAAAAAGGTTTGAAAAGAGATTTATCGACCATTTCGGAAAGTTGCTCGCTATTCTCACCAATCACGCTTAGGTTCCTCAATAGACCGATCCCAAACATGTCTTCAAGCAAAGGTACGAGCTGATTTCGGAGCTTTCCTCGCGTACTCCAAGTTGGCGTCGAGTCCAGGAAATACGGAATGCCATAAGCGTGCGCAAAAGTCAGAACGTCATCCTTCACATGGGAGAGCATCGGACGCCAAATGCGAACACCTTCCACCACACCTTCGTCGCTCATCCCATTTACTGATAATAAATTCGCTCCACGCATCAAGTTGGTGATTATATTTTCCTGCACATCTCCGTGGTGATGTCCAAGCAACACGGCGGGAAAGCCATGCTTTGCCCCGGCTTCCTTGTAGAAGCCGTATCGTATTCTCCGCGACTCGATCTCGTATTGCTCTCTCGGCGTGACCCCGCGTCTAATTTGATCCACTGTGCATCTCTCGAATTTCATGCCATGTCTCAGGCTCCAATCATCGACGAAGTCAGCCTCCTCCGTGCTCTCTGGCCTGTTCTTGTAATCGATGTGAAGCGTCACGACGTCGTACCCTTGATGCTTGAGAATATACGCCAGGACCATGGAGTCAACGCCTCCGCTCAATGAAACAGCTATTAAGTTTCCAAATTCACTCATTCTATCGCGCATAAACGCTTCTATGGTTTTGTACAGTGTGTGTGAGGCCATCGCCGCCATGGCACCCTCCGTCGGCGTGAACTCTTCTCGTTCTAAAATATTATCACCAGCCTTGTGCTGCTTACCTTGTAAATCCTGGTAACAACGCAGCGTGGTTTTACGAAACCGATCCAACAACGCCTTGTTCTCACTCTCCATCGCCACGCGGGCGTCGATCGTGTCCAGGCATCGCAACAGGCGAGGACAACTCTTTTGCGTGTGACGAAACGGCATGAGCACAAACACCTGCTCGGGCACTGTAAGCTCGACCAACCACTCGCGCTTGTTATCGAGCAAGTCTTCAGCAATTATCGTAGCTACGGTATCGTTTATATCGATTTTCGCGTCTCGATCGTCTCTGCTCCTATACACGTGGCGACTGAATTGGTCCAACAGCACCACGAGTGCAGCCGTCGTCGCCGGCGCTTGCAACCATCGAGCGTGCGCGCCCAAAACACGCGTGCGATCGATATCGTCGCCATCAACCGCGAGTTCTAAGGCGCAGATGACGTCGGCGAACCTTGCGCGTATCTCTTCGTCCACGATAGTCACGGTATCGTCCGTGGCGAACCACTTTTTTTTATACGCCGCCTCCAGCGTTTGCGCTCGATTGGGGAACCAATACGTCGATACCGCGCGCGAGGTGTCGCGAACGAAGGCGTCGTCGATCAAGATTTTGCCCGGATTTATTTGCAGCGCATCCATCTCGCTTTCGACCGCCATGGGGACTCGAGCGCGAGCGCACGAGTGCGGACGTGCAACGACGTGCGTTCTTAGTGAACAAAGCATTGACGCCGGAGGGATGCTTTATTTGATACATTTGATACAACAACCATGGGATTGTGCGCTATTTGAACTCGTATGATTTGTTCACTTGATCTACTAGTGCAATGTATCGATCGGCGTGACATGCGAGGAGCGAACGATGCGCTTCGACTAGAGTCCACGCGTCGAGTGCCGCATACTCTCGCTGTTGCGCAGTCAGCGGACGTTTCGACCAATCAGACATCCGCATCGTCTTGTCCAACGGTTTCCCGAGAACGGCAGCGACCATAGTCGATAAGCCAACGGGTTGATATCGTGACAGTTCTTCGTCGGTTGCCCACGGAAAATCACGAGTCTCTTTCGTCGTTCGTGCCTTTGACACCGCTTGTTTCCAAAGCGACTGCAAGTCGGTGACGTTGCGTACGTTGCTGAAAGACGCGGGGTGACATTTTGCCAAGCGTCGCAAGTCTTCTTGAACTGCGAACCCTAATTTCAACACCTTATCGTCCCGAAACATTCGACCGATCGTGTTCTCTAATGCCTCGGGGCAGCTCTGAACTAGAACTGGCAAGTCTAAAATTGCTACGCCGTCTTCTGATGCAAGTTGTAGAGTAGCCACCTGACTCGTGTCTTCCTTGTCCGCGTCTTCACCCACCGCCGCACCCCATTCAGTATCTATTCCAATGTTATTTTTATTTGCGAGGTACCGTTCTGAGATGTAATGCAAGCTCTCTGCATCGTCAACAAAGACGACGTTCGCGTCGAGAGAGAGATGCTCTGGAAGCTGGAAAAACGTTGCTCTCCTGCGTGCGACTAACTTCTCCAGCTCCACTGGATCACAGTCAAACTCTAGTCCACACCTATTTGCGTACTCCAAAGCGTATTCGAATTGTTCGATCGCTGCAAGAGATTCAACAACAAACTCTTGAAGATTGATTTCGGCGCCTGCGCGCTTGAGCGCAACTTCAAACTGTCCTTTCGCAATCATTCTCGCAATAGTCGACTTGTAATACTGCGTGCGCACGTCCGGAAACTCGGCTTCCATTTCAAATATCGTGACAACTTTGTGTGCTTGTCGCAAAGCAGCGTGATGGTGCTCGTGAACGCCCTGGTGCACGCAAAACTCAATCCAATTTTTTGCCAGACTTGGTTCGAGTTGAACAAACTCAAGAGCGAGTGAAAATTCATTGCACTGCGCCAAACCTTGCAGTGTTTCATTTGTTGCGAACTCTTTCAGGTTGAAGTGAAAAATTAGCGCCATGGCCGAGCTCTGTTTGCCGTCTTCTAAAAGCTGTCGAACGAAGCCTGAGACGCCTTCGGCGGCAGCTGCGCAGCTCGTAAAGTTCAAATCCTCAAACTCAAGCCCAAACGTTTCGATCAAGCGAACGATCGCACGGCTTGGTATGACATCATTTGTCGTGGTCATCGCTGAATGTACCAGTTTACCTACGTGCGTGCGACTTCGATCACACAAAACTACGCCTCTCGTGACGGTGCTGGTAAAGCGTCTCCGTTCTCGCCCTTCCCTCGTTCCGGGAGTTCTACCGAGGCACTCCAACAACAAGTACATGCAAATCAGCAACTCACCATCGTCGTCGTCTTCGCATCCGATCTCGTACTGATCGCGCAGGGTGGTAAAGATGACGTCGATGCACGCCGCAACGAGCGTCGACGGTTCGCGCACCTCGGCGAGCCAGCTCGTGACCACCGCTCTCAGTTGCGGGTATTTCACCCCTTGGGTCATGAAGTCGGACAGTTTCGTCAAAGCTTCATCGGGGGCGAACGAGATAGGATCTATCGTCGCGTCGAGCGCCATTGTCGGTATGAACCTCGACGATTGCCTTCGTGCCGCTTTGTGTTTTGTGCGCCCAATCCGCGCAGCAGTTGGCCGATGCTCGCTCGTGATGGAGGGAAAGTGCGCTTGCATCAGTGCACGAAAGATATGTGTGAATGAGTCATCGTTTGCGCGCGACGACCGGTTCGCGCGGTGCTTCAGAGCCAAAGCGCCACGTTTTGTGGTTTGCAAGCGCACAGCTCAAAGGGCAAAGACGGCGGTGGGGCCATCAACGACGCAAACGACGCATGCGAAGAGTTTGTAACAAATTAATGTGTTGTATAAAATGTTTGTTTGAAGTTCACCGATGCTTCCGCTCGATAAACTTTCAGCAAGCCAGCTACGATCCTAAAGAAAATACGCCAAGCGTTTTGGCGTTTACTTCTGCGATTCAGAGGGACGGTCGACACCTTCCCAGGACGCATTCCACTGCTTGTCGTAGAAAGTAGCTTCATCCGCGAGATCCTTGAGGTTGTCAATGTCCTTGAGAGATCGGACGAGGGTGACGAAAAGGATGGTGGCGAAAATGGCAGTCTTGCCCAAGAAGGAGTTGTGCAAGTCAACGAGACCGGCGCCGCCGGCGGCGTCGATGAGGTACGCGAACGCGTAGCCAACCATGGCGGCGCGACCGTTCGCCTTCTCCGCCTCCGGGAGGTGGAATCGGCGCATCCACACGTGCCACGGCACAATGGACGTATCGAAGAGACCGTCTTCATCGTAGACGGCCGGGTTGTCCTCCAACATCTTGCGGTGCACGACTTCGGCGTCGATCACGGCGTCCCAGTCAACTTCGCCAGCTGCGTTCTTGAACATGTCAAGATCCCAGTTACCGTTCTTCCAACGCGGATCCTTCCACTGGGACTGTTCACCGGCGAAGATCGCACCAGTCATGGCCGCGGCGCCCGCAGCCTTACCGAACGCCTTGTCACCCTTGAGCGTGCCGCCGGTTTCGAGCGGCGCCGTCTTGCGACCTTCGGTCGTCGCGGTGGCGACGATACCTCTGCGATGTGATTAAACGAGCGCATTGCGTCAGTCATTTAAATTCGGGCGCGCTCGAGACGAACGAATCATCGTCGTTTCTTCTCTCCTCGTCATCCCATTCACCCTCGGGCATCCAGCCAGGAGCGTCCGAGGGCGAAGCGATCGTTCGGGTTTCCAATCCCACGCAAACGACGCGCGCGTCGATCGCGCGATGCCCCCCGACGTGCGCGCCGTCGACGCAAACATTCCCAACGGTGCGATGCCGCGCTCCAACGCGAGTCCGCATCGCGCGCGCGTTCGACGCGGCCCGCGCGCGTGCGCGAGGTCTAGCCCCGATATCCGTCCTTATCGGGCCGGCGCGCGAGTTCCACGTTCGTCACGCACCTGGACGCCTTCGATCGGCGCGTCGCGAGCGGCGAGCTCGTGGATCTGGACAAGGAAAATTTCAATCGTCAGCGTCTTCGGTCGTCCGTCGCGCGCGCGCGTCGCGCGAGTTCGCGAGATCGCCGATGGCGCCCGCGCGCGGATGGATAAACACCGTCCGCGCGGTCGTCGTCGCGGTCGCGCCGTCGCGCGTGCGCATCGTCGCGCGTGCGTCGTACCTGAGCGGGGTGTGCGTCAAAGATTGCATCGCGTTCGTTTCTAGTGGACGTCACGTTGTGCCGAACAGCGCGTCGCGCGCACGCGAAGCGCGACCTGGATTCGGCGCGCGCCGTGCCAAAGAAAGCTCAGTCCGGCGGCCTGGCTTTTCGGCGACTTTTCGCCATCAAGTCACGTATTTAACATCGCTCGATCTGAAGATCAATCGCAATAAGCGTTCGAGCGCGTGCGAAAGCTCAAATAAGCGTTCGAGCGCGCGTCCGCGCGCACACGCCGCCTCGACGCGAACACCGACGCGATCGATCGCCCACGCGCGTCGTCTTCGTCGTTCGCGCGCTGACGATTCGCGATGGAGTCGTTTTATGTGCTCACATTTGGCGCGCTCGCGATCGCGTGCGCGGCGCTCGAGGTGCGAAAGCGTCCGACGAGCGGGAAGGGGGCGAGTTTACCGGCGAATTTCTTGGCGTTTAGGACGAATTACTTGGTCGTGTACGCGTTGATGATGGCTGGGGATTGGTTGCAAGGACCGTACGTGTACGCGCTGTACAAACACTACGGATACGGCACTGGAGATATCGGGAAACTCTTCATCGCTGGTTTCGGTTCGAGTATGATTTTCGGAACCATCGTGGGTAGTTTAGCGGACAGATATGGACGTAAGCTCGCGAGTTTGACCTATGTCGCCACGTACATCGCGTCCTGCATCACGAAGCACTGGAGTGATTACGGCGTGCTCATGCTCGGTCGATTTTTTGGCGGCATCGCGACGTCACTGTTGTTCACCGCGTTCGAATCTTGGCTCGTGTCCGAACACTTCGCCCGGAATTACGACCCAGAGTGGTTGAATGGGACGTTTTCAAAAGCAATCT
>JACLAB010013066.1_pt1 | contig 12961 bp, 21 predicted proteins | sample 8027921 | NCBI WGS metagenome assembly JACLAB01 (sample SAMN15725117, study PRJNA655200) | protist metagenome | isolation source: fluorescence activated cell sorting (FACS) single amplified genomes of... | place: USA: West Boothbay Harbor, Gulf of Maine | collected 2000-07-19
GACAATATTCAGATGCTTTTCACTACTGTTATGAACAACTAGAAAGGAGACTTTAATGTATAAACATTTTAGTAGAAGACCTAAAGAAATAGAAGATGCAATTATAGCTAGTTGGGAACCTTCTAAGGTTCACAAAAATGTATTTTCTAAAGACGAAACTAAAGAACTTATAAATCTTTTTAAGAAAGCTCCTAAAGCCGGTTCTGGAGTTGCAAATTATAAAATGTTTGATGACTCTCTTAATGTTGCAGATTTTGAACATACACTAGCTAAACGAAGACCTAATCCCGGAGAAACTGCTACTGCTTGTAGCGCACCTGTCTCTTGGGATACAGGAGCTAAAGAAATATTAGATCCAGTACTTACAAAATGTATTGGTGATTATAAAATGATAGGTGGAAAATTTAATATAACTTTAGGACCATATCGTTTACATACTGATAGCGGTAAAGATCCTCAAAGTAAAGTATATAAACAAATTATTATACCTTTACACTGGGATAAATCTTTAAATATTTATAGTATGCTTTTTGATCAAAGATGGAGTGGTTGCCAAGCCAGATTTCAACGAGGTGTAGATACATCTTCTGACGAATCGTTTGACACACCAAGTCATATTACAGTTACTGACTATGAAAACAGTGATATATTTAATTTAAGAGATGCATATTTGTCAAAAGAAGATTATAATAATTATCTTACTCATATTGATTATGAGGCGTTATGGGGATTTTCAATAGAGCTTGCAGCAAAGTGGGAACCTCAATCTTTAATATCTTTTGACAGATCTGTAATACACAGTTCTTGTCATTTTGCTAATAAAGAACTACAAAATAAACTATTTTTAACTATTGTAACTGAACAATCATAAAGGAAAACAAATGGAAGTAGCACTAAAAGCAGAATTACGCAAAGAAATCTCACGAATCGTAGATTTGATGATTCAAGGAGAAGCAATCAGAGAGTCTATTAATGAACTTAAAAAAGATATTAAGTCAGAATATGATATTCCTGTAGCAACTATTACTAAAATTGCTACCATTGTTCGTAAAGAGAATATGGATGAAGAAGAGGAAAAGTGGGAACAACTCAAAGAGTATGTAGAAGCGTGTAGTTAACATGACAGCTAGTTACAAAATAATGGTAACTGGCGATTCTTGGTCTGCAGGGGAGTGGGATCCAACTCTCACCCCCGAAGAGACTAGAGCTTTTGCTGAAAAATATTCTATGTCTAGATACTTACGAGATTTAGGTCATGAAGTAGCACATGCTGCTAATCCTGGATGGGGTGACTTTGTATCTTTAAATTGCTTAATGACTCATGAGATGGGATTTGATTTTGTTATTTATGTTAAAACTTGTGCTACACGAGATTTTAAACATTTAACAGCGGAAAATCATCCTGAAGCGTATAATACTACTGATTTATTTGAAAAAATTAAATTAGTAAAAGAAATGGAATATAATATACTAGAACGCTATAAACATAAATTATGTTTAATAGGTGGTATAGAAAAAATTGAACCTGATTTTGACTGTTCTTTTAAAATTCCTAGTATTACAGAGTTTTTTTACCCTGATTTTAAAGATACTACTATATTTGGGGATTATACACACTTTGAAAAATATTCAGATGGTGACAAAAAAGGTGCAATGAAGTTATGGAGTATATTTGAGCATAAACATAATTTTTGGAAAGAACACCCTGAATATTTTGCTTCAGCTACTGATCAAGTTCATCCTAATAGAAAAGCAACTAAAGCTCTAGCTGAATTTATCCATGAGCAACTTCGCTAATTTCTTATGACTAGAGGCTCCTGCATGAGAACCATCAGGAGCTAAGTCTTTATGTTTTTCTAAATCTAAGTGAAAATCTATATAATTATCTGTTAATTCTTCTAATAGCGGTTGTAAGTGCGGAAAACAACAGTGATGTATAATTGGTATATTAGCTCTATTAGCTAGTAGTATTTGTTTAGCTACTGCCCCACTCCATAGACGTTGTACTAATTCTATATCAGAAAAGTATAACATTCCTGCGGCATGCCATGCTGCTTTATGTTCTTTAGTATTTCTAGTATTACTTAGTATTTGTTCAGATAGAATCCAGTTTCTATAATATTTTTCATTTTTTAATACATGATTAGCTATTATAAATCCTTGTTGACATTCATTTCGGGCATCCCATACTTCCCATCTATATTCACTGGTATGTCCTACAATAATCAAATTAGGTTTTAGCTTGACAGCTTGTTCAATTTGTGTTGTAATAAGATATTCAGACGCGCCACTTTGCGCTAGATTCTTAATATCCGCATTTAATAAATATGGATAGGCTTGAGTTTGTTTCTCAAGACCTTCTCCTTGTGTAAAACTATCTCCACAGGTAATAATGAACATAAATAATGAAATCTTTGTAGTAGGAAACTCTTGGTCGATACCAAGTGATGAAGCACCTATACCTGCTTTTGACCAATTAGGTTTAAAGAATCGTTACGAAGAAGCAGGAATAACTTTGGATGCTCAGGCTAATTATATCATAGAGAATGATCTTGTCAATCGTTTTAAAGTTATTTGGCTAGTAGGACATCATCACAGAGCTGATCCTAAAGGAAATGGAGAATATCTACTACCTTATGGTTGGGGACTAGGTGATGTTTGGGGCAAACTAACACAGGATATATGGTTTAAAAAAATTACACGTATGGCTTGGTATGAAAGAACAAATGCTTTATTTATAAAAGCAGTATTAGGGGAGGCTACAGCTGATAACTTAATGTTGATTCCTATTTATAGACCTAATATTATAGAACAACCTATGATAAAAGATCATCCCTGTATATGGGAATATTATTTGAGAGATTTAGCTAAAGATTATTCAGATGGGAGAGGCCATATAAATCAACATGGTCATAATCATTTTGTTTTACGACTAGCTTCGGAGGTACATGATAGATGGCAGATTACATTGCAGAAGAGTGGAGAGACGCAATTGAGATCGGATTTTCTGCAGAGATAGCAAAAAAAGCAGATAAAATTGTAAAATATTGCACAGCAAACTACGTTAAACATGCACATCAATGGAAATGTGATTTTGCAGGTAAATCAGCTATACTTTTAAAACCTGGAGAGGGTTATGAATGGCATTTTGATAATTTAGACTTTGCAGAAAAAAGACTTACTACCTCTAGACCTGGACGTTTTTGGACTCATATGATATATCTAACAGAAGGAAAACCTTTTGAGCTAGGTAGTTGGAATCCAGAAGGTGCTAGAGTACTAGAAACAGATTTTTCTGCTCCAGAACCTGACAACATAATAGCTAGAATATATCCTGAACCAGGAAAAACAGTATTATTTCCATGTTTTATGGTTCATAGAATACAACCTATAGTAGATAACTACAGATGGGCATTTGTAGATTTTATAGATACGCCTAATTATTCTACTAAAACTAAAATAGATTTAACCTCAATATTTAAAAGGTACTTTGATGAACATACTAGGAGTAAGCTGCTATCATCACGATAGTGCAGCAGCAAGTATAAAAGATAATATAATTGTGGGAGCATCTCATGAAGAACGTTTTTCTCGTAATAAATATGATAATAATTTTCCAATTCATACTATTAATTGGTTAAAAGATGCTTATGAAGATTTTGATTATGCAGTATTTTATGAAGAAACTACTTATAAAAGATTTAAAAGAGATATTAAAAAAGTAACTAAAGCAAAACCTGTATTAGTAGATCATCATGAAGCCCATGCCATGAGTTCTATAATTACTACTGATTGGGATAAATGCGCAGTTATGGTAATAGATACTGTAGGAAATAAGTTTTCTACTTCTCTAGGTACTTATCATAATGGAAAATTTACTTGGTTAAAACGTATGCGTTATCCTAACTCATTAGGATTATTTTATAGTTCTGCTACTCGATTTTTAGGACTTCAACCTTTATCTGACGAATCTCAAGTAATGGCTGCTGCTGCTTATGGTACTCCTAAATGGTCTAAATATATTAAAGATAATATTTTACATTATAATTATAAAGGTGACTATACCATTTTACAAGATCTACAACGTGGTGTCGGTTATGGCACTCTAGATTGGGATATAGCAGCCTCTGTTCAGAATGTCACTCAAACAATTATTGCTAATATGGCTAGTTGGTTACAACAAGAAACAGGTATGACTAAACTTGCATATGCTGGTGGAGTCGCACTAAATTGTGTTGCTAATACAGAAATTCTAAAACATACTAATTTTATAGATATAGCAATCCAACCTGCTGCAGGTGATGCTGGTTGTGCTTTAGGTGCTGCTGCTTTATTAGAGCGTCCAATGCACTATACACCTTATTTAGGTGTTAATGATAGTAGAGGGTTACATGCTGATGATTATGCTAGTAAAATTTTAAAAGGAGAAATAGTTGCAGTTATTGAAGGACCAGCTGAGTTTGGACCTAGAGCGTTAGGAAATCGTAGTTTGCTATGTTTGCCAACTGATGATAATATCAAGAAGTTAAATAAAATTAAAAATAGAGATGAAGATTCATGGAGACCCTATGCACCTATTTGCCAAAAAGAAGAAACTTCAGACTGGTTTCATGTAACTAAATCTTGTCCCTATATGTTACATATAGCTAAGATTAAAAAAGGTCCATTTGTTACCTATGATAATTCTGCTAGATTACAAACAGTTTCTCAACATTCTAATGTATTTTTATGGCGCATTTTAGAGCAGTGTAAAAATAATGGACATTCTATTCTAATAAATACAAGTTTAAATGGTAAAGGAAAACCTATTGTCAATACCGTGGACGACCTCAAAGAAATACAGTTATATAACGAACTGTGCTACTGATACTCTACCTACAGGTAGAACATACCATACTCCTGATGGCTCTTATCCTAGTATTACTACAATACTAGGAAAGACTTCTGATCAAACATGGCTTTTAAAATGGAAAGAACGAGTAGGAGAAGAAGAGGCTGCTCGTGTATCTAAAGTAGCTACGGATAGAGGGACTTTAGTACATGAATATGCTGAACGACATTTTAATGGTGAAGATATATGGGATGAGTTATATAAAGAAGCTGTAGACGTTATTCAGATGAGTCGTGACTTAGTTCGTGCTACTGAAAAAGGTGTAGAAGAGATTTGGGGTCAAGAACAAGTTTTATGGTCTAATAAATATAAATATGCTGGTAGAACAGATATGGTAGGTATTTGGCGTGGAAAACCTACTATTATAGATTTTAAAACATCAAAGAAAAAGAAAAGTAATAAACAAATTACTGATTACTATATTCAAGGTTGTGCTTATGCTATAGCACATAATGAAATGTACGGTACTGGTATTCAAGATATAGCTATTGTTATGACTATAGACAATGCTGATCCTATTATTTTTGAACAAAGTGCTATACCTTTTCTACCGCTACTAAAGAATAGGAGAATGTCTTTTGACAAATTGCAAGCAGATTCCCCTTCCTAAAATAGATAAAGGAGATTTAAAAAAGATAATCTCTTTTTTTACTATGGGACATCATTTATTTGATGAAAGATACGGTCATCATGCTTGGAAATCTTTTGATATTATAACAAAAGGTGATACCTCTCCTATGATACGTCATTTTCCAAATATCGTAAGATGGTTAACTACTTGTAATAAACATACTGCGGTAAGAGATATAGAACATTTATATCTATCTATTCTTATGCCTAGGAATCAAATACCTTGGCACGTAGATCAAACTCAAACAGATATTTATGCTAATAGTATTATAACTTCTATATCTACTTCAAATAGCTTTATAGAATTTGAAAACGATAAAAAATACCACTATAGAGAAGGATATAGTTATTTAATTAAGAGTGGTGTAAAACACCGCATAATGAACTTAAGCGATGAGTATAGAGTCACGCTGTGTTTAACACCTAAGGAGAATCCCTATGCTGAAGTGGATTAGAGATAAATATGATGATTGGAAGTTTGAAAAAGAGTTTCAAGCAAAGAAAAAAGAAATAATGAAGGTTGATCCTTTTATTTATAATATACCAGATACGAATGAAATTAATATAGGTGGTATCATAAAAAATGACGACTCGAAGGATTAGAAAAGAATTACGAACATTTCTTGAAGATAAAGAATTGACAGATAAAGAGAGAAGTTTTATACTCGGATGTATAAAAGCTCAACAAAAGCATCCGCAACTAACTTCTAGGCAGTGGCAAATTGTATGTGAAATAGAACAAAGACATAAAAATGAGCTATAAAGATATTGTTAATTATTATGAGAGTTGTTATGAACAACATGGTGACTCTCACTTAGGTGTAGATTGGCCTAATAAAATAGATGCAGATACTAGGTATAGAGTTATGACTGAAGGTGTAGAACACTGTAATAGTAAATCTATTTTAGATTTTGGTTGTGGATTAGCTCATTACTATGAGTATTTAATACGAGAAGATAAAGATTATTATTATGAAGGTTTAGAGCTATCAAAACCTATGTTTCATAGATGTGCTGAAAAACATCCTTTAACTACTTTTCATAATATTGATATTTTACAAGAAGAGTGGACATTACCAAAATTAGATTGTGCGGTAATGAATGGAGTTTTTACTGAGAAATTAAATATGACTCATGATGAAATGTTTAATCATATGACAAAATTAGTTTCTTTAGTATTTAATAATGTAAATAAAGGTATAATGTTTAATGTTATGTCTAAGCAAGTTGATTATGAAAGAGATGATTTATTTCATCTATCTATAGATAAGTTAAGTTGGTTTGTAAAAGAACACTTATCTAGAAAATTTGTTATTAGACATGACTATGATTTATGGGATTATACTGTGTATATTCTAAAATAAGAAAAGAGATAGTTATGGCTAGAAAACCAGTCAGTAAAGCAAAAATGCCATGCAATAAACCTAAGAGAACAACTGGACACCCTAAAAAGTCTCATATAGTTAAAGCATGTAAAAATGGTAAAGAAAAAATTATTCGTTTTGGAGAGCAAGGAGCTAGCACTGCTGGTAAGCCTAAAGCAGGTGAGTCTAAAAGAATGAAGGCAAAACGTAAATCGTTTAAAGCTCGTCACGGTAAAAACATAGCTAAAGGAAATATGTCGGCAGCTTATTGGGCGAATAAAGTAAAATGGTAGTTATACAAGGAAATAATGACAAGTATACTCTACTTGCACAGGACTTAGTACAACAATATAGAATACCCTTTAAATTTGAATACAAAGAAACAGAAGATGGACCAGAGGTCTTTTTTCATAATAGATACATAGGCGGATACGCTGAATTAATTATAGAAATAGAAAGTACAATAGGAGGATATGGAGACAGTGGATTTTGATTTTAAAATAGAACATGTAGAAACTATACTACATAGAGATGATGCTCATGAATGGTATGATGCTATGGTTGAAATGCTACCTAAATATCAAATTGATACACCTAAACGGGTAGCAGGATTTATAGCACAAACAGCTCATGAAAGTGCGAGTTATAAAACAATTACTGAAAATTTAAATTATAGCGCAAAAGCACTTAATGCTATTTTTGGTAAGTATTTTAAAAGAGCAGGAGTAGATGCTGAAAAGTATCACAGACAACCTAGAAAGATTGCTAATCGTATTTATGCTAATCGTATGGATAATGGAGATACTGACTCAGGCGATGGCTGGACATTTAGAGGTGGTGGTATTTTACAACTTACAGGACGATATAATTATACTCAGTTTGGAAAAACTGTAGGAATGTCAGCAGAAGAAGCAACTGACTATGTTAGAACCCCTAAAGGAGCTATTGAATCAGCTTGTTGGTTTTGGACTGCAAATAATATTAATAAGTATTGTGATAAAAATGATATTGTTGGTATGACAAAACGTATTAATGGGGGTACTATTGGTTTAGCAGATCGTAAAAAACATTATGCTCATGCACTAGCAGTATTCGGTGGTAAAGTAGAATTTGAAGAAGATACAGATGATGCTACTTATAAATTACTACGTAAAGGATCTAAAGGATCAGGTGTTAAAAAACTTCAAGAAGCTCTTGGTTTAGAAGCAGATGGAGATTTTGGTCCAGGCACTGAGGCTGCTGTAAAAGCATGGCAGCGAGAAAACAAATGTACACCTGATGGAATAGCTGGACCACAGACACTCGGAAAGATTTTTGCATAGTATATATACTATGCTAATCTAGTAACTCATAGGAAAATAATGTTAAATTTAGTTAAAATGTTTGCAGTCATTGCTGCAGCAATAGTAATGTCTTTGCCTGTTTATGCAGACAAAGTTAAAGTAGGGTTCGTATATGTTGGACCAACTGGCGATCATGGATGGACTTATCGTCATGATATTGGAAGACAAGATGTAGAAGCACATTTTGGTGATCAAGTAGAGACATTTTATGTAGAAAGTGTTAGCGAAGGACCAGATGCAGAAAGAGTTATTAACTCTATGGTATTAAAAGGCGCTGATATTATCTTTACAACTTCGTTTGGTTATATGGAAGCTACTCTTAAAATGGCTAATCGTTATCCAAATGTTAAGTTTGAACATGCTACTGGTTATAAGCAGGCTGCAAATATGTCAAGCTATGGTTTGCGACTATATCAAGCTAGACATGTTCAAGGTGTTATTGCAGGTCTTATGACTCAGACAGATAAGATTTGTTATATCGCTTCTTACCCGATTCCTGAAGTAATTCGTGAAATTAATACATATTTTATGGGTGCTCGTAGTATGAATCCTAATGTTGAGATGGATATTGTTTGGGTCAATACTTGGTATGACCCTGGTAAAGAATCTGATGCTGCTAAAGTTCTAATGGCTCAGGGTTGTGATATGGTAGCACAACATACTGATTCACCTGCACCTATGCAGGCTGCAGAACAACAAGGTAAACACGGATTTGGACAAGCATCAGATCAAATTGCTTTTGCACCTGATGCTCAGTTAACTGCTACAATTGATAATTGGTCTCCTTACTATATTCGTAAAGTTGGAGGTGTTATTGACGGTACTTGGAAGAGTGAAAATTACTTTGGTCATATGAATGAAGGTGTTGTTATGATGGCACCATTCACAAATATGCCAGATGATGTTCGTGCTAAAGCTGCTGATATTATGCAACAGATCAGCGATGGTGAATATTTTGCTTTTACCGGCCCTATTAAAGATCAAAATGGTGAAATTCGTATTCCAGAAGGTAAAATTGCTACTGATGTAGAACTTAACACAATGGATTACTATGTAGAAGGTATTACTGCTAGATTTCCTAGTTAGTATTAGTGAGGGGAGGTTTATGCCTCCCCTATTTTTTTGGATAAATAAATGATACCCGTAATTGACTTAAATAATTCTTATGCACTACAACATATAGAAGATGCTTATACTACTGTTGGCTTTGCAGTTTTTATAAATGCTTTTGATACAAAACAACAACATGTATTTGATTTATGGTTTGACCAAATGAAAGCATTTTTTGAACTAGATATAGATATTAAAAATAGCTATGGATATGTAGGTGATACTAATTTAGGCTATACTGGTTGGGGTGGCGAGAATGTAGATCCTACTGCTCCTAAAGATATGAAAGAAAGTTTTAACTATAATGATACACGTATGCCAGAACATATGTGGCCTATTGAAGTGCCTGGATTTAGAGAAACTGCAAGAACAACTGTAGTATTAGCTGATGATTTAACACTACGTATTATGGGTATGTTTGATCAGATTCTCGGTACAGGATCTACATTAACTGATGCTCATTTAACTAATTATAGTACTACCAGAGTTATTAAGTATCCAGCATATGACGGACCTATAGAAGATAGACAAATGCGTATTGGTGAACATAGTGACTATGGAACTTTAACACTTCTTTGGCAAATAAATGATATTCCAGGCCTTGAAGTACAAGATTTAAATGGTAAATGGCATCCTGTTCCTTATGTTAAAAATGGAGTTGTATGTAATATTGGTGATTTAATGCAACGTTGGACTAATGATTACTTTAAATCAACTAAACATCGTGTAGTAAATTCACATATTGACCAAGTTAGATATAGTATGCCTCACTTTGTAGATCCAGCGCCCGGTACTATAATAAAAAATTTAACACCTGAACCTGCAAAATATGAACCAGTGGAAAGTCTTTCATATTTAAAATGGAGACTCGCACAAAGTTATTAAAATTTTACAAAATTGTTACAATTATACGATATAATAATTTTAAGAGCGTACGCTCTATGTATTGTTAAAAGGAAATAACAAATGGATAAATTAGTAAAAAAGGTGAAAAAAATGGAATTAGGAAGTCCTATGTTTACAGCCCTTGTAGGGTTAGTAGTTTTCTACATTGGTTTAAAAATGTTTTCAGGAGGTATGAAGTCTATGGGTAATATGGATCATCTATCTTTCTTTACGCATAGTCCGATGTATATGTTTTTTGGAGGTATTATCATGACTCTGTTATGGCAATCTTCCTCATTGTCTACTACTGCTATTATAGCTTTAGTTGCTTCAGGAGCAGTACCTCTTCCTGCTGCAATCGGTGCTGTGCTGGGTGCTAATATAGGAACTACTGGGACTATATGGTTAGCAGGTGTATTAGTATCTGATGGTATGCCCAAAGGAGATACTCTACGAATAGCTATGGCACATACAGGAGTTAATTTACTTATGGCGGTAGCGTTACTACCTTTTTGTGAACCTATCGCTAGATATTTATCAAAATTTTAAACTACAACTTTATACTTGCTTAAACTTTTACAATTTACTATACTCATACTATGGGAATGAAATTAAGTTTTGCTCTTTTAGCAGTAATAATAGTAATGGCCGGAGGATTTGCTTGGTATTTTAAATTTACACAGGCAAAAATAGACGTGCTCATTGAAAATGCAGCTACTCTTGAAGGCATTACTAATACTCAAAAAGCTACTATAACTGAGCTACAAGCAAGTGCACAGAAACAAGCACAACAGACTCAAGATTTAGCTGCAAAATTAGCTGCTGCAGAGACAAGTAATAGAAAAATTGCTACAATGCTTGCTCAAACTGATATAGTTAAAAACTCACTAGTTGATCCTACAGGTGTGGAGGTAAAGATAAATGAAGAAGTGGACCTATTTTTTGGTGAACTTCAGTCTCTTACTGCTAATTAGCGGTTGTTCTTTAGGACCGCCCGAAAGAATTGTGGCAGAACAAGTGATAGTTAAACCTACAATAACTATAGTAGAAAAACCAAGACCAATAGAATTATATAACGCTGATATAGTAGTTATAACGGAAGACAATTTAGAAAAAGTGATTGAAGAAACAAAAGCTAGTAGCGGTCACTTTGTTATATATGGATTGACCCCTCAATCATTTAAGAACTTAGCTACTAGTTTTGAAGAAATAAAAAGGTATATTCAACAGCAGAACGACGTAATATTATATTACGAAGAAGCACTAACAGAATAATTTCCTACCCCCAAGGAGACATAATGATTGATCCACTTACCGCAATTGCTGCTGCGTCTGCTGCATACAATGGCGTAAAAAAAGTAATGGAAGCTGGTAAAGAGATTGAGGATGTAACCCAAACACTTGGTAAGTGGTTTGGCGCACTTAACGATATAAATCGTGCAGAGCAGCAAAGAAAGAATCCTCCTCTTCATGCAAAACTAGGTGGAGGTGCTTCTATAGAAGAAGAAGCATTTGCTATTATAGCACATCAGAAGAAGATGAAAGAACAAGAAAAAGAAATGGCTTTTATGTTGAATATGAGATTCGGACCTAATACTTGGGATGAAATGATGCAACTTAGAAGACAGATTAAAAAAGAACGTGAAGATACTATCTATGCTGCAGAAGAATTTAAACATGCAATATTTGATGGAATAATAATGGTAGGTCTATCTTTGGGTATATTGGGAGGAGTTTTTGGAGGAGTATGGATAATTGGTTATGCTGAAGGATGGTGGTAAAATGAATAAAGTAATATTGAGTATGATTCTATGTTTAGCAGGTTCTATTGCTATAGCACAGACTACGGTAACTACAACAAGCACCAGTTCAAACAATGTAAATACAGATGCAAAAACTAAGACAATAGTATTGTCGCCTCCACCGTCAGCTATTACACCAAGTATAAATGCTACTAATTCTGATATTTGTACTACAGGTATGGCAGGAGCAGTTCAGACACAGATCATCGGTATCTCTGCTGGTACTACTATTGTAGATGAAAACTGTGAACAATTAAAGATTTCTAAAACATTATATGATATGGGTATGAAAGTTGCTGCAGTTTCTGTACTATGTCAAGACAGAAGAGTCTATGACGCTATGGAAATGGCAGGAACTCCTTGTCCTTTTAAAGGCAAATTAGGTGACGAAGCTAAAGAGGCTTGGAAAAAGAATGTAAGATTTAAGCCTCAGCCTGTGGAGAGAATAGATGCTGCAGATGTTACAGATAATGCCACTAAAGTTGGTGCTGGTCTTATTGGCTTGGCTTTGTTATTCCTCATCAAGTAGTGCTACAGAAGTTATAAGTACTGATGTATATGTAACTGATAAAGTTCCTGCTGATTACTCCGGTGGTACATTTAGCTACGGCTCTTGTCCAAAAGGTATGACAAATGCAAATTTACTAACAGGTGATACTCATAATTGGGGATCAGGTGACGCAATTCAATGGGGTGCTTGTTATGATACTTTTGCTATAACCGAGGCTATAAATCAAGCACTATCGGTAACAGGTATCAGTATTGACAGCATTTCTTATAATTGGAAATGGATTAACGGTTGTTTTAATGTCACTAAAGAAGATGGTACTACTATCTACTGTGACCATGATATAGAAAATAGACTAGATAGCAATTTTAAACCTACTGGAGAATACGCTGATCAATTTGATACTCTTGTAATAGATGTTATCATAA
>JACLAB010014319.1_pt1 | contig 12960 bp, 5 predicted proteins | sample 8027921 | NCBI WGS metagenome assembly JACLAB01 (sample SAMN15725117, study PRJNA655200) | protist metagenome | isolation source: fluorescence activated cell sorting (FACS) single amplified genomes of... | place: USA: West Boothbay Harbor, Gulf of Maine | collected 2000-07-19
GGAATGATAGATTACGCTGTCTAGTCGATGTTCGCTTTGACGCTCCGGACGCAGCCGCGGCGCGCGCCTCTCTGACTGTCCTCGCGCGGCGCGGCATTTAAAAGGATGAGCTCATCAGTAGTTCATCCTTTTAAAACGTACTACGCTCTGACAATTTGCTCATACGCCATCCTCTTAATATCTCTCTAAGCTCCTATCCTCTCGTTGATATCCACTACTGTACTAGAATACTATCCTTGTAGCTAGCTAACAACTTACGAAGGTACCTTGGCAGCTATCTACCTTCGTACGAAAGTACGAAGGTAGCTACGAAGGTACAGTACCTTGGTAGCTATCTACCTTCGTACGAAGGTAGCTACGAAGGTACGAAAGTACCTTCGTAGCTGGCTAGCTGTTTTAGAATAGCTGTACGTGTACACGTACTGTACACTGTACAACGTTAGCCCCACCTTCGAAAGATTCTAATAGAAGTACGAAAGTACTTCCGTACGTGTACGTGTACAGCTCTACACGTACTGTACAGAAGATAAATACAAGAATCGGAAGTATGATACTTTCGTACGAAATAAAGTACTGTAATACGAAGGTACCTTCGAAGGTATGATATTACAGTAGTTGTACATAGCTACATATCTTCGTACGTGTACAATAATAGTGGGTTTTAGTTGCGCCAAAATCGGGTCTAAAATCGGGTCTAAAATCGGGTCACCCCACCCGATTTTGCCTGCCCACCCGATTTTAGACCCGATTTTGCAACTAAACCCCCTTTCGAAATTCGGGTCTAAAATCGGGTGGCCAAAATCGGGTCACCCCACCCGATTTTAGACCCGATTTTGACCCACCCGATTTTAAAATCGGGTGAGTTCACCCGAATTCGGGTGGGTCGTTGCAAAATCGGGTCTAAAATCGGGTGGGTGACCCGATTTTGGCCACCCGATTTTAGACCCGATTTTAGACCCGATTTTGCTTTTGCAACTAAAACCCTCTAATACGAAGGTAGTTGTATCATATCTATCATACTTCCGGAAGTACTGTACAACTACGTGTACAGTACGTGTACAACTACACGTACGTGTACGTGTACGGAAATAGAATAATTCCATAGAATAATATTCGAGTACGCGCGAGTAACGGTGTACGCGCGAGTACACGCGGTCGGTCGAAATCGTCGACCGAACTCGCCAATCTCGGTTCAAACTCCCCGACTTTTTGTACGAAAACGACCGCACAGCGCATTCAGTCCGGATTTTCGATGGAACGTACAGGTGATACGGTTAAAATTCTGGCAGCGCTTTTAGTCAGGACAACACGTATTGTACTCGACGAAAAAAAAAGTTGCTATTATGAGGGTCAATGGATTCCCAGAAATATGATAACATACGAAGTACGGAAGTACGATAGTACTTCCGGAAGTATCATACACGTGTACGTGTACAACGCGTTACTTCCGGAACACACGAGTAGATAGATTACTTCCGTCCGTACGTGTACTTTCGTATCTAAAGTGCAACGTACCTTCGTACCTTCGTAGTAGTTTCATATTACGAAGGTACGAAAGTACAACTACAGTATGTCAACTATTTCGGAAGTACGAAAGTACGAAAGTACGGAAGTACGTTGTACGGATGTACGAAAGTACGAAAGTACGAAAGTACTTCCGTACACATACGTGTGTAGCTGTATGAGTGCTGTATGTGTAGGTTGTGTACTGTGTACAACGGTTGTAGTGTGTACCTTCGTACGAAGATATATTCTATCTTCGCAGCTGTGTACTGTAGCGTTGTCGTGCTTCCGGAAGTACAGTACCTTCGATATGTACCTTCGATATGGAAGAACGAAGGTAATTCCGTTCGATTGGGCACAGTAGCATCGCTCCTCGGTTTCGAACTCTCGAAACATGGATCCCGGACGGATGACGGTAGCGGAATTGCGTGCGGAGTTGAGGGCACGCGCTTTATCTACAACAGGGGTCAAATCTGCCCTGCTTGCTCGGCTTCGGGACGCGCTAAGTTGTGCACCCAATTCTGGTGCGCCTCACGGATCCCCGCTGCGATCTGCGGCAATTAACTCGTTGCATGAAACAGGGATTGCTAACTTGGCTATCACGCGGGCTACAGCAGCGACAGAACACTCGGAAGACCTCCCACGTACTATCGTTGATGATGGCCCTGTGTCGAGTGTGCGCATTTCCTGTTCTATATCTTTGCCTCTTCAACGCTCGAAGTGCCCTACTTCATTTCAGGGCAAGACAAGGAGTGCTGGATGATACTTCTCCAGCGTTTTCGCCGACTGACACGCATAATATTGTCCCACCCATGAGAAAGTGACTGACTTCATTTTCTGCTCCAAATATTCCAGGTTCTGGAACACCACATGGAGCTGGTCACATCCGTCACTGACACCATTCAGACCACCATAGAAGTCAAAACTCACGAATTGACTGAAGACTTGCGTGTGCTCAAGCGCCTTAAGACGCGAACAGTGGAAGAATCCGGCAAAAGTTCAAAGCTTAGTACGAAGTGCGCTATCCAAGAAGGCTCAGCTTTCCAGGGTTGGCATTACAGCGAAGACAATATTACCATGGAATTTAACGAAGACTTGGTGTTTAAAATCTACACCTCGGAGCTAGGAGGTGGTGTCTCAAGTGCCATACCTCAGTGTTTGAAACAGCTTGAGTTCACTCGCTACTTGGAGCAATATCTCTGGTTGCACTTTGCGGCGGGGAAGTCTAGTACTGCTCATGTGCTTTCCATCATCATGATCGTGAATGAAAAGTTTAGGAGAGGGGTCAGTGCGTGGGAGGCTTTTCGCACTTCTACGCCGGAGAAATTTGCTGCGTTCTTCCGTCAGGTTGTGGCACTCAACACTATTGCAGATCTTTCAGTGTTGGAAAAGACAGAGCAAATAATCTTCCTCGGCATCGCATTTCAGTCTCTCGAAGAGGAATCGATAAGATCTGTGGCTCTACCTTTTGTCGGCCTTTCCCTGTGGGCAAACCTTTCGCCTGTTAGGCGACAAGAAGAGTTCAGCAAAAATATGATATTGAAGAAACACTGGAGGCATATGGTGAAAAAGAAGAAATCCGTTTTTTTAGGTGTCAATACACACTACTTGGAGTCAAGTTCGTCGATGACGAACTGTTTAGAGGCTTCCTGGCTCCCAGCACTTGTCCAGAACTTTTTGGAAATTTCTCGATGTACCGAAGGGGATGAAGAAATTCTCCACGCTATAAAATATTGCGAGCGATTTGTCGAATTCATAATTGACCTTCTTTCGCAACTTCCGACCAGACGTTTCGTCCGCACGCTTCTCGATGATATTCAGCTACTTGTGAAGTCACGACTGGCGCCACTTTCTGCTCAACCAGCAGGGCAGTTATATAGGCAGCTGGTTGAACTCTTTTGCTTTTACCAAGAATTTTCAATCGACGATCATACGGGACTACCTCTTGATGATGATACCATCACGTCCTCGCAACAAAACAGGCTGATCCAACTCCAGCATATATGTTTCAAGCACGTCAAGAAACTCAGAAAGTTGGCTTTGAGCCACTGTGGCGCAATCGAAAGCCGTTCAGTGCTAACATATTACCTCAGCGCTCTAAGTGAACAAGAACTACACAAACTCGTTACGAGTGATCTGCAACTGGTTAATCCTGAAGATTCCTGGGCATCGAACCAGTCATTTCTGTTTGAGGTTGTGTTGAATACGTTTGAAAAGAGAAGGTCACAGCGTCAGATCATCAATGGGCTGTCTCTTTTCCCAAGCGAGGACCTGTTGTGGGATGAAAATATTGTTCCATCTGCAGCTTATTCAGGAGGAGACTGCCTTGCGTTACCAAAACTTAATCTTCAGTTTCTTACATTTCACGATTATTTATTTAGAAACTTTACACTTTCACGCCTTCAAGCCACATATGAAGTGCACAAAGAGATATCTGATGCAGTACGCCACCTTAGTCCTTACGAAGACACTGATGCCAAAGTGACTAAATTTGCTGGTTGGTCGCGGATGGCTGCTCCGATTTCTCCCAGGTCATTTGTGGTGACAGACGTGCGTAAATCTAAGCTCGGAGAGAACAAGCCAACAGCGGTCACCTGTGAGCTGATAATCAATTTTTCCAGCCTGCGCTTGTCTGTACAAAAAGAATGGGATCTTGTTAAGCAACACGACGTACTTTTCCTCTTGGCAGTAGAAGGTTTGACAGATGCGCGTCTAGAAGAAAAGTTTACTCGGGATGTCCAGGAGAGAACGACAGCAAGTTCCAGACGTGGAGGTAAGCTCCCATACACACGTCTAGGGGAAGGGGTGGTAACTTTTGTTCGCGGCGCAGAGGTGATTGAGATACGTGATAGGAATGGGAAACCTCGCAACAGCTATCCTGAACAGTTAAAACCTGAAGAACCTACTGGTGCGTCTCATAATGAAGAACGGACTCTGGTTCTGGCTCTCGATACTGCTCAATATTTGGCCGATACGACAGAGTTGACTGAGGGACATGGTTTCGATGTGTATGCTCAACTGAATGTTGTATTACGCCGCAAACCTAAAGAAAATAACTTCAAAGCAGTTTTAGAGTGTATTCGAGACCTGATGAACTGCGACAGCATGATTCCCGATTGGCTGCACGATACTTTTCTTGGGTTTGGTGACCCGGCTGCGACGAAGAAGTTTGATCACTCCGACGACGGGTATACAGTGGACTTCCAGGACACATTCCTGGATGCAGATCATTTGCGCGACTCATTTGACGATTATGATGTCGTTTTTAAGAATGCAGTGAGTGTAGAAAACCCGGAGCCTTTTTTCCGAATTTCGTTTCCTCCGAGTTCAGAAGATGCAAATTCGCATAAGAAACGTTTTGACAGCATCCAAGGATCTCGTGCTGGCCGAAGCAGCAACAGCTGTCGTGGTCAACTGTTTGTTGAACCATATACAGTTAAGTCAAGTATAAACGACATCCTGCGAAATAACGAAGTTAGATTCACTTCGGTACAAGTTAAAGCTATTCATAGCGCTGTTCAGCCCGGTTTGACTATGGTTGTTGGCCCCCCAGGCACCGGCAAGACAGATACCGCAACACAGATCTTGCAATGTCTCTATCACAATGATCCTGAACAGAGAACTTTGCTAATAACACACTCCAACGCCGCGTTGAATGACTTGTTTCAGAAGTTGATGAAAAAAAATATTCCAGCTCGTTATCTTCTTCGTCTTGGGCAAGGTGAATCAGAACTTGATACAGACATGGATTTCTCTAGATTCGGCAGGGTCGAAGCCATGCTTTCGAGGCGCGTTGAACTGCTAGCCGAGGTCGAGAAGCTTGCACTTAGTCTTGGCATCGGAGAAAGTGTAGCATATTCATGTGAATCCGCTCATAACTTCTGGACACTTCATGTATTATCTCGCTGGGAAACATTTGAAGCTGACGCTTCACAAACACGTGATCTTGACTTTGTCAGGAGACAGTTTCCTTTCACATCATTCTTCGGCCAAGATCCCCTGTCAGCCTTCCCAGACCACGCCATCGATGCAAATATGGCTGTTGCACAAGGGTTTATGAACCACATTCGTGCAATATTTCTTGAGCTGGAGGAGTGTCGTGCCTTTGAATTGTTGAAGGAAAAACGAGAACGAGCAAACTACTTGCTGACAAAACAAGCAAAGGTCGTGGCCATGACATGTACCTACGCTGCTCTCAAGCGCCGCGACTTTATTCGCCTTGGTTTCAAGTATGACAGTCTTATAATGGAAGAAGCTGCTCAGATATTAGAGATAGATACATGCATTCCCATGTTTCTACAAAGGTCTGAACGCGCCTGCAACCGTCTCAAACGTGTAGTGCTCTTTGGCGACCATCATCAGTTGCCACCCATTGTGAAGAACTCGGCATTCCAAAAGTATTGCAACTTGGAACAATCTCTCTTCGCACGATTCATACGCCTTGGTGTACCCTACATTGAACTTAATGCTCAAGGCCGCGCTCGGCCAGAACTATCGAGTCTGTATAGCTGGCGCTACAACAGCCTCGGAGACCTCCCTTCAACCGAGCGAGGGACATTTGCACTAGCGAACCCTGGCTTTGCTCACGAAGTGCAATTTGTCAATGTTGATGACTTCAATGGCGCTGGAGAGACGGAACCCACACCACATTTCTATCAAAATCTGGGTGAAGCTGAGTATATTGTGAGTGTGTTCCAGTACATGCGACTCCTTGGCTACCCAGCTCACAAAATTTCGATTATCACAACCTACCGAGGACAAAAACACCTTATTCGGGATATCATTGCCCGTCGGTGCTCTCCGCACCCATTGTTTGGTTCCCCGGCAGCGATAAGTACGGTTGATAAATACCAAGGAAGACAGAACGACTACGTGTTACTATCGCTTGTGAGAAGTAAGTCGGTCGGACATTTGCGCGACGTGCGTCGTCTTATAGTTGCATTGTCCCGGGCCCGACTGGGGCTTTATATCTTTGGACGCAGATCTCTATTCCAGGATTGCTATGAACTACGCCCCTCGTTTGCACATCTTCTGAAGTTCCCGACCAGGCTTTCAGTAGTGCCCACTGAGCTGTACCCACCCACAAGGTCAGTCTCAAAGAAGGTGACTCCCTACCTAGTTAATGACGTCGAAGGGATGGGGCTCATGGTAAATCAGCTTGCTGTGAAGCTGCAGCAGGAGAGGTTGCCAACTCAAACTCGTTGTATCTCCATCAGCGAGTCAAATTAAGTCTAAATCAGGCCTACTATTACGAGTAGTGGTCAGGGTTTTGTTTTCGGCTGATTGTGGTCGACGAAAAAGTTTGCAAAGGGTTCCGGGAAAATGTATTAAAGACATGCAACATCTGTTTACAAACATATTATCTGTGAGTATGTTTCTGCTACACATCTACAAAAGGCTCAATCAACATTCCGTGTTTCACAGTGGCTATGACATTCTAAGCTTTTGCTGCTTCAAAGCTGTTTTCTTACTTTCTCCTGGTCCTGGAATGACGGTATAAGGCACTGAATACAAGAATGAAAAATGCTCGGGACTTGACCTGGACTGGAAGGAAAAGTTTGAACTCTGGAGGAAGCTCTTCCTCTGAATACAGGCGATCTGAGAAATAAATGCGCCTGATGCGGCAGTTAGCATGTATTTGCACCCGTAAAGTTTCGATATAATTAGTGCCTGAAAAATAAGCAGCAAGTTATTAAACTTCATACAAAATGTGATAATCGTTCGCGTCGCGATCGGAGCAAAGAGATGAAATCATTCGAATTCTGGAAGGAAAAAAAAACGTCTTTTACCGTATGCCCGCCGTGTAAAATCAGAAAGATTGAACTGAATTTGATTCCACCCCTCATCAAGACGCATTGGCATGGTGCATATGAAAGGCTTTACGCGCGTTGTTGACTGATGGCGAGTGTTTCAATTACGAACTCGAGGAAATTGGAACATAGAAAACGTGTTTTAGCCTACAAATTTGTCGATAATGAAATACCTGATAGTTTGAGGCCCTAAAGCGGCGGCGCACATGTTTATCGTCCAAAACCTGTTAAGAAATTTTAAAGCTCTCGCAGAATTTTACAAGAGCCTTAGAAGGCTGGCTGTAAAATAATCAAATCTCGGTACCTGGACTTCGAAAGAAAAGTACTTCTTCAAGTTTTTGATTATCATCACTAGAAATGGAAGCTTAATCCCCAAAGTTTGCGCGGCATCACTTGGGCACGAAATGTATATGGTCGATACCTACTCAATTTGTCAAGTGTCAGGATATACATCGGACTAATAAGACGACAAGATTAGTAGGCATGAAAATCTTTAGTATCATACGTTCGTTCCCATGATTTCGAGCACGGAAGACTGAATATCACTGTCAGTGATTCTCTTGATGTGTCCATTTCTACACTTCTTGTCCCATATTTGAAGGGGTTGGCTGCCTATGCTGTACAGAATGGAAAGGAATCCGTTCTGCAGAAATGTTGAAAAGAATTCAGGATCGCCGATGGTTTCGAGATATGACGATTAGGCGTTCATCACTAAGCAGTCTAACAGTAATCTTGTCCTCAGTTCGGGACAACTTACCTGAAAGGTGTTCTCTGGTGTTCAGATGAAACGAAAAAAAAGAAGAAATTCTGTGAGTTTAGGGAATACAGGAGTCGCAGCGATGGTGTTTGGTGCGATCCAAGATTTCTTTAGAAATTAAGCAAATGAGCTAGAGTGTGAACTTACTGAACATCCGGAGAGGACTTCAACTCGAATGGGAAAACACAAAAGTCTGAATCCGTCCGTTCAAGTCAGAAATGGAAAACAGGAAGGGGTGAGTAAGTTCCTTGCGGGCAGATTTGGCTGCTAAGTGAAACCGAAGTATATTATGCCAACTCGAGGGTCGACCCGGGCGCAGCACCTCGATTTGTTATTTTTCTTGACCTCGGTGACCTCTGCAACTGACAACTAAATTAGCAAACGTCAGCAAACAATTACAGTAGTTGTACTGTACATGTACACGTACACGTACGTGTACGTTGTACAGTAAATTCCGGAAATAGATTTTCTATTTCCGTACTTCCGTTCAATACTCTATCTACATGTACACGTACGTGTACTATGATACTCGTGTACTAAATAATGTAGGCCCTGCCTGTACTTCCGGAAATAGATACTTTATCCCGTACGGAGGTCCGAAGGTACACAGCAACTCACTGCACGTACTGTACACGTACACGTACCCAGCCAGCTACGTAGTACGTAGCTACGGACGTTGCAGAGGTATCTATCTATACCTCACTACAATACACACACGACGTACCTGTAGCTTGAATCTACAGAAAGATAATGTTCAAACGCGTTCGTGATGTGAAAACTCCGTGCATGATCCATGCGTGCAAGCCGTGCTAAAATTGATGCGCTTGCTGTTTCTTGGACATTCCTACCCACTGTTTTCTCGTGACGAAGTAAACGAGGACTTAGGAGAGGCGTCTTCGACACTGAAATAATAGATTGATTCTGCCAACGAGTTGCTGTGTTTCTGCCCAGCGGAATGCTTTTAATCACGTGTGTTGGACTTTATGCAGGGAATATTTTGACGCACTTTTTTTTCATATCGAAACGGAACCCGACAAGGCGACCGAGTGAGCAAGCAGCGCTGCAGATTTTTCGGTTTTTTTCTTGCGTGCCTATTCTTATTTTTGTGGGCTCTTGGCTGTTACTATGGATATTTTTCTGGCAGTTACTGGGAAGACCACTATGGAAACCACCAAAGTACCATTCTTTCAACGGCCCGATGTTGGCAAGCGTCTCGATGTGCGGTGGAGGTTTTCGAACATGGTACCATCTTGGCGTGTATTGGGGACTTTTTGATAGGCTTGGTGTCTGTGGCATCAAAAAGATCAGGTTCTCAGGTGCAAGTGTTGGTGCACTAGTTGCTGCGGTCGCAGCTTGTGGAGTTCATCCCGCCGATATTTGGGCGCATATACCAGCTATCGCTAAAGCTTTCCGCTCTAACATTATTGGTCACATCTCCGAAGTTGGTCAGTTTTGTCGTTACCTACTTCACTCAACATTGCCTGAAGATGCACACTTGCGCGCGACGGACCGCCTCTTTCTGTCAATATCCTCAATTTTTCCGTATCCGAGGAACCTACTTCAGTCCCATTTTAATTCTCGAAATGATCTCATAGATGCCATCATTGCTGCGCAATTTATTCCATTTTGGACTCACCCTGGGCTTTGCTTATACGGCGGGAACGTCTGTGTGGATGGTGGTGTTACAAATAACCTTCCAATTCTCGGCAATGATTCGTTATGTGTGGGACTCGATAATGAAGATATCGAGGCTTGGGGCGCCGATCTTGTGCCTTCAGAGCCGCTTGCCCGGGTGAATACGTTCATACCTGCAAATGAAGACAGATTGCTGCGTATGCTGACTTGTGGTAAGAATGACATTAATGTCTGGTTGAAGTCTCCAAAAGGGCGAATATTCTTTAAAAAATGCTCCACTGAGTCAATAAAATAGACTCATGTACAGCACATGCAGCCCTAAGTTGTAGCCTAGAGCTAGCTAGCTAGCTAACTGGGCCCTACGAAAGCAGTTTTTGAGGTCATAGCCCTAGCTTTTTTAGGTCATAGATACAGTAGAACACATGAAGTATTAGTGACAAGGCTATGCTAGCTAGCAACGTGAGTGCTACGTGTACAACTACTGTACCTAGCTAGTCTAGCTACACGTGTACCTACATAGTACGGAAGTACAATACTACAATGTACTTTCGTACGAAGGTACCTTCGTAGCTACTATTATTACTTTCGTACTAAAATATGCCTGCATACAAGTACAATCCTTCGGAGATACTACAATGCTACAATGTACTTTCGTACATATAGCTACATACAAATACAGATTCGTATTTATTATTGTTGTTTTACAGTACACGTACAGTAGTTGTACTATTGTACGTGTTCATAAAATGTTCGTGTACAACTACTGTACAGGAAAAAAACGTTTATTGTAGAGTGTAGCAGTGTACTGTACACGTACATGATGAACTACCTTCGTACATTATTAATACATCACTACTACAACTACGTGTACAGCTGTACACGTACTGTAGACTGTACATATGAATTGTAGTTTTATGTACACTACATACGGACATAATAAACTTTAAAATGACAATCTTACTTGTAATACAGTATTCTAGCTAATTTTCTAGGGAGGTAGGGCCATACAATATGGTACAGTATGTAAGTATTTCGGGAAGTGCATTGTTCTTCCGGAAGTACATGTACGTGTACAGTATGAAGGTACGTTGTTCCGTAATATTTAACTTTCGAAGGTACCTTCGTAAGTTCATAGGCAGGTAGGGCTACGTGTACATTACGCAACTTAATAGCTTCTAGCTAGCTAATAGTTCACCAGTACAGTACGTGTAGTAGTCGTGTAGTTTACTGAAGTACTCCCGGAAGTACCTTGATTGCTTCGCATGCATGATAGAGTACGGATAGACTACGCGGCCCTTTTGACCAAATATCACGTATCCGGGCACGTGAATTTTTAATAACTAGCTACACGTGTTCCTTCGAGGGTTTTTAGACTACCCCCCTTTCCTCCTACATCGTCGACTGCGCGTCACGTTGTAAAATCGCGTATGTACGAAGGTACCTTCGAAGGTAGCTCTTTTGTACGTGTACGTGTACTGTGCGTAGCTACGTACATCTTCACGTACTTCCGGAAGTACGGAGGTACGAAAGTATGTGCGTGCACGTGCGTGAAGTACTACGCACTGTACCATTTTTTACATTGTAGTTACTGTACATACTACCTTTCGAAGGTAAGTTGTTACTGTAGTATTTATCAGGTACTTTCGTGATTTCGTACTTTCGTATTATTTGATCTTTTCATACATAACTTCTTTACACGTGTACACGTACGCGTACACGTACTGTACACGTACGTGTACACGTACGTTGTACTTATTGTGAATGTTTGTTCTTTTCAAATATGTATGGGTACGTGTACGTTGTACACGTTTTGTACGGAAGTACTTTCGTACTTTCGTACTTTCGTACGAAAGTACCTTCGTACTTTCGTACTTTCGTACGTACGAAAATACTACCTTCGAAGGTACCTTCGTACATGTACATACGAAGGTACTACATGTAAACTGCTGATACTTGTACCTTGCTTAATATCTTCAGGTACGAAGGTACCTTCGTACTTTCGTACTTGCTTGCTTTATCAGCTACATACAGTACCTTCATATAAAAGTACTACGGCTACTGCCATCCCAATAAAGTCGATATTCACCAGTGTTGATATGCGATTTCAAAACTCAGGCTTTCATGTTACGGTCACCATATCTATAGATAACTACTGTATATTGAGAACCAGGACTACGTGTACACGTACACGCAGGGTTAGTACTCGATCACGTAGTGTACACGTATCTGTACTGTAAGTGTACACATACACGTACACGTGTAGTCTTGTGAGCTCCGAAGCGTTTTTTCACTTTAAGAACCTTTTTCTCTTCACTTCTGTTCAGAGTTTGTAGAGTGGCGTGTTTGATAGTGCTAACACAGCACTGTCGTTGTAGGGAGGACGTCCGAAACGAGATCGCCGATTTCTATGAGCAAACATGCTGAAAAGGAATCGACCCCCATGATGTACTTTCGTACTTGAAAGGAGAAAAAATTGAAAGAAGTAAAATTCGTTGACTCGTGAGTTGCTTTCAAATTTTCAAATAGAGCTGACCCTAGCGCGCGCTTGCACGCCGCTTTTCGCGCAGTTTGCGGGCCGGAACACTCGCGCGAAGAGTAGCATTGCATCCTAAGCCTCGAGAGCTTTCTATCGATGTGCTTTTTGTGAGTGTTCCCCCCCGCAAACATGGTCAACGATCATGGTTCAGAAATGAGCTTTCGTTTCTGACGTACTGGGCCCACTACCCCAGGTGGTTTTGGGGTAGTGCTGCCGGTTGCGTGCGTTCGTGCGCTATGGGAATTTTGTCATATCCACCCCACCACAGGGGTAATACTACTAGCTAGCTAGCGTAATTTGATAGTAGTTGTACTTCCGGAAGTATTCTATGCCCTACTTCCAGAATTACTTCCGTACTTCAGTAGGACTTCCGGAAGTACCTTGGTAGTTTCGATAGTACACGTGTAGTGTACTGTATCAAGACTATCGTAGTTGTTGACTGGTGTGAGTTGAGTGAGCACTTACGAAGGTAGTAGATAGCGCTGTAGTGCAGACCTCACTTCACCCTGAGCGCCCGCAGGCTTTCACACTAGTAGTGTGAGCTTGCTTTAGCTAGCTAGCAAGCTAGCTTCGAAGGAACCTTCAAAGGCACGGCTAGCTAGTGGCTATCACGCCGAGTAGATATCCGCCCGGGCGGGTGTTTCTGGCGGATACGAAATAGAGTCTCATACACGGACGAGCCAGGCGACACTGAACAGAAATTACTGGACAGAAACTGA
>JACLAB010010222.1_pt1 | contig 12948 bp, 10 predicted proteins | sample 8027921 | NCBI WGS metagenome assembly JACLAB01 (sample SAMN15725117, study PRJNA655200) | protist metagenome | isolation source: fluorescence activated cell sorting (FACS) single amplified genomes of... | place: USA: West Boothbay Harbor, Gulf of Maine | collected 2000-07-19
GTGAAAACCCTGGAGAGAAGTTTCAACACATAGCTCTACGTCGGAATTAGTACTCTAAATGGCGCTTGGGCTCTCCTCCAAAATTTCAACCAACACTTCACTACTTTAACCATGGACATCGACTACGCCTCCTTTGACATCGGCTTGGTGGTTGAGGAATCACAAGCCAGTCAAACAGAATCCAAGCTGCCAAAAAAGAGACGTCGTAGGAAGCGCTCATTAAGCCAGGGTAGTTACGCAAGTGAGGCCAGTGCCGCAAGCAACGCAAGCGAATCAGTATCTTCTGATGTCGATGGGGCAAAACATCATCGTCCTAGTGATATAACTGCACACAAATCAACAACACCAGCAAGATATGATGATAATGATCAGTTCGAGAGTACTAGCCGAAAGAAAAAGAGTAAAAAGAAAAAGAAGAAGCAGAAGTCAAAGAACATAGCTGATGATGTAAATTCAGAGGATGATACAAAATCACCTCCACACAAACTGCAAAAGACATCATCATCTTCCTCCTCTTCTCGGAAACAATCCAACACAAAACTTATCGTGCCGCCGTTGGGACCATTGAAAGGGATGCTTCTCAAAGAGCGAAGTAATTTACCAGTATTTCAATACAGACAAGAGATATGCAAACTAGCCGCAGAGAATGATGTAATTTTAGTGGTGGCTGAGACTGGGTCGGGAAAGTCTACGCAAATCCCTGCCTACATCTATCAAAGTGGAATGCTCACAATGTTTGCAAAGCACGCTCTAACATCGATAAAAACACAACCCAAACGGAAGTATGGACGCTCGATCTGTGTTACTCAACCTCGTCGAGTTGCTGCCATAACTCTTGCCAAACGTGTATCCGACGAACTTGGGTGTAATCCTGGTGAGAATGTTGGACATCGTGTACGGTTCGATGATACTACTGATATTAGAGGGCATGATACCACAAAGATTATTTATGCAACTGATGGTATGCTTTTGAGAGAGGCTATTTCGGACCCATTGTTGCAGAGATATGGTATGGTCGTGTTAGATGAAGCACATGAACGTTCACTGCAAACAGATATATTATTTGGTGTTGTGAAGAGAGCTATGGCGGCTAGGAAGGTAACATGTGATGATGATGATACTGATGCCACCAAACTTTACAATAGTGTTGATGACGATGATGCTTCTGGTGTAGACAAGGACGGTGAAGTTCTCCGCCATATGAGAGTAACGGCATCATCGCTAGGACTACCTCCGCTGAAGGTTTGTGTTATGAGTGCTACTTTGGATGTGGAAACGTTTCAAAACTTCTTTCCCGGGTCTGCTATGATCAAAATACCTGGAAGGCAATTCCCCGTGCAACTTGCGTACACTGACACTCCTCAGGAAGATTATCTTGATTCTGCCTTGAAAACTGCCATTCAGATTCACAAGTATGGAGATGACGGAGATGTCCTTATATTTTTGCCAGGACAAGGTAAGTTTGTGGTGTTGATCTCGTTAGTAGATGTCGTCCATCTCGTCCTCTAACACATACTTCCTTGGTTATAGATGAAATTGAGGATTTGGCTACGCTGTTGAAGAGATACTTTGAAGATCAAGAGCCAGATGACTCTCCGGCAGGAAACGGTGCAAACGATATCGTACAAAATATTTCAGGCATTGGGACATCGATCGATTCTGGGAGCACAGTTATGGTAAATGGTGTCCTGATATGTGTCCTGTATGCTGCGCTGCCGCCAGAGCAACAGATGCTCGCCTTCCGCCCTAAGCCAGAAGGGTGTTCTCGAAAGATCATTCTGAGTACAAACATTGCAGAGACGTCCGTTACTCTTGATGGTATCAAGTATGTTTGTGATTGTGGTAAGCACAAATGTCGAGAGTATAGCTCCTCAACCGGAATGGAGAGTTTAATGGTTGCTGATATTAGTAAAGCTCAGGTAGGTAGACTTGGACATCAACAAGCAATATACCTTGCAACTTCGCTAACCAATTCAAATCCTAACCGCGTTGTTTCTCCACTCTTAAACTGATGAATTGTAGGCAGCACAGCGAATGGGGCGAGCAGGGCGTGTATCCGAGGGTGTTTGTCTACGGTTGTATCCAGAAATTGCATTTGATACACTTGAAGAGACAACAGTTCCGGAAATATTGAGAGTAAACCTCGCTCAAGTCGTCTTGCAGTTGAAAGGAATGGGTGTACACGATCCTCGCAGCTTTAGTTTCTTGACACCTCCAAGTGAGGAGAATATTGAAAAATCGTTTGAACTCTTAGGATCTCTCGGTGCGATTAATCAAGAGATGGAGCTCACTTCATATGGAAAGGAAATGTCCAAGTTACCTCTCGATCCTGTCTTTGCGCATCTGTTACTTCAGAGTCCCAAGTTTGAGTGCGTTGATGAAATATTGACTGTCGTCTCCATGTTGAGTGCAGAAAACATATTCTTCAGACCTGGTGGGCGAGGAGAGGACAGTGGTGGTCTTGCAGCCAAAAGTGCAGCCGCGCATCGTCGGTTTGCTAGTCACGAAGGTGATCTGCCAACATTGCTGAATGTGTACAAATCATGGAGAAAAGAGGCTGTATACATATCAGCGAATCAGTCAAACAAAATGCGAAAGAAACTGGAGAGGGAGGTAATGAATAAGAATGGCTCATCATCAAAAATGCTTCATGGTGATTGGTGCAAACAAAACTTCATCAACGGGCGTGCTCTGGCTCGGGCCCATGATGTCAGATCTCAACTCTCTGAGCTGTGCACGCGTTCGTCCGACAAGAATGGCCTAGGCATGGATATTCACTTGTCATGTGGCTCCGAAATGACTTCATTCTTCAGATGCATCTGCGCAGGGTTGTTCCTTCAAGCTGCCACGAGAATGCCTTCGCCGCCACAAGACAAAAAAGCCGGTCGGTCGGGGCTTATATCAACAACGCGTGGTCATTACAAGACGAGACAAGGTAAACAGTTAGTTTCCATTCATCCATTATCATCTCTCTTCGGAAGAAATCCCCCGCCGAAATGTGTAGTCTATACCGACCTACTTTACACGTCAAAGCTTTATATTCGCGGCGTCACTCAGATAAGAGAGGAATGGCTCGAAGATTTTGATAACACTGATTAATAACAATTATTTACTTGACTGGATCCCTTTAAGCTTGGAATCGTAGTACTTTTTTCATTTAGTATAGCACAGTAACTTTGTTCATTGTAGACAATCTTGGTGTGATTTGTTGCTCTTTGGGGGCATCAACATCGATGATTTCAACTTGACCTGGCTGTCCTTTCTCGCCATGGTATGAAACAGTTTGGTCATCGCTACTATTGCACAAGTCAATGCACCCATCCTCCCCTGTTGCTTGTACAGCGTTATTACTGCTTTGCTTATGATCTACGCAATCAGAGCTAGCATCATAAGTCAATGGACTTCCACCTGCGTCATCACTGATCTCAGTTATTGACATTGCACTATCTTCTGGTGCAAGAGAACAGGTATGAAATCTTCGCCTGATAATGATTTCAGTTGGTATTTGTGTTGATTTATACTCGAGAGGATCACCAAATCCTAATGAGCTGACAGTTGAGAGTACAATACTACTGTCTTCAGTTCGCTGCAGCTTCTTTGACTCGAGCTTATCGAGGGACTTTGCAACGCTGGGTGAACAAACGCCACGCTTAGTTCCTGCAGGGGTGACGTTTGCTTCACCATCTGTATTTTTCACTTCAGCAATACTCAGATCTTTTGGATTGGAGTCATCTGCCGCTTCTTTTTCAGATGAATCCTCATCCTGATCATGATCCTGATAATGGTCAATGACGTTATCTTGTTGCATCTTTGCATCTACTGGCTGACTAGATTCCTTCTCCCTCGCTTCTGAAGGACTAATATCTGAAGCAATAGGCTTAAAGGCGGTATTGGCGACAATAGTATCACTTGTCGGCTGCTCCTCTAAGTCAAAGACACGTTCTTTTTTGACACGTTGCGATGTTGTAGCAGGGGGGTCAACTATAGCTACATCATCGTTCTCAAACACGTTTTCGGATATACCAAGCATCCTCTTCAATAAACCGGGAGGACCATCTCCAGTCGCTCCTGATTCATCATGTTCACGCATCTGTTTCAACATTTGATGAATTTCATCCTTGTTGCCCTCACGATCAAGACGAATAATTTCAGTATGTAGCTTTTTGCGAAACTTCGATGTTTTGCACCGTAAGAGAGAGCAAACAGCTCTCTTTTGACGAATGTGCATCCCACTTGGCAGTTCTTCATTTTTGCGCACAACCGGTTCAAGATACATGTCCCACAATGCTTTGTATTCCTCATCCTTTTCCTTTTCAAGACGTAGTTCTTCATCACTTTTACGCGGCTCTTTTTTGGTAACTGGGTCTTGTTTCTTTGATCTAACAAATGATGACTTTCTACTTTTCCTGGTATCTGCCTTCTTCGTCTTCAGCCTGGCCTGATTATAATGCTTCCAGCACTTTTCTTTTGCTGCTATTACATTCTTACAACCTTCGACGGAGCATTCCTTCTTCTTTCCGCATTGTTTAGGAGATGAGTATTCCTTCTTTAGGCTCGGAACTTTGTGCAAAGATATATTGCATTTAATCTTCTGTGATGACGTCATATCGTCATTACGCTCCTTCTTTGTTAATCTTGGTTGGAGAGGTGGAGGAGTATACTTGTTTGTTTTCTGTCGCTTCCTTTTGCTGAATTCAGATGAAATGACCTCACCTCCATCGTTTGTGTCAAACATTGGCTTGATGTCATCTACTGATACATTAGAGTAAGTTAAGAGCGTTGACCACTGCACTTTAACCATGTTTGAATTCAGAATTGTTTTGATTACAGCTGAGTGCATAGTCCTTCCAACTTCGACCCAAACTTGTTGACCTACTTGAAACGATGGTTGTTGTGTCGGTGGTGGCTGCTTTTCTACTTTCATTGAGCTTGTATCTACTGTGGTTTGTCGTCGCTCCTTTTTAACTGGAGGAGGGGTATATCTTTCAGTGGGAGATCGGTTCCTTTTCTCGTCACATGGTGGTAAATCATCATTGTGCTGGCCCAGCTGTTGATTTTCACGTGTTTGCAACTTGACGTCCTCATACTTGTTACTTCTTGAGATGATATCCTCCATCTCATCTTCGTTGATAAATTCAATAAAGCTATCTTCAGCATATTTCACTTCATAGTCTTCACCGTCAAAGGAGGCAATGTAGCCCTCCCACACTCCGTAGCCAACCCACTTTTTCCTAAAGGTTGTACCGATTGGGTATTTTGGTGCTCTGCACATCATGATGAAAGAAGTGTTGGCTAATAATGAAGAGAAATTTTACAATCACACAACGGTGGCTCTCTAAATAAGGTCAGAGGCAGTAGCTTCTACTATGGTGGTGTAGGCGATTCGGTTCTTCTTGGTATGTGGTCCTATTCAGCCCTTGCCTCTCTACAGTAGATAGGAGCGTGTCATGATGATCTTGTAAGATCTTTTTTCTTGTGTTGTTGCTTGTATTATGGTTGGCGGAAAAAATGAGACGGTGTCTTCCATCTTCGATCTCACCTACTCACTTACTACAACTTTCATCATCTACTACACTACAACCTTACTCAACCTTACCAACCTCAACTACTTAGATAGGTACTTCTTTCAGAGTTCAAGTGACTTACATCATCCAATAATGGTGCTGTTCATTCTCTGTATCAAGGCTGAGCTTGACGGTGTCGAGTCTCTTTCTCTGCTGAAGAACACGAACTTGTGCTTTTCGGTGCGCAATCCTCTTAGTGACTATGAAACTCGTGAAAAGATAGTGTTCAACCCAAGTGAGACGCTAGAGCAAGATGAAGGTGATAGAGAACCTCCACGTCATTTTGCAGTGCGATGGGAGGGGGCAAAGAAATTTTCAACATTGATTGTGCTAAATGAGGAAGAAGCAAAGTCGACATTCAAAAAGTTGAAGAAGAAGGGCGGAAAGAAGGGCAGTGGCAGGGGTGGTGAAGCAGATGTACCGCGAGACATGACATCTGATGATAGTGGAGAGTATGTGCCTGTGCTTGCAATGGAGTGCCGAGGAGTTGAGCCGTATGCATTCCATCCTCTGGGAAATGAATTTAAGGTCATATCAGAAGGTGGTGCTTGTTTCGATGATGATGTTGATCTCTCTGAAGGTGATTGGGGGGATTATGATGAAGAGAATGATGCTGCGGTCGGAGTGAATGATTTTGAGTCCAAAATAATTACAGCTTAGAGAGATGATACTGCTATCTACAACAAACAAAGCAACTACCTGCACAAAGATCTAGTCAAACAACAATATTATCCTACCATCTCCCTCGTCTTCCCATTCTTCCTCTTCTACCACCAAATCCTCCTCCAAACCCACCGTATCCACCCATTGGATAACCATGATGATGTCGTCCTCCACCCTGCATTGCTCGCAGTAACCAGAAGACTTGAAACGGGTTAATTCCAAATCTGTGGCAAATAGTTCCTATTATGAACATAATAATCAGTGATGTAAAAGATCCATCAAACAAGTTTGGCATGTGATACGTCCTGCTACTCGTCCTCCTACTACTTCGAGACTGACGAGGTGGTTCGTAGTATTCTTCATCGTCATATTGTGAGTAACGCGAGTAATACTGGCTGTTTTCAGGATTTGTTCTATCGTTGTATCCACTACCGCTGCTGCTGCTTTGAGTTTGAGCACGATTTGCATTAGGACCTCCCTGATTTTGTGTGCTGGTTGAAGATTCGCTGACATATCCATATCTGTCATTATTCCTTGAAGCAGAATTTGTTGTTGAGTGGTGACCGTGATATCTTTCATATGCGTTGCCGTGTCCATAATTACCACGACTAGGCTTCCTACCCACATACTCCAATCCAAATCGTCCACCAAGCGCAATGTATAGTAACAAAAAGCCGAATGAGACTTTGAGTATCGTTTGCATATCTTCTGATTGATTTTGGTACCATGATATAAATTTGGTAAAGTAGTATTGAATTCGTTCCGAGATAGATTGGGATTCATAGGTGCTTGGTGGATCAATGTCATCTATATCAATCGCATCAGAGTTTGATTGCTGTTCTGCTCTCTGGCTAGAAGTTTCTTGAGCTGTTTGAGAATCGGAAGAAGTATTGTGAGTTGATGAATTCCCCCCGTCGTCGTCGTCGTCGTTGCTGCTGGGCCCATTATTATTATTTCTTTCACTCCTCTCCCTCCCTCGCATTTCTTTGATCAACATTTCTCTAGCAACTTTATTAGATCTGTCTAATGATATAGCTCTTTGTAGACTTTGACATGCATCATTGGAATGACCTCCTAGTGCAATGTAGGCCGATGCTAAACGGATGTGCGCTTTGGGCCATTGATTATTCAGAGCGATGCACTGTACGCATATGTATATAAAAACAAAATGATAGGTGTGCGTCAGACATGATAATTATTTATGAAGACAGTCTCTGTTTTCACAAGAACGCATGAGATAATAATTTGAAGAGTCATACAGCTAACTTTTATTCATCGCCACGCTCACGTGGGGGGCGGATCAAGAACACGGACCAAGCTGATGTTATAATCATTCTCTTTCTCTCTCTCTATTTATCTGCCTGTGATGTGATTTCTCTTCTTCGCACCAAAGTCATGCACAGCAACTTGTGATTAAACTCACCTGCTTGGCATCCTCAACAGCTTGAGTAGCCATATCTTCTCCTCCAATTTTTAATCTGCAAGCTACCACATTAGAGAGCAATATTTGCTTATCGTTACTTTTATCATTCCCCCCATCACGTGTTTCCAAAGATGTCAATTGATCGAGCGCTGTTAGATATGAGGTCAGAGCAGCATTGTAATTTCCCTGAGAAAAGAAGTGCTTCCCTTTGTCTTTGGACTCTGACCAGGTCACCGCCGCCACTGCCATGGTTGTTTTGCAGAGTTTTGCACGTTTCACTTCACTTTCAACTTTCTTTCAACGTTCAACGACGTTCTGCCTGTGCGTGTGGCGGCAAGATGAGGATGACAGCATGCTAATTGGCATATGGCCACGTGGAAGTGAAGCTTGACTTTTAGTTTGCACTTTGCACTCAGCATTTGCATCGGAACATAAACTCTTTTGTTGACCATCTGCTTGCGTCGTTGATACCAATACGGCAGTGCATCATCGTGATAATATATTAGACTCTGGCTACTGTTAATAGAGATATGCCACGTCCAATTTTACAAATATTGCTGGCCAGCTTGGCCGTCCTACCGCTCTCAAGTGGATTCGTCACTCCTCAGTCTAGTTCTGGCGGTATGGCAACAAAAGCAGCAGCAACAACAACAACAACAACAACAACCCTATCAGTGAAGCGAATGCCCATCACGATGCCAACACAAGAACCCTTAGTTCCGTACCGTGCACCAGGCAGCTCATATGATCAATTTATCGGATTGAAATCACGTCAACTTCGTGATCGTAAACTATGGATTGCACAATACATTGACGAGGAGGCATCCAACTCAATCATATCCTCATTGTTGTATTTACAATCGGAAAATGATAAGGAGGATATCAAACTTTACTTAAATATCCCCGGGGCCAATCTTCGTCCAGCCTTGGCCATTTATGATTCCATTTCGGAACTCAAGGCCGATGGGGTGAAAATTGCCACTACGAATATTGCACTTTGTGCTGGGATGGGTTCACTAATAGCTGGTGCGGGTACGAAAGGGATGAGATACTCTCTTCCCAATGCACGATTCTTATTGCAAAAGACTGGGATGGATCAAGTATTTCGGGGACAGGCTACCGATATTGCCTTGGAGGTTCGTAATGTTAAGAAGTGGAATGAAAAGATGAATGGTGAAATTTCCAAGGTTACCGGACAATCATTAGAGAGGATTGATAATGACTTGAAACGTGATTTCTATCTTAGTAGTGAGGAGGCCGTGCGTTATGGCTTGATTGATGAAGTGTTGTTGCCCATGCCGGGGAAGCGTACTCCACCCTCCGATGTGGTCGATTTGGGTAGCTTCCAGAGTGGGAATGAACAAAAGTATCAGGGTGAGAAGCCACCGCCATCGCAGGATCAACAGCCTGCTCAGCCAAATCAGGGTATGTTTGCAAATAATGACGATGATGAGCCACCTATTGCAAAGGGATAGAGTGCGTAGTGCGTGTGGAGTATGGTATGATGTTTCGGCCCCCCATGTCATGGAGGGCCATAGATGATGATGATATCTTTAATTAATACTCCTAGGAACTCTGAAGTGTTTTGCTCTATCTTAAAAGATGATAATTTTATTCTGAGATCGTGCTAGTGTTTCTAAATGTTAACTAATACTCTTGTGATTCCTAGCCATCAGAAATTTGCTTGTTTCCTGCCATAGCAAGGGCAACATCAAACACCCGATACTCCGTCCCCCAAGATCTAAATAATAACTATATGACTTCTCCACTCTTATGGAGCATGCTCAGCATTCTCAGGTAAATAATTCTCCCAATTATATGGCAACTTGTGCTTCAATGTTAATTCACCCGTTCGTTTATCAATCACAATATTATTCTTCATCCTTATTCTCTTTTGTAATGTCGTCTTGAGACGTTTCTTCCCCCGTGTTACCTTCTTCTTCGGGACTGCAAACCATAGTGCTTCTTCTAGGGATGATGATGATGTGTCGACATCATAATTTGTATTAAGAGAAGTAGTGATGTCGCAGAAGGGAATTCCAGCCATTGAAATTTGTGGAGCGATGGGTGGGAAGAAGAAGAAGTTATTTATTTGCCGACGGATAGCAGAGATGGCTGTGGTGATAATCATCGTGGTGAAGAAGGTAATGAGATAGAAAGTTGAGAGAGATGAACGGCGAGGGTGGTTCATAGGCAAGAAGTTAGCGTGGCTTTTTTGTTAGTGGCATGTGGCATGTGGCTTGCTTATTGTGCGTGCCCATGATGTCCCGAGACCTTTGGTGAAATACGTTCTACAGCGCCCTAATTAGTACTAATTCCGACAAATTTGCCACTTAGTACTTCTTGAGGTCGCAAGTTTTACCTCGGAGAGATTATTATTTTATATACTTCATTCACTTCAGCGTCCCTGTGAGCTGCTGTGAGATGGTGCAGTGGCAAGTATAGAGGCAGGGCAGATAGAACTTCACTTCCAGTGTGCAGCACGTTGTGGCAGATAGAGGCAGATAGATATTGTAGACAACCTTCGGTCCCTTTTGTGGGGGCATACGGTCGGTGGCGACAGTCGTTAAATGGATGGTGACTTTGATAGTAGCGATGATATCCAGCTGTCATCTCTGATCGATGGCAGACGTGCATCACCTAGAACTAGAGATGGAGAAGATATTCCAGATAGAAATACTACTAAGCCTCTTGAACTTGAAATAAGCTCCGCCGCTGTCGTGGATGGCAAAGTTGTAGTGAAAACAAGGAAGCGACGCTTTCATAGATTGGTGAAACTTTTCATGGCATTGGTAGCAGCTTTACTGATTATAATTGCAAAAGGAGTCATGTCATCTAGAAAGGAGGTTTCGTCGAAGGATATGAAGTCGCAAGATGAACCAAATCCACCCGACTTGCCTGATTCTATCAAGTTATTCTATCCACCAAAGACACAACAAGAAATTGATGCATTGAATGTCGAACTCAATAAGTATTCAGATCCAGTAGTTACACGAGACGAATTCTTCAGTAAAACAACCCTACCCCCTCCATCGAACTATCCAGAGTTCACATACACGTCTGATCTTCACTTCACGTCGGCTCGAACGGCGTTGCTCTTTGCTCCTGGAGTGTATGAGGGGTTAAACTTTGAAGTTGGTTATTATACATCTGTCTTGGGTCTTGGTGAAAAACCTACAGATGTTACCTTCCAAAATTGTGATAAGGGTCCTCATGTAGATGCGGTCAACAAGTTTACAACTAGACCGCCTCATGGAAGTGCACTTGATACCTTTTGGCGCTCAGTGGAAAACATTGCCACTGCACCTCGGAAGGGCATGAAATGGGCTGCGAGTCAAGCAGCTCCGTTGAGAAGAGTGCATGTTCAATCTGATTTGCTACTATTTGATGGAGATTCATGGGCTAGTGGAGGTGTCCTTGCCAATGCTATTGTTGATGGAAAGATCGACTTTGGTGGACAACAGCAATACTTGATCAGAAATGTTGACTTGAAACAAGGAGCTGTCAATGGGGCTTGGAATCTAGTCTTCGTCGGTTGCACGGGTGACACTCCCCAAGAGAATAGTGGGATGAAGTCTGGACCATCTATCTCGGTAGAAAGCTCTCCGAGGTTAAGGATTGAAAAGCCCTTTATTACCATGAATGGCTCCGGTGAATTTGAGCTGAGAGTCCCGTATCCTACTTTTGGTCAAAGTCACCTTAGTGATGTCTTGGGTCCGCAATTTGATAGCTCGGTGGAAGTTCGTAACTTTACAAGAGTGAAGCTGGCTGTGCCTACCTTTGACCCGGCTATGAACTATTGGACTTTGCAAAAGGCGTTGGACGAGGGCAATGATTTGGTGCTCTCCCCTGGGCATTATCGTTTGGCTGCAAGTTTAGAAGTTAATTTTCCCAATCAAGTCATTCTTGGATTAGGCTACGCCACTTTGAAGGCGCCAGAAGATGGATCGCCTTGCATCCTCGTCCATCCAAAGGTGCCTGGGGTGCGTATTGCTGGATTGATGCTTGAAGCTTCTGTCCTGAGAAGTAGCAATACCCCTTCCACTTTACTGCAGTGGGGAATGCCATCGCAAAATGATCTTGGTGATAGTAAAAATCCTGGTTTGCTCTCGGATGTGTTCGCACGTGTTGGTGGCGCATCGAATGACAGAGATGTGTCGACGGATGTAATGATACAGCTGTACTCAGGTAATATTTTCGGTGACAATCTCTGGCTGTGGAGAGCCGATCATGTCAAGTTGCATGGTGGAGAAGCTCCAAACTTCCCCGCGATAAGTCCGTATTATCGACAAACAGTTATGGGTGAATGCCCTGTGAGGAATGGAATGATAGTGACCGGAAACGACATCACTATGGTTGGGCTAGCGATAGAGCACACAACCGAAGACCAGTTGGTATGGAATGGAGAGAATGGATACGTTGCGTTCTATCAGTGTGAATTACCGTATGACGTTGACGAGTCTTATGGCGAAAAATCATTTGTCGGCTATCGGGTCGGGTCAAAAGTTAGGAGTCACGAAGCGTTAGGGATCGGGGTGTACTCGAACTTTAGAGACTATGATGTCAACGTAACGACTGCTATTATCCATCCAGAGAGCGATGGGATATCAATGATTAATTTGTTCACAGTTTATCTAGACAACCAGGGGACAATAAAGACAGTGGTGAACGGCAAAGGACCTGGTCCTACTTCCGAATCAGAAAGAGGTATTCCTTTCAGATGCCGCGACAGTTCATGCTCGTGATGAACAGAAATTAGTTTAACAAACACTTAATACCTATCTAATACGTTTGAACTCCTCAAGCCTTGTCTTTAATGTTGACAAACTGAGTTATGTTCCTGGACCTCCTGTGATTCGAGTCTGCCAGTCAGATTCCACCGCTGCATCCGGTGGAGTTGTAGCTATAGGCTGAAATCCGTAATTGTATGTCCCTTTTTTCATAGCCTCTTCCTCCTGCTGCTTTAAGTCGTCCATCGCACGTCTCCATTCAATGTCTATTGGATTGCCTACACTGCTAGAGTTATTTGGATTTGTTTCGTCGTCACTGAAGAGCATTAAGTGTGATAAGCTACGAACGATATCCTCTCGCAATTCTTCTGGCGTGGTCCCTTTCGTCTCTGGTAACCATACTATAACGAATATTATAGTGAGCAGTAGGACGACAGCAAACGGCACAAAAGAAAAGGCTCCAAGATAACTTTGTAGGTAAGGAAAAACCAGTCCGACAATGAAGTTACACGCCCAATTGAGTTGACAACTTGCCGACATCGCAGTTGCCACATATTTCGCCTCAAAC
>JACLAB010009349.1_pt1 | contig 12945 bp, 8 predicted proteins | sample 8027921 | NCBI WGS metagenome assembly JACLAB01 (sample SAMN15725117, study PRJNA655200) | protist metagenome | isolation source: fluorescence activated cell sorting (FACS) single amplified genomes of... | place: USA: West Boothbay Harbor, Gulf of Maine | collected 2000-07-19
TACGTTAAATGCGTTACATTGGGTATTGCGGTTACTCGGCCCCGCTCGCGTTGGCAGCCGTATCGCCGCGCCGGGAGGCAAGTCTGACGACGATGGGGCGGGATTCCGGGAAGGGCACCGCGCCGTGCATCGCGTCCACTGCGACGAGGGCCTGGTGGCGCGACGCGAAGGTGACAAAGCCGCATCGCGCGCTCGAGTTCCTCAGGACCGAGACGTTTTCGATGGGTCCAAACATGGCAAACGCGGATGCCACGTCTTCCTCGTCTGCAGCGGGGGGCAGCTGGCCGATGAAGATCTTCCTGCTGTCGACATCTTCTAGAGGTATCGACATCATGGCCGGCAGGGTCGAGAGGGAAGACTGCATGCTCTGCATCGGCGACATGCTCTGAATGCTCTGCATCGGAGTCATTGGAAAGTAGGGGGCGGGCCCCATCGGTCCGACCGCCGGCACGTACTCGATGAACGGGCTCGGGCTGATGTACGCGGGCATGGAGTAGGCCTGCGTCATCTGCTCGGGGCCAACAACGTAGCCGGTCGTCGGCGGCGACGACGACAAGTACGAGTGGGCGTGGGCGTGGGCGTGGGCGTGGGCGTGGGCGTGGACGTGGACGTGGACGTTCCTTTCCCTGCTCTTGGCGTACTTGACAACCATCGGCCTCTTGCTTTTGGGGTCGAGGAACGTGTAGTCCTGGGCGGTGGCGATGGCGACGTCGCAGGCGCGCCACGTCTCGAACTCGACAAAGGCGCATGCCGCTGGCTGGTAGCCGGTGGGCTTAACGTCGAGCAGCGAGATTTCGGTTATCGATCCAAACTGCGAGAAATACGCCCGGATGTCGGCCTCGGTGACGGTGGTCGGGAGCTGTCCGACGAAGAGGCGCTTGCTCGAGATGGAGACAGCGTCGCCGCGCGAGCGGCGCGCGTACTTGACGATCATCGAGTCGCTCGAGTCGGTGGCAAAGTGATCAAATCCCTGTTCGGCCTCGGTCCAGGTGGCAAACTTGACGATGGCACTCAGCGCGAGCTCCTCCGAGCCGGACGCTGGCGGCGACCCCCCGGTAACGAAGTAGGCGTCGTGGACGACGCCGAACTTCCCGAAGGTGGCGTGCAGGTCCTTGACAGTGGTGCCCGGGGGGATGTTGGAGACGTAGAGCGAGGGCTCCGTTGAGACCGCCTGCGTTGGTCAGTAAGTGAACGGTGAGTGATGTGGTTTCCACATGCCGGTCAGACGACGACCAGAACCGCATACCTCCTTCCCTGCTTGCTTCGGTACGCCGACTGGCGTCGTTGGGCGTGGGCCAGCAGCAGCAGGGGCCTCCTCCGGCGAGGCGTGAGTGTCAACGTCAAAGTCGGAATTGCAGTCAAAGTTCATGATCGGTGGATGCACGAGCGCCATCGTGTTGGGTCCTGAGAGATAGAGTGCTAAAACTGCGGCATTGGCCATGACCGCCTTGAGAGAGGCAGAGAAAGTTTTTATTTTGACCATCTGTCGCGAACACGGTTGTCAGGGCCGCGGGGCCGCGGGGCCGCGGCCCTGAGCCAACCTGAAAGAACTCAAATTTCGTGTTCGTGTTTTGACACCCACCTACCTCGCCTCCAGCAGCCCCGTGCATATCTATCTACCTCCTCCCTCCAGGCTATGGACGTCAGAGGACCGGGCGTGCAGCCCCGCACGAACTTGCGGCCATGCAAACACACAGTTCCGCGGCCATGCACAACGAGAGAGTCGGGGCGTGCGAGGAGCGAGCGCACGTCGTCGGTCGAGGTCAATACCCGCCTCTACGCCAAGCGCCCGAACCGCGGCAAAGCCCTTCTGAACGGCAACCTGCGCGCCCCGGCCGACGACGAGCTCCTCGCGGGCATCGCGGATAAGTACAAGCCCGATCAAGAGATTCGGATGGTTCAGTGGTACCCCGGCCACATTGCCAAGGCCGAGGCTGCCCTCAAGGAGCAGCTCAAGTCCGTCGACATGGTTCTGGAGGTCCGAGACGGTCGCATCCCCATGTCGACCCGCCACCCGTCGATCCCAAAGTGGGTCGGGGGCAAGCCGCGCGTCATGATCCTCAACCGGCGCGATATGGTCTCGAACGAGGAGGCCGACGCGTGGGCGAAATTCTTCCGCGACCGTGGTCACGGCGTCGTGTGGACCAACGCAAACCAGGGCGACGGTGTCGCGTCGGTCGTCAAGCAGGCGCTGCGGGTCTCCGAGACGATGAACGAGAAGCGGATCGCCCGCGGCCTCAAGGCCAGGCCCGTTCGGGCCGTGGTCGTCGGCTTTCCGAACGTCGGGAAATCGGCACTGATCAATCGGTTGCTGGGTCGGCGCGTGGCAGACAGCGCGCCCCGGCCAGGCGTCACGCGGTCTCTCAAGTGGATGCGGATCGGCGGCGACCTCGACCTCCTAGACGCCCCGGGAATCATTCCCATGTCGTTCAAGAACCAGAACGCGGCGCAAAAGCTTGCCATGTGCAACGACATCGGCGAGGCGTCGTACGTCGCCTCCCTGGTGGCCGCGGCGCTCCTGTCGACGTTCGACCGGCTGCCGAGGGGCAACGACATCCTCGACAACGTCGAGCGGCGGTACGGGATTCCGATCCAGGGTACGGAAGAGGACTATGTGATCGCGGTCGCGGATCGGAGCTTCAACAACGAGCCAGAGCGGGCAGGTCAGCGAATTCTGCGCGACTTTCGGGACCTTCAGTTTGGGAGGTGCTGTCTGGAGCTGCCAGAGGATTTCGAGAGTTTCAAGGAGTGCTAGGTGGCCGGCTGACCGACGGGCTTTTCAAGGGACAACTCGTGACCGGGCCTGCGTGACGCAGTCGTCGTCGTCGTCGTCGTCGTCGTGTAATCCAGCTCGAGAAAATTCGAATCGAGGAGAAACCGGACGAAAATGGACGTCGGATGCAACTGCTTTGGCGTGGCCACGGCCGCCAAAGTGCCCGTGAAGCGGTATAACCTGCTCGTGCCGGCCATATTTCCGGTGACCGAGCCCAACCCCGACAGGCCGCTCTCGGTCGGCGTGGAGAAGAACATCAGCAGGCTGTCAGAGTACCTGGGCCGCAACGAGCACCGTATCCCCAAGGCATCGCGGCGACTGGCGCGCACAATCCACGCCGACCTGAAGCGGAAGAGGATGGGATACGTCAAGGTGGGCGTGGAGGCGTTCCTGGTGCTGGTGCACGCGTGCGACAGTCGCTTTGCCAGGCTCTACGCGCAAGAGCTGCTGGTGCGATACCCCAAGCGGTCCGTGCGCTTCGAGGCGATGCACCGGGAGGTTGGGTGGATGAGCGGGATTCTGAACGGGAGCGCGGGTGGAAGCCAGGGGGCCGGAGCAAACTCGCAGCACGAGACGAGCGTCGTGGGCGCGCTCCTGGCCAACAGGGACGTGCGAGCCCAACGGATGGGCATCGAGCTTTTGATGAGCATTCTGAAGATCCAAGACTCGGCCGAGTACATCGCCAGTCTCGACAATTTCGTGCCCATGCTGTGTCGGCTGGCCGTCGACGAGTCGGAGGCGTCGTCGGGGGTGGGTGGCGTGTCTGCCGTCGCGCTGCAATGCCTCCTGGAACACCTGCGTCTGTGCTCGCGGATCTCGTACGTGGCCAAGAATATGGACGTGGTCACGTCTGCCGTTATGGAGATTGTGGAGCGGGAGGGCGACGCGGCCATCGATGCCTACGAGGCGTCGAGAGACGCGCGTACGTCGACGGCGTCGACGGCGTCGACGGAAGATGCGAACGCCAGAGCCCTCGGCCTCGGCAGGATGTCCATCGGCTCGCAGATCGGCGCGTCGCCGCCGTGCCAAGCGGCGGTGCTGATCTTCAGGGAGATCGGGTCGGTGAGCCACGACTCGGTGGAGAGCAGGAACGTGGTCGAGTACTGGATCAAGTTCATGGACCGCGACCCGGCCAGGTGGTCGGGCGGCGCGGCCCTCCGCGTTGGCTTGGGCATCCTACGCGACTCGTGCACGATAGAGCACCAAAAGTGGGTCACGACGTGCGCGCTCGTGCGGCACCTGACGTCCCATTCGACAGAAGCCACGTTGAGTGCGTTGGTGCGGGTCGTCCTCTCCCAAGCGGCCCTCCTGGGGCCGTCAGACAGGGCCGCGACGTTGCTCCTGGCTATCCGGACGCTCGGCAGCATGCTCGGGGAGCAGGACGTGTCCTCGACGACGGGCGCGTCGTTGGAGTTCGCCAAGACGGCGCGGGAGGCGGTCCAGGAAATCGCCGTCCTGACGGGCTGCCGCGCGCAGGTCGCCGCGGTCATCGAAGCCGCGCTGCTCCATCCGTCCAACGTGCTCGGCACGATCTTGCTCTGCGAGGCCGCCAGCGCGGTCTACCTGGACGTTCCCATCCAGGGGGGAGACAGCATCAAGGCAGACGCCGGGGGAGGCAACGTCGTCGCCGCGTCGCCCACCCAGTCGTCGACGCCTGTGCGCTCCACGACGACGCGAACGACGACGAGCACGCCTCACGCCGCGCTACCCGCCGTCCCTGCCATCCCCGCCATCCCGACGGACGTCCTGAACGTCACCGAGACCATGGTGGCGGCCTTGCAGGCGCTGTCGTACGAGCCGAGCGCGACGTCGAAAGCCGTCGACAGCCGTCCCCAGGACAAGCGCTTCGTCGTCCAGAGCGCCCTGGCCATTCTGCGACACACGCTCGAGGCGACGTCTCCGGGCGCGCACACCAGCGCCCGCGCCGCCCTTGCCCTGATGAACTTCATGTGGTCCGTCGTCGGGGACCCCGACGCCACGCCGTCCATGCTCGTCGCCGTCCAGGGCCTGTTCCGCGCCTTCACCGAGACGGACATCGCCAAGAACCAGGGAGACGTGCTCGCCGTCTTGTTCCTCGCGAGCATCAACCGAGAGCTCGCCCTCGTGGCCCCCGAGCCGTCCTCTGCGACCTCAGACGCGTTTTGCGACACCGCCGGGGTCTCGAGGGTCCAGGTCGTCGCTGTGGCGATCGTGGCCCGGGGCATGTGGGAATGCCTACAAAAGAGCGACGTGCGCGGCGACTTTGAGGCGTTCAAGCCCGTCCTCGAAGGAGTGGAAGGAGTCGAAGGGGCAAGTGGGGCGGCCTTCCCGCTCGAGACGAACGGCATCGGCCTTGCGGTGGTCCGGGACGGCGTCGACGGCGTCGACGGCGGCATGCCATGCCACTCGTTCTCGACCCACGCCGAAACGACTGCCGGCGCGTTCGGTATCAAGGTCTCCCACGCGGACCCGGAGGCCGCGCTCCACGCGCTGGGCCTGTCGGCGTCGGCGCTGGGCCCGTCCGTCGGCCGAATCCGGTTCTTGCACGGCTCGGAGAACCACTCTCCCAGGAAGACGTCCATGAACATCGTCTCCGCGATCAGTCGGGTCGTCAGCCTCGACGTTGGTGGTGGAGGCGCGTTCGCCACGAACGAGGATGGCAGGGACTCGTTGCAGCGCCCGCCGGTGCGGGCGGGCGGGGGCTCGGGACGAGGTGCCGGCGCGGGCGCGGATGCGGGGTATGAGAGCGGGTTGGATGCGTTGATGGCGTTGAAAGTCAGGGTTGGGTGATCCTGTCGATGGTACGAGGTAGACAGCATGTGATGAGATGTGATACGAACTATGGCAAAACCAACCAACGCGTCAGACCACCACCTTCTTATTCTCACGTGTCAAAGTTAGCTGCCTCGAGTCGAGAGAATCTTGGTGCCAGAATCGACCTCGCCCAAAACCAAAACAGCATCGTTTTATATATCATCCGTGATATCATCAGACACACGACCACAGACAGCGAGACCGCCAGTATGAACGACGAGGCGGATTTGACCATTCGATCGAACGATTCGCTGTTCGTGCTGCCCCCACAGCGTCGTCGGGTACGTTTCTCCGGCCCCGGGCCCAGTAGGCGTGAACTCTATCGTCCGCGTAGCGCCCCGTCCCGCTCACTCGCGCCCGCTCGTTCGTTCACGTCAGTCAATGGAAGGCCAGCTGTTCGAGTCACACATTTTGGCGATCTCGGGCGCGAACGCCGTCAACAGCCCGTCCGTGCCTGCGCTCGGTCTGTTCAGTCAGCCCATCGATGGCCAGCCGCTCCCCTCGCTGAATCTCGACGCGTTGGGGGACATCGGACCACCGAACGATGAAGATTCGCTGGGTCTTCCGCTCGGTACGCTGGCCCCCGGGGCGAAATGGTACGTGGCTGCTCTACATTGGTCGATATACGCCTCGTGTCGCGGGCGTGTCGTGGCGGGCGCTGCGACGGGACAGAGGGCGCGAACCGCCATTTTTGAAATTCCTGACCTAGGACGCGTCCTAGGCGCGCGCCTCCCGTCCTGACTCTCCGCTCACCCGCTCGTTCCTCCTGCTTCGTCTCCAGGGACACATCGTACGCGCTCCCCAACGTCCTGATCCGCACGCCGCTCGACGCCGTGCACCAGCCGATGGTGCCGTGCACCCCGGGTCCCGCGCAGGCGAGCCAGCCGTGCGTGGAGACTGCCCTCGGACACCAGTTCGGCGGCTTCCCGATGAGCGACGACGGGCACATGTATGACAAGGCCGCACAGGCCTACCTGTTTGGCAGCAGTGACGAGGACGCCGTTTCCGGGGAGGTTCAGCTCAACCACGTTGCGGACCACGACCACCTGCACACACACGACCCCTTCCTGGAGGGATCCTCGCCGTCGATGATCCACTCGGCGTCCAAGACGGCCAAGAAGTCCAAGAAGAAGAAGAAGGCGGTCCAGAACAAGAAGGCCAGGACCGCCCAGCGGGTGGAGAAAAGGGCCGCACTGGAGGCGCTGGCGGCAGAGGGCATCCAGGCTGCCGGCGGTGCCGGCCGTAAAACGGCCAAGAAATTGGAAGTGAACGGCGATATGCCGTCAGAGGCCTTTGCGGAAGAGGCCAAGACGCCGCAGTCGACGAAGGCAACGGCAAAGGCGGTCGGCGCCAAGACGACGAGGGTGACCAAGACGACCAAGGTGACCAAGGTGACCAAGTCCTCGGCCAGGAGGAAGTCGGTGTCCATCATGGATATCGACGAGCTGTCCTCCCAGGACCTCAAGACGCCGGTGGCCTCGCAGCAGTCGACGGGCAGCCAGTCGCACAAGTCCTCGGCCAAGAAGTCCTCGGCCAAGAAGAGGACCCTTGCGGGCAGGCCAGTCAACACGCCCATCGTCAAGAAGATCAAGAATGCCGAGGCCAAGACGAAGGGCAGCCGCCGGCCCCACGCGCCCTGGGTCCTGGACACCGTCAGGAACCCGCGGACAGGCAAGGAGCTGGCGCCGGGCCAGGTGCCGCCGGCCGAGTGGTGCACACAATGCAGCGTCACGACCACGCCGGTGTGGAGGGCCGGTCCATTCGGCCACAAGACGCTGTGCAACGCGTGTGGTGTCAGGTGGATGAAGCAGCTCCCGAAAAGGTCGTAGCCAGTAGTAGGCGAGTAGCATTCGTAGCATTCGTAGCAGGTGAGGTTTCGGAGACGAAATCTGGTATTTATTTATGATGATCAACGCTTTTCGGCGCGTCTTGAGAAGTGACGCGGTTTTGATCTGGCGGGACCTGGAGCGCGTGGCAGTGTCGCTTCCGGCCGGCCACCCGAACAACGAGACAATAACAACCATCCATCCATCCATCCAACATGACGAACTGATGACTTTTATCCCTTGTACATTTGATATTTGAAGCCAAAAAATCGAAACAGATGAAAGGTAGGATCAAAACAGGTAAGGCACGAGGGCACGCCGACCGAGTCGCTCGTACGACGCAAAGTGCGCCAGGTACCACTGGTGCGTCATCCGCGCCCCAAGCGACAGGTTGACCACCACCCAGACGAACGGATACCACGGGGAGGCAACGTTCTCGCGGCCCGCCGCGCCCATGGTCGCGCCCATCACGGCCAGACCGAGGTAGATGACCACCTCGCCAAAGTAGTGCGGGCACGACACGAGCGAAAACAGACCACCCCGCGGGATCACGTACGCTTCGGCACGCTTCGTGTTCTTGCTTCCGAGGCTAGCCAGCAGGTAGTGTGCGTGCCACTGGACGAGGCTTCCCGCAGCGAAAACGGCGAGGCCGACGTACGTCAGCGCCGTCGGCACCACCGCATCGCCGCTCGCGACGTACGCGACGTACGCGCAATAGTACGTCAGTGGGACAATGATATAGTACGACATGCCAAACGCGTACGCCATGACATGCATCGTCGCCCTCTTCGGATACCGCATCACCCAGACCGTCTCGACGAGCCGCCGCACGAGGTGCACCTGGAATGACCACAGCAGCAGCTCGGCCGGAGAGAGACATGGCACGGCCGCATGGGGTTCCGTATCTCGCGAGACGACAGCGAGCACCAAGGCGTTTGATAGGCACCCGACAACGTAAAAGTGGGCAAACCACTTTTGCGGCACAAACACGTCGCTCAGGGGCCCCAGCGCCCTCTCCGGATAGCCTTCCGTCAGCTTGCCCCGGCACGCGGACACGATGACGGCGTTCCGGAACCAGTCAATGCCCTCCCAGGACGGCAACAGGGCCACCGAGGCTGCCGCGATGGCGAGAAGCCAGTAGGTCTGAACGGTCGGAAGGACGAGCCCGACGTTCTGCTCGAGCAGGGCGTCCAGGACGGCCAGCGCGTCGATCGCATGCGCGGGAGCGGGCACCGGCACCGGCATTTCGGTCGGGGTGATAGCGCTTCCTGTCTCTGAGGCCCGGTGGGCGAGCGAGCGAGCGAGGGAGGTCCTCACGAATCGTGTGTCGGCCGCGGCAGAGTTCAAACTTTAGGTCTACGGACTGTCTGACTTTCCTCTTCCGGAACGACTTGCGGCTGATGGAATAGACAGAGTAGGCGGAATAGACAGAATATCGCCGCATTGCAACGACGGCGAGTTGACGAGTTGACGACCGTGGCAGCGAATCGACCGACGACGAAAGCTCAAGCCGTGCCCGGCTTAAGACCTCACGTGAGGAAAAGGACCACTGCTCTATGTCGACCGGCGACACGACCCCGCTCCTCGGGTCGTCTCCCGACCAGCACGATGCCGAGTTTATGTACCTGCCTCCGCCGGGCGTCACGTTCGGTCCGTCCGCGGGCTCGGGCTCGAGCGCGCCGCACCCGCACCCGCACACCTTGCAGCGGGTGGCCTCGGAGAGCAACATGGGCATCGCGCGTCTGAAGCGCTCCCTGAAGCGGAAAGGGGGCGGGTTTGGGGCGCCGCGGGCGCGTCGACTGACGTGGCTGTGCATCAACGCCCAGGGGGAAAAGTCCTTCATGCACGCCGACAAGCGGGCGCTGATCTCCAAGTGTCAGTTATCTATTCCGATTCGAGACATGCGACTGCTCGACCACAATTTGTCCATCGGTATGTGCTTGTTCAGAAATAAGGGGAGCGAGAGGAGCTCGCTTCGTCGCTGACTACCCGCACTCGCCACCCGCACTCGCCACCCTCGCTCCCTCTCACGATCCCCCTCACGCCAGGCGATTCCATCATTCTCGTCCGAGAGAACGCCATCATTGCGTCTCTGGAGCACGTGCGGCTGATTATCATGCACGACAAGGTGCTCATTCCACGAGAGGGACTCGAGCAGAGCGAACTGACCGGGCGGTTTGTGGACGTCCTGGACGAGGCCATCCAGGAGTGGTTCGAGCAGAAGGCCCACTTTGAAGAGCGGCTATTGCGGCAGACGATGGTCGGGGGGGCCGGCACCCCGAGCCCGGAGGAAGCCGGAGCTGCCTACGAGCGGTATGACGAGTCCTCGTCCATGGACGACGTGGCGCAGGAAATGGAGCCGCTGCCGTTCGAGCTCGTGGTGCTGGAGGCGGCGCTCAAGGAGGTCATCAACAGCATTTCGATCAAGGTGGCGGATATAGAACAGGTGACGATGCCCGCGATGGACGCGCTGATGAAGCGCGTGACGCCCAGCAACCTGGAGTGCGTGCGCAAGGTCAAGACGCGGCTGCAGCGCATCACGGGGCGGTGCGAGGCGATCAGGGACGAGCTGGAGCGGTTCCTTCAGGACGACGAGGACATGGACCGGATGTGTCTTACGAGAAAGAAGGAGATCGAGGAGGAGTATATGATGGCCAAGCGGGAGTCGATGTCCTTCCACTCGTTGTCGGGGGTGAACGTGTCTGACGAGGTGGAGATGACGCAGGCAAACCCGCAGGCAAACCCGAGCCAAGCCAACCAGCGCAACATGGGCGCGCCGGTGGCGACGAGTATGACGCACCGTCGCGGTTTTTTGACCCGGCAGATGATGAGCATCAACGCGCAGATGTCGTCGCCGGGACTGCTCGGGAGCAAGTTGATCAGCAACCCGCCGGGCGGCGTGCCAGACGACCGGGACCGGGACCGGGACCGAGACCGGGACGACCCAGACGCGGACGCCGACGCGCATCTCGAGGTCGAAAACCTGCTCGAGTCGTACTTCATGCAGGTCGACTCGATGCATGACAAGCTGGTGGCCCTCGGTGCGTACATCGAGGACAGCGAGGAGTTCACCCAGATCGAGCTGGACTCGTCGCGAAATCGGCTCATCCGGTTCGAAGTCGTCCTCACGGTCGCCACGTTTGCCATCATGCCGTTCAACATTGTCTCTGGCATGCTCGGTGAGAACCTCAAGTTGCCCGACCAGCTCCTCGGCCAGACTGAACGCTTCGTGTACGTCAACGTCGTGTCGGCCACCGTCTCGTGCTTCATCTTTGCCGCGATTTTGTGGTACATGAGGAAATTAAAGATCTAGCACGGAGTTTTGTAAACCTCTATCTTGGCGCGCTCCCGTTGCCGCCGCTGCCACCGCTGCCGCTCCTGCTCTTGATTGCCGACAGCCCCGTGACGCCGCGCCCCGCCACCAGCGCGTTCACCTCGTACGTTCCCTCGTACGAGTGGTAGGCCTCGCAGTCACAGAACGCCTTGGCGACCAAAAAGTCGCTGACGATCCCGTTCCCGCCCAGCAATTCCCGCCCGAGGCTCACCACCTCCCGCCCGCGCAGCGTCGTCCACGCCTTCACTTGACTCGCCTGCTCGTGCGTCACCTCCCCGGCCTCGGCGAGCTTTGTCACCCGCCACGCCATCAACCACATGGCCGTGGCCGTCGAGAGCATGCGGACCAGTTTTTCCTGGACCAATTGATACGATCCAAGCGGCGCCCCGAACTGCCGCCGTTCGAGCACGTACCGTTTCGCGGCATCGTAACACCCGAACGCCAAGCCCACCGGCTGCCACGCGACCATGATTCGGGACATCATCAGCACCTTGTTGGTGTCCCTGAACGACGTCACGTCCAACCGGTCCGCGTCCGGCACGAACGCATCCGTCAGCTCGATGTCTGCGTTCTGTACGCACCGCAGCGCCACCTTGTTCTCGATCTTCGACGTCCGCATCCCGGGGTTCTCTTTCCGCACGATGAACCCGTTGATCTCGCCATCGATACTGCTCCGCGCCCAGACAATGACGACGTCTGCGAACGTTGCGTTCCCGATCCACCGTTTCCTTCCGTTGAGTCGCCAGCCGTTTGGAACCCTCGTCGCAGATGTGGTTAGCGAGCTCGCGTCCGACCCGTTGCTCGGCTCCGTCAGCGCCCACGCCCCGACTTTATCGAAATTCGCCATGCGCGGCAGCCACTCCCGCTTCTGGGCCTCAGTACCCAGCATGCCGATCGTCAGCGCCGCGAGAAACGAGTGCACGAGGTAGAACGTCGACATGCTCCCGTCCACCCGCGCCAGCTCCACGACCGCGACCCCGCACGACATCATCGACATGTTCTGACAACCATACGCCTTGGACAGAGTCCCACCGCCGATGTCCAGCTCGGCAAACTTCGGGACCAGCTCGAAGGGAAACTCTGCGCGCTCCCAGTACGCGCAGATGACCGGGGCCACGTGCGTCTCGGCAAAGGCGCGCGTCCGACGGATCACGTCGCGCTCTTCGCTCGAACACAGGGACTCCAAGTCGAGACCGTCGGCGCTGACAGCGGCAGGCGGCAGACTGGAACTGATCGGGGTGGCGCAATGGAACGGGTCGTTCGGGTTCGCGTTCGGACCGGTTCCAGAGGCGAGATTTAGATGGTTGGCGACCACCCCCGCACGTCTTCGGGAGTGTGTGTGCGCTGTGCTGTCTTCATAGGCGTGGCGACGCGCTGGCACGTCTGTTTTGCGCGACTCAGAGCCCATTTCCTCGTTTTTCTTTCGGAAAACCGCGACGGGTTTTCTCTCTGTATACAGCATAGCGGGAGCTCGCGCACATCCATCCATCCATATATACCTGCATACCTCGCAACGATGGCCAAAGCGATCGCTTCCCTACCGACCCTCCTGCAGACCTGCCTGTCCTGTCTGCTCAAGGGCACCCTCCCGCCATCAATCGTCGTCAAGGCCGTGGTCAGCCAGGTTCTGGGCCTCGGCATCGTCCTGGGCTCGTTCCTCGTCAAGCTCCCACAGATCCTCAAGCTCATCGCTGCGTCCTCCGCGGCCGGCTTGCAGCCTGCGTCCTTCGAGATTGAAACGTTCTGTGCGCTGGTCGCTGCCACCTACGGCTTTTCCAACGGGCTCTCCTTCAGCGCCTTTGGCGAAGCGGTCGGCCTCGCGCTGCAAAACGTGATCCTCCTGGCGCTCATCTACAAATACCAGAAGCGGTCAGCGGCACGGGTCGCCGTCGTGGCGGGCGCGCTGGGCAGCTGGGTGCTCCTGGCCAAGTCGTCCTACCTGACGGCGGCCGTGCTGGACAGGCTGGTCGACGCCAACTCGTTGGTCCTGTTGGTTTCTCGCATCCCTCAAATCGTGTCGAACCACAGCCAGAAGAGCACCGGCCAGCTGAGCTTCCTGACGTATTTCTTGAACTTTGCGGGGACCATCGCTCGGGTGTTCACGACGCTGCAGGAGCCCAACGCGACGAGCGCCATGATGCGCGGCGTGCTCATGAGTATGACCATGAACGGGCTGATCGTCGGCCAGATTGTCGTTTACGGCGGCGGAAGCGACACGA
>JACLAB010001332.1_pt1 | contig 12930 bp, 18 predicted proteins | sample 8027921 | NCBI WGS metagenome assembly JACLAB01 (sample SAMN15725117, study PRJNA655200) | protist metagenome | isolation source: fluorescence activated cell sorting (FACS) single amplified genomes of... | place: USA: West Boothbay Harbor, Gulf of Maine | collected 2000-07-19
ATCGGGCACAAAGCTTATGGGGGACTATTTGCAGGTGAGGAAGAGTTGGTCTTTAGAGGGCAGTATCTATATCATTTCAATACTATTTGGTGGTTGGTAGCTCAGATGAAAGGTGTGATATAGTTCTACCATGAATAATTCTTATATGCATTCATCATACTCACATTAGCCCTTCCATTTCATCCAATGTCTACGCAGGGATCGAAATCCTACCGTGCTCAGGCTGTTTTGGGAACTGAAACGGATACATTGGACAGCACAGGAAAGATTATTGAAACCATAGATAGCACGCACATAACGTACGCTGCGTTAGAAGCAGCACTACCGGCATTCAGAGGAAACATCACCCAGATCCCCCCAATGTATAGTGCACTGAAAAAAAATGGTAAGAGGCTTTACGAACTAGCGAGAAAAGGAGAAATAGTGGAACGTGCGGCCCGACCTGTGACGATTTACAGTCTAGATATGGTAGAGCTAGAGTCATCTCAGGAGAAGTTGAATGATGACGGTAAGAGGGAGGGCATATTCGGTCTCGACGTGAACTGCAGTGGTGGTACCTACATCCGTACGTTAATATCAGATCTTGCTCGAGCCTGCGGGGGCAGGGCGCACATGACTGGGCTGTGCCGCACCAAGCAGGGCCCGTACGTTTTGGGTTATAGCGAATCGTAGAGTGGTATAAGTCTATGCTATCACTTATCTTCTGAATGCTGAGAGGCGCATGTGCCTGGTCTTGATTATCTCAATCACACTTTGGATTATCATGAACGTGCGATACAACCATCGCACTGTAGCTGAGTCCTATGTGCGCCTATCATGAACGTGCGATACAACCATCGTACTGCAGCTGAGTATTATGTGCGCCTATCATGAACGTGCGATACAACCATCATACTAAGGATGGCCCATATTTAAAAACTGCCATTCACCTACAGGTACGTCTTGGAGGACTGCCTCACTCAAGAGGACTGGACGTACGATAGGATAGTAAGCACCATCAAATCCAGTTCTCTGAAGGCAGGTCTAGACTGGGTGGAACTGAGGCCGGCCTCTGCCCTTGATGTGCTTCCACCCAAAGAGAAGTAGACTAACCTGATTAAGACTCCTCGTGGCGGAACGTTTAAGATTAGAGCAACGAGAGGTTGGCAAGATGGGAAGAAATAGTACATAGTAAACTTGTTAATTTGTGTCATATTCATACGTCGCACCTATATTTACCTTCCTTCCTACCCTATACATTGTCCTGTCACCCTCTTTTTGTTTACTATCCTATCACTATGAATGCTACAAAATACTATTTAGATGGCTATGCATGACCCATTTCTTTTCAGCCCACTTCAATGTCCCCGTTTAAATAAAAAAGCCTATTTGACAGCCACTTTGGGGGTGGCGGTGTTATCTGCGGATTTGTTTACCTCCTTCTTGGTGTACCCTTGGGGGTTGTTACTCTGCCACTTCCACAGGTCATTGCACATGTCCTGCAAGGAACGCGATGCCGTCCAGCCCAGCACCTTCAAAGCCTTCTCTGGGTTGGCGTAGCAGGTGGCGATGTCGCCCGCACGTCTAGGCGCGATCACGGTCTCGAGCTATCATTGTTATTGTGGTAGGATAAGCATGACGTGCTGGATAGGTTACAGTATGCTCAGAATGGTAGAGCTGGTAATAGAGCTACAAACCCAGAAACACGCATTCATACGCACGTACCTTGTGACCACAGGCCGCTTCCATGGCTGCGATCATCTCCAGCACCGATATCCCACTGCCTGTACCTAGATTGAAGACGCTGTACCTGCAATACGCGATTATTGAGTAAGTGCAATGGTTGTTATGAGCATGATGGTGACGTACAATATATGTTTGGGGGTCATCTACACTATGCCTTGCAAATACACCACTTCATACCGAATGAATACAATATAAATAGTACAGGTATAGCGATCTGAAACTCACTCCCATCACGTACTGACCCTGCCCTCCTGCCCCTCCTTCTTTTTTCGACTCCTTCTCCATCGATTCCGACGAGAACACGCCGCAGTATTTCAAAGCGCTCACATGCCCCTCGGCAAGGTCCATGACGTGGATGTAGTCCCTCACGCCTGCAGCGGAATAGCCGCGAAGTTTGAATGGGGCCATGTTAGGTATAAAGGTTGCATTGCACGTTCATGAAATCATGGATATGATAAAGCTACACTGAACCTTCCATATCTATCGCACGTCACAGGATGTGATAGAGATACACTACAACTTTTACAAGGACCACGCAATATTGATACTCATCTATAGCACGTAAATACTCATAGTATAGAGCTACAGCCCTCCAAAGTCCACCAATACATCTATAGCACGTAAATACTCATTGTATAGAGCTACAGCCCTCCGAAGACCGCTCTCAAATACATCTATGCACCTGTGCCATCAGGCGTATCGTAGTCGTTCCCGAACACGTTGACGTGCGGGCGGCGGCCTACAGCCACCTACAACACCAGAGTATGGGTCAAATGTAAGGGTAATTCGTGAGTACGACCTTGAACATCTATCGTACGTCATAAGATGAGATGGAGCTACATCACGCCTTTCACACGAGCCCCCAAACAATGTATGTCATAGTCATGGTACAGAGCTATGACCTTTTGTCTGAAGTCCAGACACTCACACCATACCTGTGCCACGAACGGCATGAGGTTGTTGGGTACTCCTATATAGCACGTTTGGGGGTGTTGGTGTGATTAATTCCTGGTGCAATGGGTCTTGTACATCGCACAGGGATATTTAGCGATAATCTACCGCACGCACCGGTGGGGTCCTCTCCGATTCTACCAGAGGGGTGGGCGCCCACAGGGTTGAAGTATCTGCAATATAGGTGAATATATAATATAAGTGATGTTCGAGGGTCATTATTGGTATGATGACGTGCAATATAGGTGATGTTTGAGGGTCATTATTGGTATATAGGTGATGTTTGAGGGTCATTATTGGTATGATGGTTCGGTGATGGCCACGATACTGCATTACGTACTAGAGCCACAGCAGGCTTTTCACATGAATAGAGATACATCCACCTAAAGAAACGTACGTACCGCAGCGTGACCACACTCTTGGAGGGATTGGCTTTGTGCCAATCTTTCAATATCTCCTCGATCATGAACCTATAATAGTGGTGACATTTTTTTATGGTCATAATGAGTTTGATGGTTGTGTTGCATGTTCACGAGAAGATAGGGTTTGATTGAAGTATATTCGACATTTCACATGGGATATTCAAAAGTAAGTAAAATAGCCATAAGATAGAGCTGTGTGCATCCCTCCAAAGTCCACTAGTACGCGCACGTACTTGGTGCGTCCGTAAGGGTTGGTGATGCCAGAGCCCGTGGGAGTTTCTTCTGTGATGGGCACTGGCGCGGAGCCGTACACTGTGGCTGAAGAGGAGAATACGATGCTGTTGCAGTCGTACCTAGAGGCAAAGGGTGATGTTGTGACGTACCATATATGTTTGAGGGTCATTATTAGCATGAAGGTTGTGTAGGATACTCATGACAAGAATACATAAGATAGAACTACGTAAGGTCTGTCACATGAATTACTCAGTACTCAACACAGCACTAATGGCCATTTAAATATCACTCATATCCACGCACCGCTCCATCATACGCAACAGATTGAATGTGCTGATGAGATTGTTCTCGTAGTACAATAATGGCTTTTCCACACTTTCACCCACAGCCTTTAAGCCAGCGAACTGGATGCAAGCGGAGAATTTCGGGGAGGTCTTGAATACGCGTTCTAGCGAGGCCTTGTGCGCCATATCCACGTCGTAATACCTTAGTCGAGCGTCTTCGCAGCCTGCGAGTTCCTTCACTCGGTTCAAGCACTCCATACTGCTGTTGATCAGGTTGTCCACCACAGTCACATCATAACCCTGCTTCAACAAGCACAGGATGGTGTGCGAAGCTATATAACCCGCGCCTCCGGCCACGAGGATGTGGGGGTTGTTCGTCTTGGGAAAGTCCGGCGGACTTTCCTCCTTGGCTCCGCTTGACAAGAACAGGCTGCTCTGCATGGTCTTCCCGATGGCGATTTTCAGGCACGCCGAACCGATCACAAATAGTAAGACCTTAGTAGTGATAGAGCTCATTATGCTGTGTAGAAGATGTGCCTGACCGACCAAAAGCACGTTTATATGACGTGCGCTAATTGACGCACTTAACTTTTGAGTGCTGAATTCGTTGTATTTAAGATAATATTCCTTAGTTTGTTGTTGCGTATTAGTGAAAATGGAACTTTATTTAATAGTGTGCTCAATTTTGGTGCTGATGATAATTCATGCCAGCGCATTTCGACCAAGTTTGGTTGGAGGCAAATATAGGAGAGGCTGTGTGTCACAGAGGGCCAGAACATTTCCTGCACCCGACGGACAAGAGGCAGAAAACACGATACCAGAAGTAGACCCCCCTGAGGCTGGGGGGGCAGTGTGGGATGGCGAGTCAGTGTATGAGGTGGGGAAAGAAGGGTTGGTGAAGAAAGAGGAGGCAGAAATAGGAGAGATGCTCAAAGAGCTGCTCGATGCGGCTAATTTGAACTTCTTCCAGTTCAAGAAAAAAAGCTCCAACGAACATTATCAGACAGCATATGATGATTACGAAGAATTTGGCTCTGATAACGTAAAAGTGGGCCTGCAGTATTACCGACAACACGCGAAGGCTGGAATGAAGTGCTTTATGGAACACAATATAGACGGGGCTATTAATGAATTCGATAAGGCTATACTAGCCAACTCTAGCCAGCCTCTGGTGCAACGTGGGATCGCACTGTACTTAATGGGAAGATATGAAGACGCAATAGAGCAACTTAGAAAAGATGTAGAATTAACGGAGAATAAGAATGTACGTGCTGTGGCAGAGGCAGAACACGCATGGGGCGGAAACTTCATACCAACCTGGTCAGTGTTGGGATGTGGACAATAATGTGCTAAGCATTTCATCACATTGGATGAAACGAATGCCTTTATCTCGTACCGATGTGCTCTATGGCGTTTTTTTATGAAAATATTAACGCTTATCCTCTAACAATGTACGTCCCCCTAAAACCCTTGCACCCACAGGTGCAGCCATTCAAGGCCACAGACGTGCGGATATGGCTCAGTTCTGCCCTGTACCGCATAGGCAAGTCAGAACAAGCGATAGAGGCTTTAGACATGGATAGCGATCTCAAGGAGCATAGGTACATGATGAACAAACTGTTGCTTCTGTACGCAGGTAAAATATCGTTAGATGAGATGCTAGAGGTTTTGGGGTCCGCTGATAACGGCAATCGAGATCTGCTGGGCGATCAGTTCTACGGCTCCTTCTACTTGGGACTGTACTTCGATAGTCAGAATGAGCAGGATCTGTGCAGGGCCTTCCTGGACGTGCCTGCTAATAGGTAGGTATACTATAGATCGTGTATGATGGATAATGGCAATGACATACTGACATGGAACAATAACTACTCTTAACCTTTTGCTCTCTGAACACACGTGCTACTAGTGCTAAGTTTAGTGAGCGTGATATGTGGTATCATGTGCCAAGGATCCTATACAAGACTAGATATGGGAACAATTTAGCTCCCTCTGTGAATAATATGAGATCTATAGATGATGTGTGATCGAGTGAGATCAAAGCGTGTAGGCTTCTTATGTAATAAAACGAACAAATGAGCAGACATACACTATGATCAACCGTCGTCACTATCACTATACATATTCAACGCGTCCAGCGCATTGACCTCCTTTTTCTTCGTGTTTACACTAATATTGCTATTACTATTGCTACTACTGCTGCTCGTCTTCCTCTTCTTAATACCATTAGCACCATCTATAGGCCTGGATGCCTTCCTCGACCTAATGTGCTTCGAGGAATCCGAGGTACTATTTGACGTGGAATTCGATGCGCTACCGAGGGAGTCGCACAGAATGTCCTCCATCCTCCGCTTCTCCTGCTCTTCATAACGCTTTTCCCGCCCCATCGCCACCATCGCCTGCGCTTGCAGGGTATCCGAGTGCTGCAACTCGGCCAATGGCACCCCTATACCTCGTTTCTTTCCCTCCTTTATCGCGAGATTGGCACTCGTTCTGCGTTGTCTGTTCTTTTTACGAAGAGAGGCATTTGCAATGAAGTCGTGTTTGGCTGTCGCGTCTTTTAGGTCCATCAACCTCGTCATGCGCTCCGCGTGCAGATCTACCACTCGTTTCTGCTCGTTGTTCCGCTCCATAATGGCCATGGGGTTCCTTTCGTTCGCATTTAACTTCGCAATACTATTATCTATTACACTGATGCTGCTTGAACTTCCAACATGCTCATCATCCCCCTCATTTTTTTCTCCCTTTCCTTCGAACTCGTACTCTTGTTTCTTTATCCCCGATACAAACTCATAATCAGCGTTAGCTGGATCTGTCCGTATCACGAATTCCCCCTTGCAAGTTGCGCAGTTCATAGAAAAGGAAAAAATATTGGTGCTGAAGTACTTACCGGCCTTCACTTTCTTAGCATTGAAACGAAGCCCGCGGTTCATGTGAGCATCGCATTTCAAACACCAGGAATCGAAAGGCAGCTCGAATCTCACAGTGCCGAATCGCGCGAAAGCTGAGGACCCCTTGCTATTCGCATTGAACTTCGAAATGCCAACCTTCTGCTTCTTGCCATCGTATTCAGGAGGGATGTAGTAGCCATCGGCCTGAGAGGCGGCCAAACTGCTCATGCTCGGCCGAAACTCCAGCCTTATGAAAAATTGAGTTTTTTTAGGATTTGACGCACGCCGGACGATTCCTAGGAAGATCCATTCGTTCTATGGAGATGACAAAGCTATAAGAGGTCCCAATAAGTATCGGATTAGAAAAAATAGTGGTCTAAAGCTCTACTAGAGTATTTTTTGTATAAAATAGTGCAGAGACAGGCGGTAACAAGCGTGTGGCCCGGGAAGAAATATAGTATAATATTAAAGCCTAAATTTGTTATTACCATGTACGAAGAAGATGACGAGCTAGGGAAATTGCATCAAGGTGTGTACGTCCCGCAAGCCTTCGTGAATGTGCGATTAGAGGAAGACATTGATAGGAGATTAAGGTCGCGGCCGACCAACCCGATGGGTAGATTTTTGAACTCGCCGGTCGCGCTAACGATTGCGGAATCAGCAGAGAATACTCAACCACCTATGGGTGAGAACTACGGAGAAATTGGAATGGAGATTATGGGTGTGACTGTTGATGGTGTCTCCACAACTTCTATGCCTTCTAGTTTTGAAGGCTTTCCTATGCAGCATATGATGAAACAGGACGATCTAGCAATGAACACCATGAGTTTAGACGACATAGACGAGTCTTCAGACTTCATAGAGGACGGCGAGAGTAATAGCGGTAAGTTCATATCGCACAAACGAGAGAGAGAAAAGAACCTCAATTCGCCCAGGGAGGGCCGTGAGGGCTTTACTCGGGATTATTCAGGGGACACAGGAGGTAGAACGCGGGCTGTATCAGGAGACGAATCTCCCCCCCGTGTTCAGGAAATAGAGCCCGAGTTGACCAAATTCCGCAGTGAGTCTCCGCAGAATGCGCAGAACAAGCTAGCGCGCACTCGTTTTTTTTCAAGTATGGGCGCAGTGGTCACGCCTCAGTCTAACCTTTTGGAGTATGATGAGAGATGATATACAAATAGATGAATAATATCTATGATGGCAATAATAGTGTTTTAGTTAGGAAGAGAGATAGAGCCAAATAAGCTACTTGGTCTTATGACGTACCTATATCATGATCACCCTGCTTCATTATCTCATTTTGAACGATCTCTTTCTTTGTTTGTAAGTAGAACCCAGTTCAGATTTATTAACACTCTTTCTTCAATATCCACACAAATAATATAATACAAGACAATATAGACAGAAAAATGACTCTCCTCTTCCCTACCTCCCCCTCTCGTAAAATAGCAAGTAGGCCTGCGCCCGCAGCACATCCTGCTCCGAGCAAGGAGTAACCTGACTGTCTGAGAAAAGGGCCCAGTCGCCGAGGATTTCATCGGTACCATCGCCACCACTGCTATCGAGAGCACCAGCAGTAGAGGGGGGAGCAGATTTATCCTTTGTGCCTTCCGAGCCCAAGCGCGCATAGCACACGTAGTGGCCTCGGTAGGCGGTGCCAATGTGGCTCACAACTGCACACAGGAAATACCTACTTATTCTGTGGTCCTCATGCCCCCCCCCACCCGGTATATCCAGCGTTAAGTCGAAGGACACTGCATTATCCAGCTTATCATATTGGTTGTTAACCGGGTTGTAAACGCGTCTCGAGACGTGCAAACACAACATTTTTGGGGGCCTCTGCACTTTCAGACACTTCATGGCGGATGTGCGGCGGTTGCAGTGATCGCAATGCACTCCTGCTATCACCTCTCCATTCATGTATACCTGCAGTGTGATAATAGATGAAACGTACAGGTCATATGAGTGCAATAGTTGTGTGTAGTGGTAATGGTACATTTATAGCACGTCCATATGAGTGCAATAGTTGTGTGTAATGGTCAAGATACTCAAGGGTGTGTTACGAGCTATATCACAGCTATCTAATGAACCATTGAACATCAAATAGTACAGCAATAGGACAGGAAACACTCCTCTAAAGACCAAATGCCAACTCACCAGCAAGCAGTCTATTATGTTCAGCCCCTCGTGGCTTTCTTTGTCATTGTGGTCATACTTCAGAAAATTGTCCATCACCCGCAGCCCGATACGAGGGGTTCCAGGGATGCCCGTGCCGGTGATGCCAATATTGGATTGGGTTTCTTTTTTCCAGAATAGGGAGTGTTGCATCTCTTCCGGCAAACGTGCGCGGAAGGCCTCTTGCATGGTGGGAATTGGGAGGGATATCGCTGTGAAATCCTCTGCCACTGAGGGCTTGCTGGTGTTGCATTCCAGACACGTCAGCTGGCTGGACATGACTCCTTTAAAAGGTGTATTGTGCTGTCTTTGCGTATGTGTTTGTCTACCCCCTTCTTCTTCTCTTTCTTCTTCTTCTTCTCCTTCTTCTTTTCCGCTGGCTTCGCTCTCTTCGTCCTCTTCAAGCTCTTCTTCCTCGAGCATGTTTCCGATGGCCTGGAACGCTTCATGTGCGTCCTGCTGCTCGTACCCTGCAAAGTTGCTGTTGTATGTTATCAATGCATCGACCACAGTTCTGGGGTTATAAGCGTTGCCGAATATGTCGGCAAACAGACTTCGTTTGACTACTTGTCCGCGTAGCGAAGATACGCAGGTCTTGATGTCCATAGTAAATGGAACCTGAGAGGCGTCATCTATCATTTCCTGCACATTACCCAAATAGCTCAGGAAGAGAGGAGAACTGGCTAAGCTCTGCAGGACGCAGTTTATAAAGCATGTGTTGCCAAGGTTCGACAATCCTCGTGAGGATTCAGCTGGTGATGGCTCATTATTTCCTTTTCCAATAAATTTGACGCTGTAAAAATTTAACCAGCTCCTCAGTAGTTCCCATAGAGACATAGTCCATAAAGGATACATCCCATTCATTATCCTCTTCATAGTTAAATAGCCTTTCCTTGAAAAACGTGCACTATTTTCTATTGTACGTTCCACAGGTCATTTCGATGTTAGATGATTCGACAAGTAGTACTCGCGATCTCGATAGTCTGAGATGTTAAAAAATATCTTATTGTTATTAATATTGGCGTCGGTCTCTGCTCTGAATTTGTTCGGTGCTAAGAAAGCTTCTCGCGTGCGTAGTGGGCCCAAAGTGGTTGTGTTCGGTGGTAATGGCTTTGTCGGCTCGCGGGTGACTCGTAGTCTATTAGACCAAGGCGCCAAGGTTGTGAGTGTGTCTAAATCAGGACAAGCCCCTAAGTGGGGGAACTTCGAGGGAGTAGATTTCGTGAAGGGCGATCCCACGAACCCAGATGACGCGAAGGCGATCCAAAGTGGGTATATGCTATAGTGTGTCGTGCATGTGAAAAGCCTGATCTAGTTCTACCACATTCATAATTACTACGACCTTACATTATAACCGTCATACTAATAATACCCCTCAAAATTCCCCATTCATCACCTAGCTTTGATCCGAGGAGCAAAGGCGGCAGTATCTTGCATCGGTGCCATTGGTTTCAACGCCGATAGACTTACTCAAGGCAACGGAGTAGCAAACATAGAAGCAGTCAAACTAGCCAAGTCAGCAGGTGTAGGCAAATTTGTATATGTATCCGTAGCATCCGGCGTGCAAGATGCATTCGGTGGTACCGTGTTACAGCCTTACTTTAATGCCAAGACCGATAGCAACAACGCCGTGTCCTCCACCTTCGGCCAGAACGGCGTGTTGATTAAACCCTCTTTCATATATGGCGGAGATAAATTCGAGCTATCACCACCTAGAGTGCCTGCAGGCTATGGCACGTTTATCTCTAACCTTTTGAGTTCTGATGCTATTCGCAAACTTGCGGCCTCTTCCCCCGGCGCACTCGCAGTAGCTCTGACACCCCCCGTTGCCGTGGAGGCGGTGGCTGATGCGTGTGTCGCTGCCGCCCTGGGCAGAGGCAAACACAGCGTCATTGACGGTACCGATGAGATCAACGCCTTAAGTGCACTTCTGTAGTTTAGCTGGCTATGGAAGGAGTAGATTATGCAGGATATTGTAGGAACTGGAAGAAGGTAAGGGTTAAGAGGATCGCAGTTTTGAAATTAGAATTTGTAACATCATAAATTTAGAAAAATGACTGGCAGACGCCAAGAAGCGGAAGCGGTTGGGGTGAAGATATGCAGGCGTGAATCAAGGTACTTAAATCGTGAAAATGAGAACGTATGTGATATGTTTATATGTAATGCTATGCTATCTCAGCAACTTGCACTTGGCTATAAGTTTGATTCCTCCGAGAGCAAGTGCGATTCGATCGTTGGGGTCCCGGAGGCTACGATCTCTACACATGGTAGAGGAGGGAGACCAAATATTAAGTAGCTCTAGCTCTTACCAAGACATTAGCTTTAGCATCATGGGCGGTGGAGCGTTTAGTTTGGCGCTCGCGAAGGTGCTGAGCTATAAAGGAATAAAGACAAGTCTGCTAGTACGCGACCAGAAAGTAGCAGATGAAATAAACGAAAAAAGGTTTCATCCCAAGTACCTGACCAATTGCGAAGTGCCAAAAACGATGTGGGCCACAGCTAACCCTCAATTATGCCTACATAATGCAAATTTCGTCATTCACGCCGTGCCCATGCAAAGCAGCCGCGAATTCTTGGAAATAAACAAGAAATTCATCCCCGACAGCGCCCCTATCCTGAGCGTCACAAAGGGGGTTGAACAAACCACCTTCTGCCTCATGAACGACGTCATTGCGGAGACACTAGGGAAGGACAAGGTCCGTTTATCAGTGGAATTAAGAGGTTTACAACTCTATACCATGACTACTGTATTCAATACGGCATGGTTCATGTGAAAGGCCTTGTGTAGTTCTATCACTTCCTAAAGTATCATAGCCATCACATTTGACTGTCATATTGATAATATCCCTTTAACATCACCATCATTAGAGGGCGGCCTTCCTTAGTGGACCATCCTTCGCTAGAGAGTACGTGCTGTGTATGCAATCTCTGTTCTGGGATGATCTTTAGCTCGTACTTATGCGCATATTTATACTTATCAAGACCCTCTTCTACTCCCTTCCTCTTTATTGCCCCTACCTATATTTCGAACGAACTACCACATGAACACCCGTAACTACCTTTGCAACAGGATCATGGACGGCAAAGCTACAGCCGTGGTGATCGCCAGCGAGGACGAATCCCTCTCGAACGAGCTCAGCGAGATTCTCAGCAGTGTAGAGTTTAGGTATGTATGAGTATATGTGTGCATGTCTGTGAGTGTTGTGCACCATTGGTCCTATTCCTCTCACTGATAGAAACTTTCTTATATACCCTGTACTCCGTACGTTCCCTACAGATGTCACACCACTCGCGACGTCAAAGGAGTTGAGCTGGGCGGCGCAATCAAGAACGTCATCGCACTGGCTGCAGGCATGTGTGAGGGGCTGGGTCTAGGTATGAATGCAATGTCTTCTCTCGTGACTAGAGGATGTACAGAGATGACAAGGATGGGAAAGCTTTTCGGAGCCAACGAGGAGACGTTCGTGGGCCTGGCTGGGGTAGGCGACACGTTTGGTACATGTCTTGGCCCATTGAGCCGCAACAGGCAGGTAGGGATTCGTCTAGCAAAGGGGGAGAAGCTCGGGGATATCCTGGCGAGCACTGGCGGCGTGAGCGAGGGGGTTTTCACAGCCCTCGCTCTGGAGCAGCTGATCAAGACCAAGGTTCGTTAGTCTGGCAGCGCTTGGGCTTTGGATGGCCATTGATCTTACCAAGACTAGCTTGTTAAATACTTGACGGATCATTTTGAAGCTGTGATGTAGCTCTATCTTATGTATGAGTATCACGACGTGCGATAGATGTGATGTAGCTCTTATCTGATTTATGAGTATCAAGACTATTACGTAGAATAATCATACTTACATTGAGCCCTATATTTCCTTGACCCACCACCTGCCAGGTCAAGCCGCGCATCTTTGACATGAAGTTCCCAATCATATCAGGCGTAGCGGGCATTATCAAGGGCACGATTACCCCGCAACTCGGCTTGACGCTGCTCATGCAGTATCCTGTGAAGGACGAGAACAGGGGCCGATAAAGAAAAAGGGGACAAGCGAGGGTATAGAGAGGTTAACTTGGTGATATGAGCATGTAATACGAGTGGGACTATTATTAGAGAGAGACAAATACAAAGTCAATATATTGTATGTTCGTGGCTAAACAAATATATAACACGTGATTCTCTACTCTATTTCTCTCTGCTAGCTTTTCCTTCTTCGCGTGGTAGAAGAGGCTCTCTTGCCCTTGCTACCAACACTATCTGACTTACTA
>JACLAB010006690.1_pt1 | contig 12927 bp, 8 predicted proteins | sample 8027921 | NCBI WGS metagenome assembly JACLAB01 (sample SAMN15725117, study PRJNA655200) | protist metagenome | isolation source: fluorescence activated cell sorting (FACS) single amplified genomes of... | place: USA: West Boothbay Harbor, Gulf of Maine | collected 2000-07-19
TTCGATGTTCGCTTTGACGCTCCGGCCTCAACCGCGGCGCGCGCCTCTCTGACTGTCCTCGCGCGGCGCGGCATTTAAGAGGATGAGCTCAGCAGTAGTTCATCCTCTTAAAACGTACTACGCTCTGACAATTTGCTCATACGCCATCCTCTTAATATCCTCTCTAAGCTCCTATCCTCTCGTTGACATAGCCACTAGACCTACACTCGTGTACACGTGTACTGTAGCTCTTTACTGTACAATAAAGTTGTTTAATACACGTACACGTACACGTGTACAGTACACTACACGTAGTACGAAAGTACATATGTAAGAATACTGGAAAAATTTTACTTCGTACTGTACACGTACGTGTACTTCCGGAAGTACACTGTACAGTACACGTACGCGTACATGTACAACGTTACAGTACACGTACGCGTACACGTACACGTACAGCACACGTAAAACAACAATCTTCATTTGTACGAAAGTACCTTCAAGATACAACTAACATTGTACAACGTACTTTCGTACTTTCGTACTTTCGTACAACGTACTTTCGAAAGTACGTAGCTACGTACCTTCGTAGCTCGTTAGACTATGTACGGAAATGTTGTAGGGCTGTAGCGCTGTACCTTCGAAGATACAGTATCCTTCGTTCGTACGAAAGTAACAACTTACCTTCGTACTTTCGAAAATAGAATACTTCCGGAAGTACGAAAGTACCTCCGTACTTCCGTACGTGTACAACTAGTTCGTACCTTGAAGGTACCTTCGTACGAAAGTACTTCCGCACCTTCGTACTGTATGAAGAACCATGACATATGATAGTACACGTACACGTACAGTGCGTGTACTTGCTTGTACAGTGTATCTGATTAAAAGACTGAGCTCTAAAAGAGTACAACGTTGTAGTTGTACAACGTACTTGCTTGTACGTGTACGTGTTATGTACGAAAGTACGAAAGTACGAAAGTACTTTCGAAAGTACGAAAGTACTTTAGTACCTTCGAAGGTATCTGATTGTGTATGGGTACTGTAGTATACACTATGATAGCTAGAGTTCACAGCTGAACTTGCTGCCTTCTGTTGTTGTTGCCGTGTTTCATCTCTCCAACGCGCACACACTCTGTGCTGTGTACGTATCTGACCTGCTCGGACAACAACTCACCGAAGAGGTTTACGCGCCGTCATAGGTTCTGAGGAGAAACCCGAACGAAGTGGAGGAGCGCATCAGCCCTGGCTTATCGGATGGGCTGTAGCCAAAGCAAAGCGCCAGCGAAGACAGCGACCAACGGAGGGGACACGTCCAGGGGCAACGGTCACACCTGGATCGCATCTTACGAGGTGCTTCCTAGGGCCCGCCGCGCGGGTCCGCCGCGAGCTGATATCACCGCGCGTCTCGAGGGCCATCCTCCTGTCAGTCGCAACGACGACGTCACTGAAGTCGCCGTCGTCCACAGGGAAATGGTTTCAAAGAATGACAGCAAATTGTTCAGGGAGCATTGCACTGTTCCAGATGCCACTGTTACCGGCTCTCGCAAATCGTCACGATCAAATGTAGAGAGTGATACTGACGGCATCAATAACCAGCGGTTTTCTAGCGTGGTTGGAGAGGGCCAACGCGTCTCGAATCCAAAGCAGAGTGCGTGTGGCCTTCGTGAGCAGTCTAATTCTTGCTCAACAGAGTCATTTACCTATGACACTGGAGAAATACATGTGTGTGCTAGTTCCGGCTGTTCAGTAGTTTGGAGTTGCCCTGCCCCCTTTGGCGCTTCCTCGCAGACGCGTGTCTGCTCACCCTGGTTTAAGCTGCCTGCAAGAATATTGAACTTGACAACACACATAGAATGGCGGCTTTTCTGGGAAATGCACGACAGTGAAGATGATACACGCTCGTTGTATCTCGAATGTCGGCAAGCTGATCAGGTTTTCCAGGGTCAGCAAGGTGGTGTCACTGTTGTTGATTTCACCACTGTTAACGATGTCAGCTCAGCAGCAACAGAATTGCTATCGAGAGAAGACGGAGAAATACATGGAAGCCTGCAACAGCAATGGGAAGTTGACACTTGCTTCAGTTTTGCACTCCTTCAGCCTGCTAACAAGAAGGCGGCAACTAACCGCCATTTTAGACACTGGCGGCAAACCCAGCAAGATATGGAACGAGAGCGGCATGTACATCAACACCACGAGACGAACAATATCTATGCAACACCAAATAATATCAGCAGCAATATTGGAAACGAGAAAGTATTTAACAAAACGTTTGGTGAGTGCTGCTGCGGTAACGATTGCCTGATACTTGATGCAATCCAATTCTCCCAACGTTACATGGACATGGCAATGGTGCATCGATTCACGAACATTTGCTCCGATAACCCTTGTGGGTTTCAATGGGGCGCCCACGACTACCTCACACTTGACGATGTGTACAGAATTAGCGGTATCACAAAGAGTGAGGGTCGGTGTCATCATGAAAACAAGAAGGAAACATGCGAGGACCTGTTTATCGAGTTGCGGTTTCATGGGGTTCAAGTCACCACACGTGAAGCTAGTAGTTCCGGTGGAGCTGAGAGCTCAGTTCCCGCATTTCATCCGCAGGCCTGCCAGGGCCGTGTCGCGTGCAAAGTAGGACCGAGTGAGCAAACTATTTTGCGAGATGTGTCAACCACTTCAATGAGGAATCTACCACTGAGTTCCTTCCAACGTGCGCTGCCGCTGACAAGGTGCTTGCCACTTATGATGACACGTGTACCATTCTCACCGAACGGTAATGACACACTTGAGTCTCTTCTTGGCACAAGTGGCTCAAGTGTCCAGCTTCTCAGCCTGTCACCTTTACTCCTTGTCTTTGACCATTTTCTCTCAGCAGTCGAGTGCGATGATCTTGTGGCCATCGCTGCGCCAGATCTTCGTCGTTCACGCGTTACTGATGGCAAACTATCAGAAGGTCGCACCAGTAGCAGCACATTTCTAACAGGTTGCAAGCAAGAGGAGCCCCTTGTGCGCGCAATTGAGCAGCGGTTGCTGCGGGCCGTGCAGTCGGCAACTTTAATCGCTGCGCAGCCTAATGTATATGACTCTAATGAGCGGCACGGCCAACCTTACAGAGGATCTACATCTCGTTTTAGTCAGAGACCCAATTTACTACAGGGCGCAGAACCTATGCAAGTTGTGAGGTACACAGAGGGACAGATGTACACTGCACACTACGACAACAAACAGGGTTGTTTGCGTCGGACAGCAACATTCATGATGTATCTAACTGATGTACACAGTGGCGGAGCCACACACTTTCCGAGGGCAGTGCCAGTGTCGATGCGAGACGGGTGTGGGGACGCAGCTGGTATAAGAATATGGCCGAAACGAGGCCGTGCGTTGGTGTTTTGGAGCGTCTCGGGTGGTATCGAAGATGTGAGGAGTCTGCACGAGGCTGAGCCTGTTATTGAAGGAGAAAAATGGATAGCCACCAAGTGGCTGCGGGAGGACGAAGATTTGACGTAGCTTGCTGAGGGGTTGGCAGAGAGGAGGGTAAACGGCATTCTGCGTTGTGCTGCGATAACATACAGGACCAGACCGAGAGAATTCTTTTTTCTATGAGAGCACAAATGCTTGCGAGGTGACCTCTCACGAACTTTCCAGAACATGAAAACACCAGACGCTCCCCCGTGCAGAAATTATATTGTATTTATCGATGAGATCTCGTGCCTCGCTGAGAAACCATTAATCCTTGATTTACTTCTCCTTCTTCATCTTCTTCTCCTTCTTTGCTTTTTTCAGTGAAGGCTTGTCAGAGTCGTGCTCGGCCTTCTCCTGATGTTTCACATCTGCTTCTGGGTTGTATGCCTTTGGTGCAGTGAGTAACGAAGGAACATCTGTGGAACGATATTTATTGTGCTTAGACAGAGATTCCTTGCCCCTCGCGACGCCTGACGCTGTTACAAGCACCGACCCCTCGAGCTGCCGCAAGCGAGCCTCCACCTTTGAGCGGCTGTCGATCCCGATCGTAGCCTCACTCGATTCCCCAAGTGCGTCAACCCTGATGGATAAAGCACATTTTGCCGCCAGAACCCGTGAGATCTTCCCCTTGAATTTTGGTGCCGTCTGCCCAATAAGGCTAGCGTGATAAATTAAACCATATTTGGGAGTTTCGTGCTTTGTTTTCAAGGCTCGGAACAGGGCCTTTTCCGCACCAAGAATCTGTACTGTGGAAGCCGGGTGCTTTGCGAGATTGATCAATGATCCCGCATGTGAAATTAAGCGAGCACCTACAAGCTCGCCGACAAGGACAGTTAGATTTGGTGCAATAGCAGTCATTCTCGACTTCAGATAGTCATAAAGTTGCGTTCTGTACTCGCAAAGTGACACAACCTGTTCAGCGAGCTGTTTGATGTTGTTTAGGTCATCCTCACTGATCTCGGTGCCCATGGAAATCATAGCGGCACTTTTTAGATCTTCTTCTACATCCTCATCAAGAACGACTGAGAAGTCGTGCTCGGCTGCTGTGGATCGATCTCCCATGTGTATTACTGTTTTGGCGTACTGCACATTGTCCACGATAACTTTTGTCATCTCGGGGAAGTGCCAACCGTACCATTCGCGAACACGCATAGCATAGGTGTTGAGTTCCTTGTCGAGCTCGTCTAAAAGTCCGATCGCCTGGACGACCATGGTATCCACCTTGTCAGGAGAAAACTTAAGTTTGTATCGTGAAAGGCTGTGGGACAGACCAAGTGACATTGGAGCCACATCGATATCATCGAGTCCACCGATGAGATCGTTCAATTGGTGTCGGACTCCGCGCATGAGTTCCATCACATTAGCACTGTAGATGCATGCAATGCCTAACTTTTCTTTAATATGGCCACCAAGCTTGGCATCAGCAACGGCCAGAATTTCACCCTCAGCATTCTTCTTCAAAAACTTCTTCAGGTCTTTCCCGAGTTTGCTATCAACTAAGGACGCCGCTGCAGCGAGTGCCTCGGCAGTGTTGTCGAATTTGGAGAATGCTTTTAGCGATACCAAGTTCTTTGCTCCTTCAGTGGTGTTGAGTGCATTTTCGATTGCCTGTGCACACACAAAGTTTCCAACTCGTCAGGATGCGGGGGAACTAGAGCTTTATTTGCTCTCGACAAATTTTCAAGGGGCACGAGTTGCCAAAGCAAGCGCAGACACGAAGGATCGATGAGCGCAAGAAGTCCCGATTATAATATTCGATCGCAGGTTTTCTTTCACATCTGCTGCCGCCAAAGAAGGAGCATTTTTTACATGAAATCGAGGTTCGGGAGGGGAACGAGCGGGCACTCGCACCTCTGCGTCATCAATATTTCTTTCGTCTTTAATTTTGAACAATGAATACCCAGCAGGAGTCTCGAATAAAAGAAGCATCTGCCTTGAAGACTATCGCAGCCTCTCGCAATAAACTCTTTCCAGATGAAACGCCGCCAAAACTTCGTGAATTTTATGGTTGGCAAATAAATATTATCGGCAAGCGAGGGAGAACTTTCTACGCGAGGCGTCAGTTACCGCCTATTTAATCCGATTAAGATCGTCGACCGTGGATTTCAAGGTTTTGACCTCCTTCGCAGATTCGGCAAGGTGACTTATTTTACTGTTTATGGCGGCGTTCGCCACAATTAGTTACGCTTTTTTCTTTATTTATTCACATTTCTTTTCAGTCTACGTACGAAGGTACGAAAGTACCTTCGTACCTTCGTACACGTACACGTACGAGTACACTGTACACGTACAGCTGCACGTGTACGTGTATCCATGCACTTGCACGAAGATAGACTTTATTCCAGCTAGCTAGCTATGATAGGAGGGCTATGCTATTATTAATACACGTACACGTGTACCTTTATCTTCTCCTCGAAGGTACGGAAGTACTGAAGTGTCCGGAAGTACTTTCGAAAGTAGGCCCTACAACGTTGTACTGTAGCCCTACAAGCTAAGTTGCCTTCGAAGGTACGAAAGTACGAAAGTACGAAAGTACTTCCGTACTTTCGAAAGTACGAAAGTACGAAAGTACTTTCGTACAACGAACGTACTGTACAGTAGTTGTACAGTACGTGTATGACTTCCGGAAGTAATAGAAAGTACGAAGGTACCTTCGTAGAACTTCTCGGAAGTACGGAAGTACGTTGTACTGTACACGTACGTGTACTGTACTTTCGTACCTTCCGAAGGTACCTTCGAAGGTACGTACGCATATGTCGAAACACCGCGACGGTGTGCCTGACCCATAAGTCGAAAGATTGACTAGGCGATTTGTGTTCACGCTAAATTACGGCTGAAAGGGTGTGGGCCAGTGTTCAGTCAACCCACACTTCATCCAGAGTCTCCGGACGCACTCACGTCGCCAAGGTACGTTCGACAACCCTAGCATCCCTTTACACCGCGCAACTACTTGATCACACTGTCATTCGTGCCAATACGCGCGAGTTGCGTGCATTTCATGGGTGCCGTTCCTCGCGAAAAGATTTCTCTCCGCGATTCTTTGCCCCACTGACAGTTTACCTCCCTCGCTCTCGCGCCCAGGGTCGACCAACACCCTCTAGACGCGCCGACGTCGTTGATAAACAGCCCTAGTCAGCATGCTAATTCCCAAGAAGAACCGCAAGGAGGTTTACAAGTACCTCTTCCGCGGTGCGTCGTCGTCTACGCGTCGTAAAAAGTGAAAAAGCCGCCGATCCCGCCAGCGACGTTGAACTCTCACCTAGCGTTCCCGCGGCATTTTCTTCAACAGAGGGCGTCATATACGCGAAGAAGGACTTTAATCTCCCATCTCACCCTGAGATCAAGGACGTCCCTAACCTCCAGGTGCGTGCACGCACCTCTTGTTGTTGAACGTAATTCAAACCCTAAAACCAACGTTCTAGTTGATCACCGCTGGTTCCTTACACGACCACTACAGGTTATAAAGCTTATGCAATCATTCACATCAAAGGAGCTCGTCAAGCAGATCTTTTCGTGGAGGTACTTCTATTGGTATCTCACGAATGAAGGGATCGAATACCTCCGTGAGTATCTCAACCTGAGCGCAGATGTAGTCCCTAACACTCTGAAGAAGTCCACACGTCCACCGACGAGACCGATGGCGGATGAACGCGCCCCTAGGCGTGATGCCCCCCCAGGCCGCGGTGGTGGTGGTCGCGAAGGGTACCGAGCCGAGCGCCCGGGCGGATTTGGCCGAGGAGGTGGTGACAAGCCGCAGTATGCTTGAGGGCACTTAGGAAAGTTGGGCGAGTCAGGAGTGTCAGTACTGCTTTTTTCACGGTCTTAAGCTCAATACTGAAAATTCACACACATCACATGGCAGACACGTCAACATCTTCGAAATCCTTCTCAAAGAACCACGTTTTCAAGGCTTTCGCCATAATTTCTACACCTCCGTGTACCTCGGATTCAAAGTTGAGCACCATGACTGGGTCGTGAAGGCTTTGGCGTAGTAGAAACCATCCGAATGCCCCGGTCCCTTCGTCCACGCGCACTCGCAGTCCCTCGTAGTTAATATCCAGGGGAGAGTATCCCTCAAATTTCCCAGCTTTCACGTCCTTTTTCAAGTTGTCGATGACCGCCAGGCCCACTGCCTTGAAGTCCGCAGCTTTGATCTTCAGGCGAACCTCTCTCTCTTCTAGTGGCTCCTGGAGTTCACTTAACAGGTCAGATATGCCACCCTCACCAGCAGCGCGCATTTTCACCGCTTGGATTATGATCTTCACCGCGATATAGGCGCCATCGTCCAGGTTATGATTTTCTTTCATCGCGCCGTGGCCGCTTGTTTCGATCATGAGGTGCGTCTCCACCCCGTCCTCATTCAGCTCTTTGCCTTTGTTGATCACGTTTTTGTATCCACGCATGTAACGCAAATGATTCCCCCCCTTGCTTTCGATGAACGACGCAAGGCCATCAGACGTCACTGAGTCAGTCACTATCGTACTTCCTGGGTGCTCTTCCAAAACGATCGCAGACAACAGCGCAATAAGCTTATTCCGATTGATCGAGTCTCCCCCCTTGCCAATAACTGCACTTCGATCAACGTCCGTGTCGAATATAATCCCAAGGTCTGCATCCGTGTTCACCGTAACATCGCGGGCGAAACTCATCGCATAAGGATCCTCTGGATTCGGGGCATGGTTCGGAAAGCTACCGTCCGGGTTCAAGAAGACGCTTCCAGATATGTCCGCGCCTAAAGGTTCCAACACGTGCGTTGCAAAGAAACCGCCAGAACCGTTCCCGGCGTCAACGACGATCTTCATAGCTTCGAGTGGCTTATCACCTGCGCCCACGCCCTCGATGATGAGTTCTCGTAGCATCTTTGAATAGTGCGTGAGCAGATACTCAGAGCAAACGACGCCGCTAATTGCCACGTTACCATCGACATCGGGAACAGAAACCGGGTGCCCGCCTGGGGTTTCCTTGCACCGCTTCGCCGCCGCGGTACAAATTTGACTGATGTCCTCCGAGTCCAACCCGCCTTGCTTCGTGAAAAATTTCATTCCGTTACGATTGAATGGCAAGTGCGACGCGGTGAGCATAACTCCAGCGTCGCAATTTGTCTCTTTTGTTATCGTAGTCATAAAACACGCCGGCGTTGTGGACAAACCGACATCAATCCCGTTTTTCAAGCCTTCAGCGACGAATCCACTGAATAAAGCGCTCACGAGCGCGGGGCCGGACAGCCTTGGATCTCTTCCGACCGCGATCTTCAGCTCTGGAATCTGTTTGTTAACTTTTTTCGCGAGCCAGTGGACAAACGCGGTGCCGATTAAGAAAGCTGCCTCTTCGTTGAGAGCCACGGGCTCGCCTTGTACGCCGTCAGTCGCCACGCCGCGGACATCACTCCCGTTTTGAAGAGCGAGGATGACTTCAGGTGTCGTCACTGTCGTCGTTGTAAGCATCCCACTGGATGCAGCCACGTTAGTCGCGGGACGGGACGTCGCGTGGTTACGGACAGAAGGTGCGACAGCAGCGACGATGCACGAGGGAGGGCTACGCTTCACACCCGAACGAAATCCGCCAACAGGGGCGACAGTGACAGAACGTGCGATGGCGTGCATCGGAACCGACGACGATAACGCGCGGCAGACTTGACAACGAACGTGCACTTCAACGTTCTGTTTATCTTTGAAGGATTATCAAATTTACTCGGGCTACGTGTGTACGAAGGTACCTTCGTACTGCAGTGTACAGGGGCCTGTACACGTAGGACTACACGTGTACGTTGTCGGTAGGGCCCTACGTTGTACACGTACTGTATTCTATCTTCGTACTTTCAAAGTGCAACGTATGCAGGGCTACAGTACGTGTACACGTACAGCTGTACAGTACAGTATTGCAATCTGCGCCTCCGCTGCGCGTCGGAAGTTGGGAGAAGGAAGCACGGCGCGGCAGGGTATTTAGTTTGAAAAGTACGGATGTTCGTGTACTGGTTCAAAAGTGGTTTTCATCGGAAGAGTTCATCGTCAGGTCCCGTGGACCCGTTTTTACATGCGAGCCTCCAAACGCATTTCATTGGCTGAATTTTCGTACGTAGGTCCGGACAACGTACTGTACACGTACAGTACGTGTACAGCAGCTGTACACGTACATGCAGCCCTAGTAGCTACCCTCCCCGAAGGTAGCTGCGTGTGCTTCCGGACGACTTTAGGGAGATAATATTTCCGTACTTTACGCACTGTACGTAGCTACCTTCAGGTACACACGTACGTGTACGTGTACTGCACATGTAGTGCGTATTATTTCCGTAAAACTCTTCCGTACATAAACGCTAATTCGCGGCTTAAAGGGCGTACGGCGTACGTGTAGTACTCGTATTGTAAATAAAGTACTGTACGGAAGTACGGAACGAAGTACGGAAGTACAAGTACTTTCGTACTTTCGTACGAAGGTATTCTATTACTGTACCGGAAGTACACGTACATCTTGTACTATCGTTGTAATATGTACCTTCGAAGGTACCTTCGTAGCTACCTATCTATCTTCGTACGAAGGTACTTTCGAAAGTACTTTCGTAGCTATGTACACGTACTCATAGATACTCGTACCTTCGAAGGTACGAAAGTACGAAAGTACTAGATAGATATTGCTCTTTCTGGCTATCGCTGCTTTTCTTTCGCATCATTGTACTACAAACACGAAGACCGGGGACAGCACAAAGTTCAATCGATGCCGACTCTTGCCAAGATTTCAGCAGCGCAAGTTGTCAACGCTCATTTTTTTTCTCGATCCACTCGCCGCGGCGTCAAGCAAGCTTCGATCGCGGTGAGATTCACGATTTGAGTGCTTGTGTGTTTGCATGTTGGTTAAAGTATAATTTTCCTCTGACAAATGCTGAAAATCACGGTTTCTCGTATATCAGAGTAACGCGAGTAAGACCTGGACGAATGCCAGCATGATGCAGATGACTGCAACTGTGGAAGAAATACAGAAAACACGACTAATCACTGCCATCAAGACCCCCTACTTGGCGAGTGGCAAAATTGACCTTGCTGCATACGATAAGCTAGTTGAAAATCAAATTGAGTGTGGTGTCGGTGGACTAGTAGTTGGTGGCACTACAGGAGAGGGCCAGCTGATGTCGTGGGACGAGCACATCATGCTTATCGCACATACAGCGAAGCTCTATGGTGATAAACTACAAGTAATCGGAAACACGGGCTCGAACTCTACCCGCGAAGCTGTTCATGCCTCATCTCAAGGCTTTGCCGTTGGTGAGAAAGAAATTGCTCTGCTGTACATGATATTTATATTCGCTAGAATCTTCTTTCCAACATAAAGACATCCACTTTATTGACATTATTCTCAAGTTGTTCTTTCTTCTCTTTTGGGTGTCCTTATATTCAAGGCATGGACGCCGCGCTGCATATCAATCCGTATTATGGCAAGACCTCCAAGAAAGGAATAATTGCGCACTTCAATGCAGTGCTGAAATATGGCCCGACGATTGTGTACAATGTCCCTGCCCGCACTTCTCAAGACATAAGTCCAGAAATAATGCTCGAATTGGCTGAGCATAAGAATTTTGCTGGTACTTGATTTTTTCACTTGAATTTTTCTTTTCACTGCTTATTTACTTCTACGTCACACTTTTTGTATGAATTTCACTTGACACTGGAACTTAATCATTCAGGTATAAAGGAATGTGAAGGCAATGCTCGCATTAAGTATTACACTGATCAGGGAATTGTTTGCTGGTCTGGAAATGATGATGAAGCGCATGATGCAAGATATGAAGCTGGAGCTGTGGGGGTCATCTCTGTAACCAGCAATATAGTTCCGAGGTTGATGTCTCAGTTGATAAATGACGGGCCGAATCCCGAGCTTCGTGATAGACTCTTACCGATGATGAGTTGGTAAAAAATGCGTCAGCGTTTCTTTTGTTGATTTTTACCACCTTTTCAGACTGAGCACAACTATTATTTTTCATATTCTTTGTGCGTCTCTACTGTGAGGTTATTCACCGAGCCTAATCCCATCGGATTAAACACCATGCTTGCCATGCTAGATTGTGCTGAGCCAGTCTTCCGGCTTCCATATATTCAGTACGATGAAGAACTTAGGGCACAGGGCGCTGCACTTATCAGAGGAATAGGTCTTGAGCACACGCCTGGAAGCAAGCTACTTGACCTTAGAAATTCAGACTTTACAACGCTGAGCGAATGGTGACCGATAGTTTTGAGTTGTGGAATCGTTTTCTCAACAAGATCGTATATTTTGAAAAAAAACTCAAGAGCTGTGACAAAAGTTTGAATGTCATTTCATCAGACCAAATATGTGTTTTTTGTATCCAAATAGGTTCAAAAATAAATATGAGGCGTGCGAAACACCGCGTGTGCCTTAATTTGCAGCCTTTCTGGAATCATTCATAGTACTGGGGTGTAGCCGTGTACAGTGAGCATAGATTCCGCAGTTGAAATTGTTCTTATACTTGGCTCATATCATCACATCCACAGATTAGATCATGGATGACGCTGCCTTACATAGAAAGCTGAGAGAAAATGTAAGAGAAAATGTACTCATGTACTGTGCTTCGCGAAGATTTTGCAGCACTTCGGGTATTCGAAAGGGTTTATGAACTCAGGCATACTAACAAATCGTAGACGTCAGCAATTAAGTATGCAACTTCAGGATGTGGATGCGGTGCAACATCACTCTCGAGTTGTGCATGACCTAACCTGGCCACCAAGGCTACATAGTACTCAGAGAAAGGTACAAGGTCTACAAGTATAAAAATGTACGTTGACTGGAAACGTAGAATAACACAAGGGACGAAATAAATAAGAGTAGGTGGTCGATAAATCAGAAATCTACATATATCATCAGCTCTAACCAACGTCGCTAAAATCTGGATACTTTCAACAACGTAAAGGCCACGAAATGAGTCAGCTTTGGTTTCACGTCATGATTTTTGCAAATAGAATACATTCTTTTTCAGTTCGCTTGCAGCTGCATCATAGCTCAGTTTCTCATTGACGAGGAGCGAATCCTTGCTTGCTAGATCCGCATCATAGAGATATAGGTGTTCGCTTTGTTTTTTTTCATCATTGCTCGCCTTCTTGATGAGGGCAGCCTCTTTCTCCGCGTGTTCTTTTCTGAAATGATAAAGCTCCAACCTGAGGTGTTCAAGCTGCCTGGACAATAATATCGCGCCCTCGTGATAAAGTGCAGCTTTTGTGACTCCAGTACAACTCGCGGCATCTTCAAAATTATTTCTTCGATAAATACTGTCTTGAAACATGACTTCAAGCTCGTCAACAACTCCTGTCTTGACTTCCAGACCCTGAGCGAGCTGCCTGTGGCGCTCACTGCTTTCAACTTTGAACTGGTTCTTCAAGGCCAAAAGTATATTTTCCACTCTTTTCTCGCTGTCCACTCGAGTACAGAAGGCAAGCGTATCAGCAGCATCTTCTTCTGTTGTGATCTGAAGTCGACGCTCAATGC
>JACLAB010010919.1_pt1 | contig 12907 bp, 18 predicted proteins | sample 8027921 | NCBI WGS metagenome assembly JACLAB01 (sample SAMN15725117, study PRJNA655200) | protist metagenome | isolation source: fluorescence activated cell sorting (FACS) single amplified genomes of... | place: USA: West Boothbay Harbor, Gulf of Maine | collected 2000-07-19
CTTCAGGAGGGTCTTGTTTGTCTTTATACACAACACCGTCTTTAGTGTCGTCCGTTGTAGTTCCAGTATCAACTTTAGGTTTTTCTCCTTCACGCATTTTTTCTTGCCTAACCATCTCTTTTACTTCTTCTGCGGTTAAATCCATACCTACTAAACCTTGCCATGCTAGTTCGTTTTCTGGGTCTTCTACAAGCATACGTATCAAAAAGTCATTTTTATCAAACTCTTTAGTTTTATTACCAGCAGCAATTCCTTCAGCTTTTGCTTTTGCTGCCATTTCTTTTGTGTACTCTACTTCAGCTTCTTTGAGCAATACATTAACTTGGGAAGTTAAATCATCATGGTAAGCTTTAGATATTTCCATTGAGGCAGCGGGGTCTAATACTTGTTGAAGATTCATATCAAACGTACCACCAGGAGTTCCAGATACAATTTTTCTTAAACGTTTTTTTGTTTTAGGGTCTACAGCCCATATTGTTACATCGTCATTTTTATCATTGTATTCTATCTCAGTGTCGTCTACTCCGTTAAGATTATCTATTGCTGTTGACAAACCTTCCACACCACCTTTTTGGTAAGCTTCCTCTGCTTTAGTTTTAAACATCGTACTACTATGTGTTATTACAGCAAGCTCGTGTGAGTTATAGTTATCTCTCATATCAACAGCCAAAGTAGGATTGATATTAAACATTTGCTTTACCATCCAATCTTGGGCAGCTTGGTCATCTGCAAACTCACCAGCTTTTGCTAAGTCTCTGAAGCTTGTCATCATGTCGGTAACAGCAAGCTTTTGATTGTTCTCACTCAACGCAACTTTAGCTCCTACTTCTCTAGCTTCGTTGTCGTTTATATCTGCTATATAACCAGTTTTTTGGTCTTTTACTCTAAGATAATTTGTCTCTTCAAAATTTGCTGCTTCCAATGCAGCTACTTCAGCAGTTGATTTAGCGGTACTTGCAGTAGAACCCGCTTCAGCAATTCGAGAAGTTTCTGTGCCTACTTTTACTCTGTTGTCAGAACGTTTTGCAATAGCGTTAAGAATGTACTCAGTTTGTTTATGAGGTAATAGTGTTTTATATTCTTCAATCTGTGCTTCTGTTAAACCAATACTGGCTAGTAAAGCCTTGTTTTGCAGGCCTGCATTTGATATTCTATCTTTTAACTGGCCTTCTGCTAAATCTGCAGCAGCGTTTTGGTTCCTAAGACTAGCTTGGTCTAGCTGCATTTTCATGGCACCTTCAGTGTCACCCCACTTGTTCATGTTATCAATCAGTCTTTGGTTACGAAGCCCCCTAAGTTTTTCAGGAGTAATTTTTTCATTGTAAATTTGACCACCATAGCTAGCTTGGTACTGACTTTTTGGCCCTGGGCCTATCCCTGACTGCAGTTCTTCAGGCTCTTCTGACATAATCTTACCTTCTTCAATGTCAGAAAACATCGTGTTAAATGTTTTGTAAGTAGAGTCAAAATTATCGGCAAACTGTTGCCATGATGATTTACGTGCCATTAGTGTATCTCCTTCATTTGAATGCCTAGCATATCGTAATAAACTCCCATCCAACCTGCGCCAGAGTCATACACTGCTTCTGGGTACATCTCCTTAACCTCTTGAGCCATTACACCTCTAAAGCGTTTAGGATTCCATTTGTAGTTAAAGTCATAAAGGTTTAACCCTGTGACATCATCAACACCAGCAAATTCGATGTTATCTTTAAGACGTCTATCAGACATAAAACCAAGGGAACCGAGCCCGCTACTCATAGCTGCGCCCATTCCAGGGAAAGCTTTACCCATACTAGCAGCGCCACCCATAATTCCACCGACGTTGCCTAGGAAACTATTGTCTGCTGCATTTACTGCCATCTTAGTTTGAGCATTAAGAACATCACCTAAGCCTCCCAACTGCATACCAAGACCAGAGCCAATAGTGTTTGCCCCTTGCCCCATACCCATCATGTACGAATTTCCAGCCATACCATAATTACCAGCAGCTGAGTTACCTGCGTTCATAGCGCTACCGTATGCTGCGGTTGATGCACCTGATAACCCTCTACCAAGTCCAGCTGCGTCAAGTTTTCTAGCGTATCCTGTTTGTTGTGCTCTTTCTCTAGCACCGGTCATAGCGCCAGCTCTATTAGCTGACTGCATCAATGCTGATTGTCCAGCCATACCCTGGAATCTACCCGAGTTAGGATTCACTCCCATACTCGCCATAGCTCTTTCGTTGGCTTGTCTTGTTCTATTAAACGCTAACCCCGAGTCTGCTGCAGCTCGTGTAGCTAATTGATTTCTGTAAGCGTCTGTATCAAATGCCTGTGCGTCAGCTACAATGCCTTGCTCCACAGGCCGATAAGTATTTTTAAGGTAATCGTAATAATCTTTACCTTGAGACAACTGCTGATCCATCGCTAAGCCTTGTTTCTTAGCTATATCTTGCATTATTGGGTTGTTTTGGTCGTATTGCGTCTTAGCAAAATCTAGTTGTTGTTGGCCTAGTGCGGCCATTTTTTCGTTGGCAGCGCTGCTGGCGTTAGCTAACGGGGTGTAATCGGGTGCGTCGTTACTTTTCTTGCCCATGCTTTTTTCCTCTGCGGTAGTTTTGAGGCCATAGAACTAGAACTACCATGTCTTGTCCTTCTGACCCTGCTTCTTGCATAACAGATTCTTTTACGAAACCAATATGCGTATCTAATTTCAATGCTTTGGAGTTGTCAGCTTCTACTAACCCAGTAAGCCGTCTCAATTTGCAAGTCTCGAAAGCATATAAAAACGCATGATCGAGAAGCTCCAAAAACAGTTTATTGGGTTTGCTGCAAGCGATATGTGCAGTGGCGTTGCATTCGTTAAAATTGTTAAAAACAATACCACTTACTATTTGACCGTCTACTTCAGCGCCCATGGCGTAGTACGAACCCCATTCAGACTCCTGTACTACTTGTTTGGCAACCCATGCCCCTACTCGTTCTTTATCGTCAAAGATTAAAGGCATGTACACCTACTTCAAGCTTATTATATATCATACTTCTCTGGTGAATTCATATAATTTTATTTTAACAGCTACATTTTCTTTTATCACAACACTAGCTGCAACAACAGGTACAAGATTACCTTCCCCTAGTTTTAACATATCATAATAACGAACCCTAAGTAGTTCAGGTTCATTGTCCAATTTATCTTTTAAACTATCGTTGTATGGCACAGACAAACTATAATAGCCAGCAACTTTATCTAATTGCGCTGAATTTTCAGCAACAAAGTATAGTTCGTCTTCACTCCCGTCATCATAAAAACTGCGTCCTAACCAAAAGTTAACATCCGGACAAAGGTCATATGTTTCAAGGTTATCTCCTGAAGTCAGATTACACATAACCTCTCTAAACATTTTAGTAGACTTATAGTGTTTAATTTTTTTATTCCCTGTTTTAGAGTCTGTAACCTCACCTTGCCACATAATAACAGGGTCTCCACCTTCGTCTCTTTTAGTAAAAGTGTAGTTTGTTGACGACTCACCATCTACCGAGCTAACTATAGATTCTGCTTTTTGGTGGCTACCTTTACCCCGTAAGATGTACCCTTCTTTACCGTGCCCACCAGTTAATTGATGGTATATACCTCCGCTTTCGTAGACAGTTCCATTATTTACATAAGAGCTCCCAAGCATCCAAGTCTTCCAACCAGACACGTCTGTAGGGTATGTGTATAATTTTAAAAGAGTGGCAACACCGTTTCTATATTGAACTCCAGCAGGAACAACCCAAATGTCATCCGCTTTCCAAAAATGAATTGTGTTTGGCGCATTAGTTATTAAGTCTTCTATCTCACTAGTGATTGGGTAAGGTAGTTTGTAATAAACGGCCGCTGCTTTAAGTTCTTCCACACTCTGCACTGCAAAAAACAAATCATAGTTTTTAGTTTCTCCTTCTGCAGGAGCGCCTAATGCAATCCATAAATCAACGCTAGGGCACAAGTCATATGAGGATATATCAATTCCTTCATTGTTTACATCCATTGGGAAGTAGTCTTTAAACTCCCTAGTAAAAATATATTTTTTACCTTGCGGGTACGTTTCGCTCACATCTTTTGTAAACGGAAACAAGCCATCACCTTCAGGGTTAAAACTGTATTTAGCTCCCAGAGTTTTTATTTCGTTTTCTTTGTATACCTCACCACCATTTATATAAACTTTTTCGCTGTCCATTAGTTATACCTCGTCGAATCTGCAAGTATATAAGCATTGCTTTGTAAGTTAATTGTTTTAGCGGAGTAAGGCATAGTGCCTGAAGAATAGCTACCCCCGCCGCCTCCAAACCAACCACCAGATTCAAAACTAGAACTAAAATTGTAGCCTGCTGCGTAACCAGTCCAACCGGAGTCAAAATTACCACTCCTTAATCTAAAAGCTTGCCTGTACATCACCCACCAAATAGCAGTAGAGTAGTGATCTTGGCAACAACAACCGTACTGTCCGCAAGACCTTTTATGGCCGTGCATTTGTCTTTTGTAAACTGCTTGAGCCATTGATGGGCATGAAAACATAGCGTTAGTAGTGTTTGCCGCTGAATCAGATGTAGTGTTGTACCGGTTACTACTTCTAAAGTCATGGTCGTTAGTTGCATAGTTCCAAGAGTGGCCTGATGTAACTCCAGGGGTTCCACTAGAATTAGTTGGATCTGATGGTGGAGCAGAAGCTGTACCACCACCTGTAATAGCTAATGGCTGCCTTCTACTATCAAATGTTTTTGTACTACCGTCTGCCTTATACACAACCATGCCATAAGTGTCAGTGCTAGCAATAAAATCCATATGATGCGCGTTAATAAAACAATATATATCGGGCGGGTTAGACGTAGATGTTCCACTAACCATTATCTTAAAATACCAATCCACACTAAGTTCATCGTCCATATCTTCAAAGTCTTGACTTTGGGCTTGAGATATAGTTGCTCCAGAGAGATTTGCTAGCCAGTATTGTTGGATTTGACTGTGCCACCTAGAATAATCATTAGGTTTGATAAAAGCTACTGGAGTGCCTGCTGAAGTTATTTTGTATGTAAAACATACTCGACCATCAAGAGCGTCATTGCTTCCTCCATAACTGGGAAAATTACCGTAATTAGAATCAGTAGCTGAAGAAACAAGACTAGCTTTTCCTACAAAATGTAAATTCTCTATAACATCGTTAATAATTACATTACCAGCGTCATTTTTTGCTTCAAATCCGTACGCCATTATGTGTCCCTAGCTAAGACTATTACTAAACATTTAGAAGATGATAAACCTGATTGAGGTGAAATACTAACTGTTGTTCCACTTACCGTAGCGTTAGGAACGTAGTCTTCTTGAGAATTAGGAGGCGCGTCATATAATTGTCTTTGTACTATAATTTCTAAACCTGATGCCTCTGTGTAGTTATGGCTGAAAGACGTATTTGCACTAACTACAAATTGGTCAAGAAACTGCCAAGTAATATCTGCTGTAGAAAAACCTATAGTACCATCAGATTTAAAAATACTAAGGCCGTAACTCATGACAGGTCGCCAATTTTAACTCTAAGAGTTCCTGAATTATAAATTTCTATTTTAGTACTTGATATATTCATCCTATTACTGGCACTTCCTCCAACAGCAAGAGTACCTCTAAATGTTGCGTCGTTCATTTCCATCTGACCTGCTTTGTCGATTTTCCAGCCAGCACTACCAGCAGAGTAAGAGCTAGACTCAATAGTATTAGCTATCTTTGCGTTAGTAATATTAGCATCTGCAATCTTAGCGGTTGTGATATTAGCGTCTTTTATCTTCGCAGTCTCTATCGTACCGTCTGCAATCTTAGCATTTATTATTGTTGCGTTAGCTATCTTAGCTGCGTCAACTGCCAAAGCACCTATCTTAGCATTAGTAATCTGACCATTGTGGATCTTTGCTTCTTTTATGTAAGTGCCAGCGGGTATAACCACACCGTTGATTGTTGTATTACTAGTTAACTGAAAAAATGGAGCGTCAGAACTAACTCCATAAGCGGCTGTCAGTTGTGAAAATACATAAGCTAAGTCTGGAGCTGTAGCACCTGCGACGCCCGCCGTTGCGTTAAAAGGGCCCTTATCGTTGAGGACGTTAACAAATCTAACCCAGTAGTAGTGTGCGGCGTCAGAGCCTACAGCGTCTGCGTACATCCCTGAAGTGGTAGTACCTATAAGCACTGAAGCCCCTAAGTTATCAGCACTTGCTCTCCATACTTCTGTATAAGCATACCCTGAGTTATAGTTAACACCGCTCCAAGTTAAAGTTATTGACGTCATAGCGCCAGTAGCAGCTAAATTTAGAGGGGCAGGGGGTGCAATGTAGGACTGTTCTTCGCCAGGCTCTACGTACGTTAAATTACCAGCGTTGTTATTTTTAAATGCACCTGTATCAAGGAGTTCTGTTTTGGTAACTAGACCGTTAGGGTCTTCAAATGTTTCTCTAAGCCTATCAAGAAAGCGTCTTAAATCTGGAGCTACAGCAGTAGAAATAGTAGGTAAAGGTTTTGCTCTTATAGTCATCCTTGATTAAGCTCTTGTGGAGTTTGTGCTAACTGTACGTTATAAACTTCTTTGTCGCCCTCCAACTGAAACTCCCAAGTAGTACCTAAGCCTGGAGGTAAACGTCTAAGACTGCCATCGGTAACAGATAAATTTACTATGGCAGAAGAATCTTTGTATATCTTCATAGTAACTGGGTAAGCCTCAGCTTCGACTCGATAGCATGAGAAAGCTTTAGGCTCGGGGAACGTATATTTTTTAGACTTCCAAGTATAACTTAGATCAGTACCTGAATCCCATTTAGACAACTCGTTGTTTTGTATTATGTACAGCGCATCGTTCTTAAGGTCGTTATACGCACCGGTAACATAGACATTATGGAAGTTCCATGTTTTTTGTTTCATATCGTAAACAAACCCGCCGTTGCCACTAGTAGCGTCAAAGAAACCTACATACTGACTTTCGTACATACAAGCTACTAAGTCATCAGGGCTTTGCGCTTGCCATGTTTCTTTGTCAAATAAACTTTGTGTAACAATTGAAGAGCCACCTGGAGACAGTGCTACTACGCCGTCTGGAGATGCAAAAAATACATTGTTGTTCATACTTACAATACTGCGCTTAGATATACACGCTTGGTTAACATCAGCTTCTACCATTACAGACGAATCTGGGTGAGAGCCTTGTATAAAATAAGGTCTGCCTTTGGTTAAAACAACTACAGTAGTATCAATAACACCTAAACCAACAACTGGGTAACCAACTGTCTGCACATATTGCGTAGGCCAGGCGAAAGGTCTAAATGGTTCTGAAAAGTAAACATCGTTGCCACTGAATCCTGCCATGACGCCGTTAGGCATTCCCACAAGTCCTTTTAGGGTTGTAGGTGGTTGTACCCATGTTAACGATGGTAGTTCTTCGTTTAAATCATCACCATCTAGCGAGTCCGTATAAGTTGCTGTAGCTAATGTAACCTCGGCGACGAAAAAATAAGATGTGTTAGCTGTACCTGATGCGGAACGATAAATTCTTTTCTTAGTAACGTTAACGTTATTTATAGTACCTGTAGGCATAGTAACTACTACGCTCTCTCCTGGATAAACATCTTCTGTACTAGGAGACATATCTGTTTCTGCGTAAGGAGTTGACTCTTCACCAAAAGAATTAACATAAGTAAATGTGTAAACTCTTGTCTCTGCGGTTGTATTAGCGTTAGCTGTACCTGTTTTTGCAGTGGTAAATGTACCTGTTGGTTTTGGAACCCCTATGTCATAAGATGCAATAGGATAAAGATTACCGCCTCCTGTTAAAGCCATAGTAGCGTTAGTTACTTTTGGGTTACCATCACCTGTGTAATAAGTTCTTTCCGTAGTGTCGCCAGCAATAAAGCCTTGCACTACATCTACATCAGTAGTCCAGTGAAACCAATAATTTAATTGATTTGTTTGCGATTGGTCAAACCTGTAAATAGACTTTATATTGCCCGACTTAGTAAGTGGTGAAGGAGTTAGTGCCTGAGCACCTTTGATGGGTTGTAGAGAACCTTTCCACACAGGACAATTAAGGGCTGTCTGTGCTGCTTCATTACCAAGATACCTAGGGGGCGTCATTGGAGATACCCCTGAAAATTTGTTAACTGTTATAACTGCCATTATTCGTCTCCGTCACGCATTTTAAATATTATAGCACTAATTTCATCTGCCATATCCAAATAAGATCTGTCGTCGGTCTCCTGATGTTGTTCGTAAAGCTTAAGTATAACTTGCCTTAGTAAATCTTCTAGTTCAGGGCTCATGGGAGTTGCCCATCTTTTGGTATGCGGGAGAGCAAATAAAGACAGGCAGTGTTATTATACTATTTCTTGTAACCTTTACCGGCTTTTCTTTTAGCGCTAGCGCGTTTCATTCCGCCTTTCATTTTCTTAATTTGAGCTGCGGATCTTCCTATTCCTCCCGCTGCTTTCTTTGCAGCTGCTTTTCCAGCTGGGGTGTATGGGTATTTCTTTTTTCCTACTGTTGGCATATTGTGCTCCTTACTTTTTAAAACCTTTCTTCATTTTAGAATAGGCTTTTTTAGTTATAGTTGACTTACTCTTTGGCCTGCTAATGCCTTTCTTCTTTCTAGCATTAATGTTTGCGTACAGTCCTCGTTTAGCCATTACCATTTCACCTTGTTAGCCCAGTAAGCAGCGCTAGTTTTACCTTTAGCTATGTTCTTACCGTGACGTGCTTTAAACGACTTACGTTTTGCTTTCATTTTAGCAGACTCTCCAGCTTTAGGTTTACCTGCTGTACTGGCACCTTTTTCACCAAATCTAATCATACGGTCTTTACCGCCATCCTTAATAAGAACTACGTGCGACTTTTTACCGCTAGAAGACCTTTTAGGTTTATTGTACCCAGAAAATGTTTCACCTCTGTACGTTATTGCCATTCTTCCTCCTAGTTAGCAAGTGGGTTATCAAGAGACTCTTGGATACGTTTCATTAAGTCTTCTTTGGTCTTCTCAACTTTAATCTCAAACCTATCCAATTTAGTGTCATAATTTGTAAGCTTAGTATCTACTGATTGGAGCTTTGTGTCAACCTTAGATTCCAAATTCCATTGCGAATTTCTTAAGTCTGTCATATCTTTTTTGAGTTCTATTTTGATAGCGTTAGCATGTTCTTCTATGCGTAGCACTTCTGCAGAGGTCTTCTTCATTTGAGAGCTAATGTCACCTAGGTCTAAAGAGGCGAGCGCTTCTACCTTTTGATAAAGTAAAAATCCACCATACAACGACCCTACAATTGTCGACAACAGTGCGAACAATGCCATAATGCTAGCACCACTAAACTTAAACCCTTTAACCTTTACTTGCTTATTAGGCAAGTCTTCAACTTCTTTAATCTTTTTCTCTAAGTCATCCATTAGTTGTCAAACTCCGTATTAACTTGTAAAGCTTTTAGTAATTCTATCTCCTGTCTTAACTTCTCTACCTCTAGCCTTCTACGTTGTAACTCAAGCTGGTAAAGAGTATTACAGTTAATTCGTTCTTTTGGTGCATCCAAAGGTATTATTATTCTAGCATAAATACCTAAGTCTTTTGTTTGAGGGTTAAGGGGGTCTTCTTTACCAAGGATAGGAGCGACTGCGTTGTTTACAATACCCGTAAGGCCAAATTCAAAATTTGTTGAACCGCCAATAGAGTTAGTACAATCTAGATCTCCCGCTTTAATCCTATCTGTACCGTGACTACTGCCTCCACTAGGTAACTGTAAATTAAGCGAAGTACTATTAGCTAACACTTGTGAACAGCTCAACATCAATAGTAAAAAACTTATTTGAATTTTGAGCATATTCTCGTAGCTAGCAATGTTTGACTTTCATTGCTACTCCTTAATTTAGACAAAGAACATACATACCTTGCTCTCTTTATATTGTTTTCTGTAATGTAAACATCAAACTTAACTTCTTTTAAATATCCAACAGGGAGTATTCGGTAAGCTGTAACAAAAGGTATTGGTTTCCAATCGTCAGAAAATAATCCTATTTCATAGTACCGTACATTCTCCCTTGAGTTCCAAAGCCTCATGGTTGTTTTCTTTACATCATCTACACCCGATATTTCCCACTTTGGATAGGTAGGTGTCATTTCGTGGCTTAGTACTGCTCCGCTCAGCAGTAAACATAATATTACTGCGCCACGCATTCAGCTAGTACTACAGCTTTATAAGCACCACCTGGAAAAGCTCTGTTACCACCATATACAGCTACAGACGTACTTTGAAACCAAGCACTGCCTGCAACGCTAAGTGGGTAAGAACGCATTGCACCAGTTGTAGTTGATGCCGCTTGGTATCCTGACATCCCACTTTCACCATGTGCTTTAAGAGTTACTTCTCCAGTCCACGTGACGTTATCTGATAATGATGGACTTGAGCTAAAACTAGTCGGGTAAGTTATTTGTGCATAGTAAGCGTTAGCTAAAGTCGTATCAAATCTAATAACTGGCACTTGACCCGCACTAGCAGGTAAAGTTGTAAGTGTATAAGCATTTGGGTTACCGTATATTCCTGGTACAGTAGTTGCTACAGTACATCTGCTTTCAACTGAACCATCAATATCTGCTGCTAAAACTGGTGTCGCTCCAAGTATAAAGCTTATTGCTATTAATAATTTTTTCATTTGTATTGCTCCTCAACCATTTGGTTCATTAATTTATCTTGCCCTAAACTTCTTAAGGCTCTTCTATTATCCACTATATCTTTGTCTTGTAAAACAACACTCTCCCGGTATATCTTACCCGGAATCTGTGCAACATAGTAAGTGTTAATATTGGTCGCTTGGTTTATAACTTGTAGTAGTGCAGCTTGTGATACTTCATTTGCAATAGTAAGTGCATTCTCTGTAGTAGCTAAAAGAGACTCCATATTTTCTTTGTCCTTCTCTTCTTCATCTTCATCTTTAGCCTCTTCATCTTCTTCTAATAACTCCTTATCAGTTTCTGCTTGCGCGAGCTGGACTGACTCATCTTGCAACGCGTCATAATCTGGTATCTCAGGTAATGGTGGGGGTTTAGGCTTTACATATCCAGCGCAGTTAGGGTCACTCTGTGGATCAAAACAAGGATCAAATCTATATATGTATCTAACATCTGCTCCTTCTATACTGCCTGTGCCTTCTTGTTTAAGTCTACCATCACCAAATACTGCAATAGGTAAATAAGGTAATGCAATTGTTCTTCTGATTTCTATGCCACCTTCTCTTTGTGACCAATCCTGTTTATCTTGAAATACATAGCCACCACCTACTTTATCGTTCTCTAAAGTAACAATATAGTCATCTTCTTTGTTTTTAATTGGTGTGTATTTGTAAGTAACTCCTGATACGTCCATACCGCCAATACCATTAGCACCTAGATAAGTTGGAGTCATTGTCCACTCTAAGCCACCAATTGCTACGTTAGGTGTGTAGCCGAATGTGTAACTAAAAGAAGATAAAGGCAGCAGCAGCAGTACCCATAATGCTGAGAACCTTATCACGCTTTTCTTGTGCAGTAGTTTCATCTTCATCCTCCGGCATAGGTATTAGGTCAGTCCTAACTTGCCATGCAGCTTTGGCTTCATTGCCTATCAAACCATCTATCGGGCACGGAGTCCCGGCGTCCATCATCGCTTGCCACACGTCTTTGTCTTGGCACATTATTGATACGGCAGCTACCTTCATGCCCATATCGTACAATCTACCTGCCTTTTTCAATCTAAGGCAGTTTTCCTCGGTATATGTAGCACCTAGGCTTAAAGAGAGAATTTGGGTGCCTAAAGCACCACTGGAAGATATAGTACATAAATCAGAGTTGTTGCCACCTACATTAGGAGAGATAGCGGAAGGGGGTGGAGACTTAACTGTAGTCTCATTTGTGCCACTAGTGGTAACTGTAGAAGTCGTATTCTGTGTGATTGAGCTTTCGTCTACAGCATGTACTATTGTGGGTATAACTAAAGCGAGCCAGAAGACAACAACTATTAAACCTGCTATAGCATTGTTTCTGGCTCTAGGTGTCATTACTTCTTCAGATCGTTTTTGATGTCGTCATCCAACAAACGCCATATTAACGCTGCAGCAATTATTCCTACCAAGCCAGCGTCTCCTAACTGACCTACAAGGCTGATGATAGTACCAATGACGTTACCGCCACCTAAAAAAGGTACCTCACTAAATACAACCTGCAAAACGATTGCCAAACTAATTAGCTTAATACCTACGTTTATAGCAGCGTCAGCGCCACTCATTATTTTATTTAACATATACTTCTCCTATAGTTGAGAAAAGCACGACTCATACACTACTTACCTTTCGCGAGCTGTGCTCCAAAGTAGAACTCGATTATCATTGACGCCCATTTGAATATCTCATCAAACTTCATCATCCCTTCTACCGTGACGTATTCTACCACATCAGGTGTAAATTGCAATCCGAGGACACTAAAGCCCTCAATCACTGTTGGTATAACGGTTGGCACGTTAAATAGCACTGGCGCTACTTGCGTAAATATGATTAAACCGAGGATTACCATGATGATAAATCTTCGATTCCAGGCAGCCATTGGACTTTCTTTGTCTGCGGCGGCTCTAGCTTGGTTTATAGAGTCGTTTCGAGCTTGCATTGACTCTATCATTAGTTTCTGGTTTTCTGCCGCTGCTTGGCTTTTTAGAGCCACTAACTTAGCAAAAAAACCTAGAAAAATTGGTGCTATGCTTGTAAGTAAACTAATCACTTAAACTCCCATTAAAAAGTTAGGACACGCAAAATTCGGGTGTAAGCACTAAATGTAGTACCGAAAAATAGATGCCCTAACGTTTTAAATCATTACTTTCATTAAATCTACTAGTCCTAATTGCGACAGCAA